>CENX01109454.1_pt1 | contig 28436 bp, 29 predicted proteins | sample 361321 | NCBI WGS metagenome assembly CENX01 (sample SAMEA2619678, study PRJEB7988) | marine metagenome | isolation source: saline water (ENVO:00002010), including | reverse complement strand
AGAAGAAAAGATCAGGAGCTTTCAGAAGCAAGAGATTTTCAGCTAAAAATGATAGCAAAAGAAATACCGGACTATCAGGGTATGAATATTAAAGCTTATATGAGAACCTCCACAGAAGTAGGTGGAGATTATTATGACTTCTTTGAATTGGAAGATGGAAGTTTTTACGTGGTGTGTGGAGATGCCACTGGCCATGGATCTCAATCTGGCATGATGGTATCAATAACAAAAGCAGGATTAGCAGGCATAGATTCAGATTCACCAAAAGAAATACTTTTCAAGTTAAATAACGTTGTTAGGCGTGTAAATACAGGTAGATTAAGAATGAGTCTTAGTGTATGTATTTTTAGAGACAATAAGTTGTTTATCAGTGCTGCCGCTATGCCACCAGCCTACTTATATTCTGGGAAAAATAAAACTGTTGAAGAAATAGAGATTCATAATTTACCTTTAGGTGGCCTACCTAACGAAGATTTTGATCTCGTAGAACGAGATTTTGAAAAGGGAGATGTTTTAGTTTTGTTGTCCGATGGTTTACCAGAAGCACCAGATCCAGGAGGTAAATTGTTAGATTACCATGCGGTGATGGAATGTATAGAAAAAACTGGTCATCTTGGTGCGAGTCCTGTTAAAGAGGCTTTAATTAAATTAGCTGATGAATGGCTTGATGGTACGCAGAATCCTGACGATATTACTTTCGTTGTTTTAGAGAAAAATGACTCTGTTGATACTCCAAAAAAACTTACTGGTGAAAACTCAGAGAGCGTATCTAAAGTTGCACAAGCATAGATGATGAAAGGATAATTAAATGTCAACAAATCCAAAAGTTGAATTGACACTGCCGGTAATGGAAAACATGGAATTAGCTGCAACTAAAACCGCAGAAGTTGTTGCTAAATCAATGGGCTTAGATGAAATGAAGACTGCGGAAATTAATATGGCGCTTATTGAAGCATGTATTAATGCTTTTGAACATTCGAAAAGCAAAGAAAATATTTATATCACTTATTCGATTGATGGCGATACTTTAACAATTAAAGTTGGTGATAAAGGGGAAGGCTTCGACTCTGAAGTTGTTGCAATACCAAATATTGATGAAAAGATTAATTCAGAACATAAGAGGGGGTGGGGACTGCAGTTAATGAAGGAATTAATGGATACTGTGGAATTTGAATCATCTAAATCTGGAACTACCGTAACAATGACAAAGAATAAATAAAGCTCATACAAAGGAGACAATCATGGCAGATTTTGACTTAAAGGTTACTGAAAAGGATGGTGTAATTTTAGTTACAACCAATGGTTATTTGAATAATTATGGGGGGGAGCAAGTAGCTTCACTATGTTTACAGAAAATTTCTGAGGGCAAAAGAAAATTTTTACTTAACTTAGCGAATACAGATATGGTTAATAGTATTGGAGTATCGATACTTATTGAAGTGATTGAAGAGCTTCAAGGAACATCAGGTTCAATAGCTTTTTGTAATCTTGTTCCAATTGTTGAAAAAACATTTAATATTATGGGCATATCCAAATATGCAAAAATTTATGCAAATGAAGAAGAGGCAATGGCGGGTTTCGCTTAAAACTAATAATGGAGGTTTAAAATAATGGTTCAGTATTTTATCGATGGGGGAGGCTTTATGTGGCCAATCTTGATTACCCTTATTTTTGGTATAGGAATATCTATAGAGAGAGCATATTCATTAATCCTATCGACTATAAACGCAAACAAATTTTATGAAGAGATTTCTGATACACTTGAAAAGAAAAGTGTTCAAGCCGCTGTTGATCTTTGCAATGAAACTAGAGGCCCAGTTGCCGGGGTATTTCATGCGGGTTTATCCAGATTTCATCGAGGTTTAAGAGAAGTTGAAAAAGCAGTTCAAAATGGCGGGTCTTTAGAAATGGCTTTTCTAGAGAAAAATATGATATGGTTGAACACGGTAATAACGGTTGCTCCAATGATTGGATTTACAGGAACAGTTGTTGGTATGATTGCAGCATTTGATGCTATAAAGGCCGCCAACGATATCTCCCCTGCGGTTGTAGCTGGTGGTATATCTCAAGCTCTTTTAACTACTGCTTTTGGATTAATTACTGCAATGATAGTACAATTTTTTCAAAATTTTTTTGTTTCAAGAATTGATGGCTTAATACTAGATATGGAAGAGAATTCAGTTAAGCTAATGGATAAACTTCATCTTCAATACGAAAAGCTAGCCCAAGAATAGGAATAATATAATGGCTAGAGAAAGACGGTTCAAAGGAGGGGAAATTCCTACATCATCAATGGCTGATATTGCTTTCCTGTTGTTGATATTTTTTCTTGTTACAACTACAATTGACATGGATAAGGGTCTTGGTATGGTACTACCTGCTGAGGGTGAAGAGCTTGAAATTAACAAGAAAAACATTTTGAATTGTCTAATTAATTCATCGGGCAAAGTATTGTTAGGAGGTGAGCCTGTTGATATAGCAAATCTATCCAAGAAAGTTAGACAAAAGCTTGCAGAGAATGACAAGCTTGTAATATCCGTAAAGGCGCATAGTGCATCAGGTTATCAAGATTATGTAAAAGTTATTGATCAGCTGAAACAAGCCAACGCAACCAGGATATCAATAGCGGAGTCTGACTAATGAAGTTTAACAGGAAAACAAAACTAGATTCTGAAATACCCACTGCTTCAATGCCCGACATTATATTTATGCTCTTAATATTTTTTATGGTTACTACTGTTCTTAGAGAATATTCTGGACTGCCTATATCACTACCAAAAGCAAAAAGAATTGAAAAATTAAAATCAAAAAGACACACAGCCCATGTTTGGGTATCAAAAGATGGTTTAATATCAATAGAAGATAAAATTTATAATGCTGATGGAGTGCGTCATATCATGTATGAGAAACGGGTTGAAGATCCTCAGTTAGTTGTATCTTTAAAAGCAGACGAACGCGCCAAAATGGGACTAGTTAGTGATATTCATACTGAATTAAGAAAAGCTGACGCTTTAAAATTAAATTATTCATCTAAAACCGCTGTTGATTAAATATGCGAAACGAATCATCAGGAGCCATTCAATTTAGATACCCCATTATCTCCAGAGCATCAATATTGGGTGGAATGATCTTGATAACGATTGGTTTTTTAAGTTATCCTCGTTTTGTAAATAGAATGGTATTAGAAGAAGAAGTTCAAATTGTAATTGAACAAATCGATATCCCACAAACTGAGCAATTTGATAGACCACCACCACCGGCTAGGCCTTCTGTTCCGGTCGAATCTGAAAGTGAAGATATAGCTGATGATGTAACTCTAGATGAATTTAATCTCGACGAATTTGATGCTTGGGATGCGCCACCACCGCCTCCAGAAGGACCTAGAGTTAAATTCATACCATATGATGATCCTCCCGTACCCCTTTCTCCTATTAGACCCAGATATCCTGAAATTGCTCAAGAAGCTGGAATTGAAGGAACAGTAATTGTTCAAGTTTTTGTTGATGAGAAGGGTAGAGTCAAAGATACAGTTATACTTAAGGGTATTCCAAATACTGGTTTAGATGAGGCGGCTTCTGAAGCTATAAGAACTGTTAGATTTAGACCAGCAAAACAAAGAGAACGCGCTGTTGGAGTTTGGATTTCTATTCCGGTAAATTTTAGACTTAAAAGCTAAAATTATTTAGAACTCTTTTATTAACTAAGTATTGCCTTAAGATATTCTTTATTCATTGTTGAGATATTATCCATGGAAATATCTTTGGGGCAGGTCGCTTCGCAAGCACCAGTATTGGTACAGTGTCCAAATCCTTCTTCATCCATTTGTGCAACCATGTTAAGTACGCGTTGCTTTTGTTCTGGTTGACCTTGTGGTAATTTTGAAAATTGTGAAATCTTAGCTGAAACAAAAAGACTTGCTGATGAGTTTTTACAAGATGATACGCAAGCTCCACACCCAATGCAAGCAGCTACATCAAATGCCATGGTTGCAGTTTCTTTATCTATTGGTATTGCATTACCATCAGGAGCACTTCCTGTATTAACTGAAACATATCCACCCGATTGAATAATTCTATCAAATGCTGATCTATCAACAGCTAAATCTTTGATGATTGGAAAGGATTTTGCCCGCCAGGGTTCCACAGTAATTGTATCTCCATCTTTGAAGTGAAACATGTGCAGCTGACAAGCTGTAGTTGACTTCACAGGTCCATGTGCTTCGCCATTGATAGACATAGCGCAACTTCCACAAATTCCTTCTCTACAATCATGTTCAAATGCAATTGGGTCCATTCCTTCAATAATAAGTCTTTCATTCAAAACATCAAGCATCTCTAAAAAAGACATATGAGAATTAACATCATTCATAGAATAGTTGACAAAGTTTCCAGCAGCTGTTGGTGATTCCTGCCGCCAAACTTTAAGAGTTAAGTTTAATTTATTGTTCATTTATAGCTTCTTTGTGTTGGTGTGACGGTATCAAACAAAAGATCTTCTTTATGCAAAACAGGATCCTTCTTATCACCTTTATTCTCCCATGTTGATACATAATTAAAATTTTTATCATCACGCATCGCTTCTCCGTCACTTGTTTGATATTCTTCCCTAAAATGCGCACCACAAGATTCATTTCTATCTAAAGCATCTCTTATCATAAGATCTCCCAGTTCAATGAAATCAGCGACTCTGTCAGCTTTTTCAAGTTCTGCATTTAGTGAATCTTTTTTACCAGGTACTTTTACATCTGACCAAAAATTCTTTTTCAATTCCTTAATATCAACTAATGCTTTTTTTAATCCTTTTTCATTTCTCGACATTCCACAATGATTCCATATAATTTGACCTAAATCTTTATGAAGGCTCTCAACAGTGCGTTTTCCATTATTTGTAAGATAAGAATCAATCTTATCAGATACCTCTTTTTCAGATTCATTAAATGCAGAATCGTTTTCTGTTATTTTATCTTTATTTATTTCGTTTGATAGATAAGTTCCAATAGTATATGGTAGAACAAAATATCCATCAGCAAGGCCTTGCATTAATGCAGAAGCTCCAAGCCTATTAGCTCCGTGGTCTGAAAAATTACATTCGCCAATTGCAAATAATCCAGGTATTGTAGTCATTAAATTATAATCCACCCATAATCCACCCATTGTATAATGAACTGCTGGATAAATTCGCATGGGTGATTGATAGGGATTTTCATCAGTGATCTTGGCATACATATCAAATAGATTTCCATATCGCGCTGCTACAGTATCTTTTCCCATGGTATTAATAGCATCCTCGAAATCCAAGTATACCGATTGCCCGGTTTCTCCTGCGCCATAACCGGCATCACATCTTTCTTTAGCGGCTCTTGAAGCAATATCTCTTGGAACTAGATTACCAAACGCTGGGTATCTTCTTTCTAAATAATAATCTCTCTCATTTTCAGGTATTTCAGATGGTAGTCTAGTATCACCTTTTATTGATGATACCCAAATTCTACCATCATTTCGTAATGATTCAGACATTAAAGTAAGTTTGGATTGGTATTCACCTGATACTGGAATACATGTGGGATGAATTTGTGTAAAGCATGGGTTGCTAAACATTGCTCCTTTTTTATGAGCTTTCCAAGAAGCAGTGACATTGCTCCCCATAGCGTTCGTTGACAGATAATAAACATTACCATATCCACCTGTAGCAAGCACAACTGCATTTGCAGCATATTTCTCTATATTGCCATTTATTAGGTTCCTCGCTATAATGCCTTTAGCGTGGCCATCAATTAACACCAGGTCTACCATCTCATGCTTGGTATACATTTCAACTTTACCAAGATTGATCTGTCTACTTAAAGCACTATAAGCACCTAATAAAAGCTGTTGCCCGGTTTGTCCTCTCGCATAAAAAGTTCTTGAAACCTGTACTCCACCAAAGGATCTGTTATCAAGAGTTCCACCATATTCCCTAGCGAATGGTACCCCTTGTGCAACGCATTGGTCAATTATGTTACCACTAACTTCAGCTAATCTATAAACATTAGCTTCTCTAGATCGATAATCACCACCCTTAATAGTATCATAAAATAGTCTGTAAATACTATCACCATCATTTTGGTAATTTTTGGCTGCGTTAATCCCGCCTTGCGCAGCAATTGAGTGCGCTCTTCTAGGGCTATCCTGAAAGCAAAAAGCTTTAACATTGTACCCCATCTCTGCCATTGAAGCTGCTGCTGATGCTCCGGCCAGACCTGTACCAACAATTATTACATCTTGCTTTTGCTTATTTGCAGGACTGACAAGAGGGAGGCTTGATCTATAGTTAACCCATTTATTACTAAGATCACCTGATGGTATTTTTGCGTCTAACTTCATATGTAATCTTTCTATACTAATCCAAAATGTTTAACTATGCCAAACCAAAATGCAATACTAAAAAACCCTGCAGGTACAAGTAACCAAAATACTACGCTTAATAAGCTTAAAAGTTTCCCTAAAGTAGTATTTCCTATGCCTAGTGTTTTAATTGCAGACTGAAACCCATGCCTTAAATGAAAACCTAGTATAATCATGGCCAAAAGGTATAAAGATGTAATTAAAATATTTCCGAAACCAAAGGATTCGCTTGTAACCATGAAATAATAATCATGCCGTCCTGAAGTTTGAAATGTATACCAAAATGTTGATAAGTGAACTGTAAGAAAAATAAAAAGTATTGATCCTGTAAATACCATTGTCCTGGATGACAAGGATGCATTTGCTACGTCAATTTTTGATCGATTAGTTATTCCTTTGGCTTTTTTGGATTTTAATGCTAGAGTAATAGAATTATAAATGTGGCTCCCAAGAATGAGAACAAGCATTACTTCGGCTAATCTTATCAAGGGTTTTATTTTTTCTAAACTCTTTACTAAGAAATTAAAATTTTCAGCTCCTGTGTATATGACAAAATTGTTTGCCAAATGAGCAAGTAAAAATAAACAGAACAAAAGACCGGTCGATGCGACAACTATTTTTTTGCCTATTGTAGAACTAATAAAAATTTTTAACTGATTTAATAACATAATAATAAGAATTTTATAAGAAACAAATTAAACAATAATCATGTTTATAATAAATAATCTTTTAAGGTGAATAGTATAATTATTTTTTGTATTTGCTTAGTATTGGCTTACCAGGAAACACATTTTCTATAATTCTACCTTCTTTAATAATTATCTTACCATCAATTATGACTGTTTCAACGCCTTCTGAGTACTTTAAGCCGCTGAAATCAGCTTTATCGATAATTGTGTTAGGGTTAAATATTGTTATATCTGCATCAGCGCCAATTTGCAATCTTCCTTTTCGCGCCATTGAAGGGGCTATCTTTTCCAAGCGTTTTGCAGGCATGATTGTCATTTTTTTTAATGCTGTTATCAGATCTAGAATCTTTTCTTCGCGAACATATTTGCCAAGAATTCTCGAAAATGTCCCAGCTGTTCTAGGGTGTGCGCCTGGAGCATAAGGCATTCCATCAGAAGCAATGATTGAAACAGGGTGAGAAACACCTATTTTTATCCATTCGGGCTTCATCATATGAATAATTACAACTCCACCTTTTTTTCGATATTCATAAAATGTTTTTTTATTTAGTCTCTCACCCGTCTTTTCCCATTGTAAATCGTTATAACTTATATTCAAAGTTTCTTTCCACCCTTCGTCAAAAAGAATGGACTCTAATGATGTTGAAGCTGCTGTGTATGGATAAACTTCAGTTGTAATATCAAGACCATTCTTTTGTGCTGACTCAACCATTGATAGAGTTGTTTCTATTTCTCCAAGAGACATGCTGTTAGCATGAACAATGTGAACTGATGCGCCTGCCGTAGTTGCCGCAGCCATTGCTTCTTGAATGCCAGGCATTCCAAAACCCCTTGTATGGGTATATACTGTTACATTTAAAGTTTTTGCGAACTTATAAATTTCAAAAACCTCACCCGCAGATGCTCCAAGGTAATATCCAACTGGAAGACCTATGCCCAATGCTCCTTTATCGATGTAATCTTTGATTAATTTTTTTGTTTCTTCTATTTCGTTGGGCGATTGTGACTGATAATTTGAAGATGATAAACTGCTATATAGTTTTTTTAACTTTTCGTCCTCTTTAGAAGATTTAACTTTATTTTGGGTTGAATCTTCTATTTTCATTTCATTTTTGCTAAAATGATTAATCAACTTATTAGCTGTACTTTTATTTTTAACCATCGAAATAGAGCGCAAAAACCCGTGAGGTGCCGTTGCTCCAAAGTTGACAAGAGATCTTCCCTTTTTTGCTTCAATCCAACGTTCAATAAATGCTACTCCGCTCTCCATTTCTAAGGCAGTTGTGACTCCGTCTTTTACCTGATAGCGATGTGCAGAATTTGTTTGTCCATGTGCGTGAAGGTCAATGAAGCCAGGTGATACAACCAAACCTTTTGCATTTATTGCAATTTTTCCGTTTATAGAGTTTTTGGTAATATCTGATATCTGATTTCCTATTATACCAATATTGCAAATTTGATCTAAATTTGTCTCAGGATCAATTACTCTACCCTGCTTAATAACAATATCATAGGGTTGCGATAGACCAAAAGTAACAATAGCTAACTTAATTAATATAAAATTTTTCATAATAAATATCTTAAGTTTAAAATTTTTTCTAATGTATAACCTTTTTTAAATCGATTTAATTATCAAATTTATTTAGTTGAATTCCACTCCAAAAACTAATAGCATACAAAACCCAAAAGGCACCTGCAAGATACTTAAAATGTGAGTTGGGTATGTAGACATATAATAAGTAAGTAGCACCAACCAATAGAAATAAATACACACTTTGAATTAGCGCCCTTGATAAACGTGTACCAAGTCGAGTTAAATAGGTAAATACAAGTGTCAGTGCCCCAGTTGAGCTTACCCACAGACCAAAGAATCTATATATGTTGGTGAGATAAAAAGGCAAATTGTCGTTTCCTTCTCTTTTAAATAGATCTTGGAATGATTCTTTTAAAATTGTTTCATTGGCTATCTTATCTAAAAGCCAGGGCTCAGGATGAGAGAGCCACCTAATACCCATAGTCAATGCAATGATACCAAAAAGAAAAAAGGGAATCATGGTTAAGTTATGTAGTACTTTAGGATTCATCTAATAAATTAGTATTTCTTTAATAAAGTTTTCTATAGACATTCCTGACTCTTTGAATTCATTTTGCAGTTGGATTGTTTTTGGGCCATAAGATATTACATTGTTTAAAAAATCTTCGAGCATAGATTTTTCGTTTTTTATATTATATAATTTTGATCGTTCATCTAGCCCTTCTAAAGCTATCTCAGATATCTTTTCTATATAATAACCTATCATTTTTCCTTTTGGACCAGGATTAGAATAGGATAAGCTAAACGCGCTTTCTATTAGTTTAAACTTATCGGAATCCGACCATTCATGTATCATTTTGAGCATCTTTTCTCTTGAAGTCGGAGAGACTAAAATTCCTGTTATGAAAGCTCCAGGAGATATTTCATTATTCTTCATAGGACGATCAGGCGATCTTATCTCTAAAAAAGGTTTGAACCTAACATTGGTAAATGATTGGTGAAGCATTATATCAATTTGATTAAAAATATCATCTGATTCATCTATAGATTCTAATATTGTGCCATGAAATTTTGAATAATGGCCTTTTTGATTAACCTTATACATTGATGGCTGACCCAATAACCAATCTATATAGTCGTCTATAAAAGTATTAATGTTTTTAATTCCATGGTTAAAAAGAGACCCGCACCTATCAGGATCTGTATTTTCCCATATTTCCCATCTTAAGTTTCTCTCTTTCGCTAGCTTGCCGTTTATAAATGGAGAATTCGAAAAAATTATGCTATAAATAGGTTGAACATTGTCGGCAATATAAGCCATTTGGTTAGCATCATCTTCAGATGTGTAATCAATATTGACTTGTACGCTAGTGGTATTCCTCATCATCCAGCTACTTAATCCCCCCCCTTTTTTTAAATGATTTGCCATTATCTCATATTTAGGAGCTTTTATTAAATCTATAGTGTTAGCATCATGTAAAGGGTCTACACTAACCTGAAGTTTATTTATACTATTTTGAGTCAGAATTTCATCCTCAATCTTTTGATGTTTTTTAAATTCTAATTCTATCCTCCAGAGGTCTTTGCATGGCTTTGAAGCCCATTCAAGTTGTCCTCCCGGTTCAAGCGAGTATGAACTTTCAGTGTTTCTTTTGCGTATTTCATCTAAAAATTGCAATGCTGAAAAATCTTCTACTGTGTTTACTTGAATTCGCTTAAGATCTTCATTATAATAAAATGTTTCTAGTTCAAGCCCTATTTTTCGATCATTGCCATTGACAATCTTGCTTAAAATAAATTCCTTAAGCTTATTCTTAATTTTCATGCTTGTGAAAATTGATTAACAAATTTATGCATCATTCTCTCTATTGATTTTTTAGGGTTTAGGTTTAATACATCTTCAATTTCAATCCATGCCAAATCATTAGATTCATTACTGATTGAAAGCTCTTCTAGTTTATCTGCTTGGAGTATAAATCTTACATCGTAGTGTAGGTGCTCAGGATTAGAACCATATTTTGGTATTTTGTGAATGTCGAGATCAAATATTTCTTCACTAATTATATTAAAATTATTTATTCCTGATTCTTCTTTGGCTTCTTTTAAAGCGACTTCTAACAAATTGTTATTGTCTTCAGCATGGCCACCAAGCTGAAGCCAGATATTAAGTTGTTTATGATGTGTCATAAGAATCCATTTTCGACTTTTATCGACAACCCAAGCTGAAGCAGTGAAATGTCCATCCCAGTTAGTACGCTTAAAACAATGATGATCATTAACTAAAAGATGAAGTGTTTTTGTTACCTTTTCTTCTTCGTTAGGATATCTTTTTAAATAATTGATTAGTTTGTTATGTAAGACTTTCTTAAAAACTTTGTTTTTCATTCTTACAAAATTAAAGAAAAGACCATATAAAACCCCCCAATAGTTTGAGGGTTAATAAAAAAGTTTAATTTGGACTAAAAAACTTATTCAACTGTGTCGCCACCACCCAAAAGATCTTCAAGCTTAAACGCACCATCTTTTTCCATTTGTTTGGCAGCAGAAACTACATTCTTACGAGCCGTATCAACATCTCTCTTTGGTACAGCTCCCTCTACGGGCTCAAACATAGCTTGTTTTTTCTTTGGAAGAACACCGAGAACTTTATCTGTGATTACCTGATCCATGCCTTTTAAAGCCATCGCTACAGCATCAAGATCTACAGCATTCATTAAATCTCGAAGGAGATTGTCAGGAAAGATTTCAAAAATTGATTCAAAGGTTATCCTGTATTTTTTAACTTCACTAGCTAAATCAGGGTCATTTTGCTCAAGATTAGCCATAAATAGCTCTTCTTCTTGAGCATTCATTTCTCCTAGTAAATCAGCCAAATCTTTTCCACCGCCTCTTGAAAAAGCAACGGTTTTGGGCAGTCCTTTGGCCTTCTTTTGTAGTCGATGCGCAATTTGAACAACAGCTTCAAGTGGTACGCCATCAAGGTTTCCAATACTTAATAAAACTTCATTTTTTTCGTCTTCACCAATTCTGTCTAGCACCATCATCCTTTTTTTGCTATCAACTTGTGCTAAGGTTATCGCTATGACTTTAGAATCCTCATTGGAAAGCATAGCTACTAACTGTTCATCGGTAATGTCACTCAAGAATAAAAATGGTTTTTTTGGTTCATTATCTTCTTCTTGTGGTTGAAATTTTTCACTTACAAAGGAGAAATAAAATTCCTCCATAACTTGTTTCTTTACAGCGAAAGAAACATTTCCTACTCCTCGCATAGCGGCTCTGATTTTTCTTATTTCAGTTTGATCAAGATCATTTACAAGATTTAGTGCTAAACTTTCTCCAAGTATTGAAAAAAGTATAGCTACTTTTTGAAGGCCAGACAATCTGCTGTATTCTGTGATCATATCTACCTCTTATTTTTTCTTTCTTTTCTTTTTTCCTTTTCCTTCATCTTCATCAGGCTCTGGGACTGGAGCAGGTTCTGGTTCAGGAGGGGCCTCCTCGAGAATCCAATCTTTTACTATTTTGTTTGCAGCTTGTGGTTGCCCAACGCTCATGGATACAACGGCTTGTTTCATATCGTTAACTTCGCTTTGCAATACTGGAATATCTTCAGCTGGTGATGGCTGCTGTGTTGGAGCTTGTTGATTTTGTGTCATTATTGGTTGTGGTGATCCGCTAGCGTTGGCTTTTTTTTTTGGCCGTCTTGGCGGGTACATCATCCAAGGCGGTAAATTTGGTTGTTTTGGTCTATTCATAAGTATAACAATTAATATAACACCAAGAATAAGAACTAAGGCACCAAGTATTGATAAAATGATGACCAAACCAGGGTTAGTGCTCATGATACCAGCTCTAGGAGCTGTGTCTAATTCTGATTGAACTTGGTTTAACATAGCAAGCTTTTCTTCTATTTGAGCATCAAGACTGTTTTTTTCTACTAATTTTTCTTGAACAGTATTTTGGGCTTCAGCCATCTCAGATTCAGAAATATTATCTGCGCCTAAAAAAGACTTAAGATTTTGAATTTCTTCATTCAAGGTTTGCAATCTGACCGAGTCTTGCCTCAGCATCGCTTGCCTTTCTTGATTGTAAGACTCGTCACGAGCAGAACTCTCTAATTCAGCTAATTGAGATTGGAAATACAATCTGTCCTCTTGTCTTCTCTCCTCCTCATTTTGTTTATAATTATCTAATTCTTGCTTCCAATCTACTTCACCAAGTCTTTCTCTCTGGCTTTCAAGTGACTCCAATTTTTCAGCAATATTTTTTAGCAATACTGTCTCTGCAGATTTTTCATCCCTTCTTTCCCTAAAGCTAGCTGTCATAATGCTTAAAACATCACCTCTCGTACGGTTAAATCTGGATGCTACCATAACAACCTGGCGAATGTTTTCTATTAATTCAGGCGCAGCGCCCTCCTGTAAAATGATACTAATCTCCATATTGCTGACACTTGCCATTGAAGGCCTCATTTCAGTTTGAGTCCTTGAAACAACATTCTCGCTTTGTTGTGAATCCATTGAAGTTTCTTGAGCTGCACTAGTGTTTGCCTGTTGATTTTCCCCTGTAAAATCAAATCCCGGTATAGGCAATCCAACGCTACCTGGGTTTGCCATTTCATCTCTGCTCAGCGAACCATCAACTGACTGTAAAGATTCAAAAGAATTACCATTTGGAGAGTACGTAGTTTGATTTTCTACAGCACTACTAAGTTCGAGATCAACACTAACATCAATAACATATTTTCTATTTTCAATGACTTTTTCTAGTGCGTCTGAAATTCGTGTTCTTAAGCTATTTTCTATCATCAATTTTTGAGCTAGATACCCGCTGCTTGCTTGACCGAACAATAATCCAGTCATTGATAATTGTATAGTATATTTGAATGCAGTTCTAGTCCATTTTTTCATGGTAACTCCCTTATTCATATAAAATTTATTCTTCATTTTCAGTCATATCCATCGACTTAGCTACTGGTCCACCGCGAGGCGCAAGAAATGTAATCTCCACTCTTCTATTTCTAGCTTTTTGTTGGGGTGTGGAATTATACTTTTGTATTAATTCTGTGGTAATAATCTCTGCAGTGTTTTTATCCCTAGGTACAAATTCACCATAACCTACTGCTTCTAATCTGGTTGGATCGACTTGAAGACCTATAAGGAGCCTAACAACTGCGGAAGCTCTTGCACTAGATAATTCCCAATTGCTTGGATAGAATCTTCTTAATGATTTTGGAAGTTGATCACTATCAGTATGGCCTTCAACAGCTATTTTAAAATATGATTCTTGAATAGTTGGTAATATTTTTTTTAAAATTTCTAAAAATCCTGCTTTGGTTGTTGCTGATCCAGATTCAAAGCTAATATCTGATGAAATGCCAATAGTAACACCCTTAGGGCTTGTTGTGACCTCAACAGGCGTTTCACCGTTCTCTGAATCCTTTGCCATCTCTTCAACCATTTTAGTTGCAGCTTTATGAATATCACCTAATGACATTGCTTGATTATCAAGCTCTTCCTTTTTGCCAACAGATTTCCCCATTCCGTCAGCCATGTTCTGAAGTTTTACTGGGTCAATGGTAGAAATAGCAGCCAGTAAAACGAAAAAAGCAAATAGAAGCGTCATCATGTCAGCAAAGGTTCCAAACCAGCCAGGAAGGCCCTCGTCAACTTGCTCTCTTCCTTTGGCTTGAAATTTTTTAATTTCTTGGGGGGTAGCAGCCACTTATTAACCTTCTTCTTTTTTCCATTCTTTAGGAGGAATAAATGAATTTAGTTTTTCCCTAACAATTATCGGGTGTTTTTTCTGGTGGATTAATCTAGCGGCCTCTAATTGTAAATTTTGTAATGTGCTTGAAAAAGTAATTCTTGTTTTGATTTTATCAGCCATAGGTAGAAAAAATAAATTTGCAAATACAGCACCATAAAATGTTGTAATAAGCGCAGCTGACATACCTGCACCAAGCGTTTCTGTTCCACCACCTTCACCGCCAAATCCCGATAGCATAACTACCAGACCAATCAGGGTTCCAACCATGCCCCATGCTGGTGACATAACACCCATCGATTTAAATAAACCAGCCTGTGTATTTTCACGAAGTTCTCTATAATCAATTCTAGTATTTAAAATTTCTGATAATTCATCTAATGAATAACCGTCAATTACCATTTGGAGTCCATCTCTAAAAAAATAACTTTTAACACTGTCAATATGTTTTTCTAAATCAGCAGTCCCCTTTCTACCTACCTCAGCTGCTTCAACTGCTTCTTCAACATATCCACCAAGGGCATCACCACCACCCTTGAAAACGGCTCCCATAGCTGCACCAAGTTGCAAAACATCTTTTAAAGGGAAAGCAACTGACACCGATGCTATCATGCCTCCAAAAACAATACCAAAGCTTGATAGAGATCCAAACATACCAATGTCTGGTGTCATTAAAAATATACTTCCTAAGATCGCACCTAATCCAAGTAAAATTCCAATAAGGGTAGCAAAATCCATATTTATTCCTCAATCATTGTTGTGGATTTAAGCCTATTTTCATGCAAGGCTTTTAAAACATTTCTCACGTCATCGTATTCAGGGTCCATTCTTAGAGCAAGATTCCAATTGATAGTCGCTCTTTGAACATCTCCCAATTTATAATATATGGACCCTCTTCTTGCATATGCTAGTGCAAGATTAGGGTTTAATTCTAAGGCAGATTCTACTTCTTGCAACGATGATCTGTAATTTCCAGCGTAAAAATACCTTAATGATCTAGATAAATGACGCATTGCATCATTCATTTTTTGTTCACTTACATTATTGTTTAATTTAACAGCTTTTAAAGAATCCTCTAAAAATTTTGAGTGTTGTTCCATTGCGGCAAGTCTAATCATTAAGTTGCGCATTTCATTATTCATCATTCCCATTGAATCTCTTAGTGTATTTACCGCGTAATCAGCTATCATTAGTGTTGTATCAACATTAGATTGAGAAATTTTATCGTTAGGTAAAAGATTTGGAGAGGGCCCTCCTCCTGGAATTTTTACCCCAGAGCTTCGCGCAGCTGAAATCTCAAAACCCAATGTAAATGCCGCGTGTCCTTCCCAGTATCTATCTTTCCAATTTGGTAATTTTTCTATGTGGGTGAATCCTAGGTTCAGGCGATAATCCGAGGTAAGGGGGATGCGGAGTCCCACATTGATGCCATTACCATCGAATTCACCCACAATATCTATTCCTCCCCATTTATCAAGATAAGGAGTATTGAAAATTAATCCCATAAAAACACCTGCAGAGGTGCCCGAAGTTTTTAGAGAATCGACTTCAATTGTATCGATAGCTCCAAATCCCCCAGTTCCAAAGCCAAGAAATGTATTAACTTTGAAATCGCGTATCATTTGTTCGCTACTTATAACCCCGAAAAATGATAATTCATTGGGGTCCAAGTTTAATCCGCTAGTCTTGTTTTCAAATACAATATCTTGTAACCCTAGCGAAAATGATATGTTATCTTTTGAGTATAATTGCCTCTGAAGATGAAAGCCAAACTCTACAGGGGCCCTATACGTGCTAACGTCTAAATTTGCTATATTAGTCGTATCTCCAGCAGAGCCAGTTGAAAAACCTAAAAGCCAGCCCCCAGCTTGCATATTATAATAAAATCCTTTTGCTGTATTAATAGGTGCCAAGTTATGGAATTCTGTCCCAAAACCTGCTGTAAAAAGATAAGGGGATGTACCAATCATAGAAAAAGGAATTTTCATCATTGGACCAGGTCTTAAATAAGCAATCCTGGTTGCACTATAAGAACTATTTATGATAATAGTAATAGCAATTATATACCTGATGAGCTTTAGCATATTACTTATCTATTTTTTTTAATTCCATTTGAGCAAGTCGTAAATATTCACTGTTAGGATGTCCCAAAACTACGTCATTGAATGCTGCTAGCGCTAAATCTTCATCGCCTAATTTTCTATGAAGCAATCCTTTTTTAATAAGAGCATCATCGATTCTTAAATCGCCAAATTCCATGATTTTCTCTAGGAGGTTAAGTGCATCATCATATTGACCTAATCGCTGATAAGAGTCTGCCATCCAGTAAAAAATATTTTCTTTGTCTTCGTTGCTAGCAATTGAAGTGTTCAATCTTGAAAAATATTCAAGTGCATCCTCATAGTCCTCTCTTTGATAAGCAAAGACTCCAGTCATATAAACTGCTTTATTGAAAATTGGCATTTTAACTTTCTCAACTATTTTATTAGTGTTTTTTTGTTTGTTAGGTAGTAAAATATTTTTTTCTACAAGGCCTGGTTCATCCTCGTAAAAGTTAAAATTATTAATATTATCTAAAGCAGTTGCAAGTTCAGCATTTTTGTCATGGAGAGCCCGCATTTCAGTTTGAAAAGATTTTTCTAAATTATTTAATCTTTCATTGACTCTATCTAAAGTTGATAATAATTCCTTAGATGAGGCCATCATTACACTTCCGCTTTCAACTTTCTTTATTTTAAAGCTTACCTCCTCAGAGGGTTTGTCTATTTTTCTAGTATACGATTCATCTCCTTTGGAAGGCTCAATTACAATACCTAAATCTAGAAAAAAGATTTCAGAGAGCGGAGTTTCCTGTGCATAACTACTGCTGTTTGCAACCGCCGCGATAAATGAAATGTGTGAAAAAAACTTAATTAATTTTTTATTCATATTCTTCCCAATCAATTACATATGAGTAACCAATGAATGATCCAAAATCATTGGGCACATACAATTCGAATGCACCAGTAGCGCCAGGTAATAATGTAGCATCAGTTGTTATGCCTGAATCAAAAGTATGATAACCTCCTCTAACAAATGTTGTCAGCGTCTTTGTTTCTCCACTCCAATTTTTTCTAAAAACAAAATCTACTTTAACAAAGTCCGATCTTCTTCCTCCAATATTTTTTATCTCACCATTGAAAACTATGTTTCCTTGTGCATCTTTTTTTTCTGTTATATTTCCTAAAAGAACACAATTTGCAGAGTATTTTTTATCGTTGCTTCTTTCTGCAGAGGTGTACTGTGGTTGAGCAAGTTTTGGCATAGGAGGTGGAGTATAGCTATCTCTAACTTGCTCCGGGACATATTCTGCCTGTTCTTCAGTTACAACGTTATCAACAATTCTTACAACATCGCTTCTATTAATAATAAGATAACCGACAAGAGATTCTACCTTTAGCTGTTCTTCGTCTTGGTACACAATTTTTCCAAAAACTGTCGACCCATTTTTCATGATAATTTCTTTCGAATATATAGCCAATGGATTGACCCACATTTTGCTCAGAGCTTTGAGGTCCTCTAATTCTTCGTTTAAATATTTAACTTCAGCTGTCATTTTCTTTATCTCAAAGCTTAGTTCATTTAATATGTAGTCTTTGTTGGGATCTGGAGTGAAAGCATTTGTGATATTATTTTCATTGATGCCATTGGTTTGTTCGCTATTTTCTTGATTATTTGATTCAGTTGGGTCACTAGTACTAACCATTTCAGGTAGCATTTCTTGATTTTGAGAATTGGTGTTTTCCGATGAGGCATCCGATAAAGAAAGTTTGATATCACCAAGTTTAATTTCAGCATCTATTACTTCCAGTTCAAAATTGAGGCTGCCTAATTCACCACCATCAGATTGTAAAGTATAATTGCCTGGCTCAACATCTTTAAATTCAAATTTACCACCCCCTCTGCCAAGTCTTTTTTTAGAGGTTTCGGTTCGTTTGTGCTCAGTGCCATCAGGCTTCAAAAGTAGAATTGTGCTTTGAACTACTGGCTCGTTATTGGTATCTGTTAAAGTACCGCTTATGGTTTGTGGTTCTTGCGCAAGCAATGCAGACGCAAAGAATATGTACGTCGCTCTAGAGAACGAGAAATACATTCTTATTTTTTTTGCCATTTATCTTTACCTCGGATTTAGTGGCATTTAAAAGAAATTTATCTTTAGTAGCTAAGTTTAACAATATATTGTTAACTAAACCAAGTCAAAAATGATAAAACATTTTTAACTATTTACTGCATTTTTTTAAACAAAAATCATGCCACAATCATTTCCAGAAATTTTTATAGATTGTTTTTTTCTTAGTTAGCTCTTTTAATGCAGTTTCTACCATTTTTCTAGTAGAATCAGCTAAAAATAAGTCTAATGCTTTATCATAAGATTCTAAAGCCGAATCGAAATCCATTTCATCTTTTTTTTCATAGGATTTACCTATCCAAAAATACGGCTCTCCAAGGGTATCTATTTGTGCTGCAGCTTTATGAAATGATTGTATGGCATCCCATTGGCCATTTTTGTAGCTTTTCTGATGATGCAATTTTCCCGCTTGCATATGAAATACATACAATGCAATAGGATTTTTGGGATCTATTTTCAAAATTTCAATATACAGATTTGAATTTAAATTTTTTTTTAACTCTTTAACTTTAGCAGCTAGAATAAGTTTTTTTACTTGTTCATCGTTTGAATGTGCTTTCAATAATGAATCAGATTTAAAAATAAGATCATCATTATTATAATTAGACAATGAATTATTTGAGCAGTTGTAAAAATAGCTAACAGCGCTTATAAAAAAAATTTTAAGAATAAATTTTTTGATATTCTAACCTTGGTAAAAAAACAAGTTCTGGTTGTCATCAAACGATTGATACAGTGAACTCATTGAATCAATGACATAATATCTATCTTGAATGTTAGAGTAGTTAAAACTTGTCAATACAATTTCATCTATATCATAGGGCAGGAAAACTGATTGGTAAGATTTATCTTTAGCACAATTAACAATATTTAATATTTCTGATTGCGATGATAAAATTCCAGATCCGTAGATTTCATAGTCAATGTCATTAACTGAATTTAAATTTTGTTTTTTTAAAAGTCCAAATTCATATGTCCACCATGCAAAATTTTGTAAGCGCTTTAGATTGTGATCTATCAAATCTTTTGATAAGCCAAGCTCATTTTTTATGATTTTGTCACCAAGAATACCAACTTTATGTAAAAAGTTAGAATATTCTGTGTTTGCTAGTAAAGGAATATGACCCTGTACATCATGAAAAATATCTGGCTCAGGTGTATAGCCTTCATCATTAACAATATCTTCTCCATAGTATTTTTCGTCAAATCGTGGGGATTTTCTTATGATATCCGTTACTGGGAATTTTCTCTGCGAATTCAGGTCGAAGAAAAGCTCTTCTGTTAAAAAACCAGCTACTGAAATAAGTTCCCATTTGGATGCATTAAAAAGCTCCTTTGATATTAATTTAAAATCTGGAAAATTATCTTTTGGTATAGAAAGTTTTTTCAATCCATCTAAAAATTCTTTAGATGCATATTTTTTCTGTAGTTCTGAAACGTTATTATATAATTCAGCCCAAATTTCATTTTCTAAATCTGTTATTTTATTATATTGCTGAGGCTTTAAATAATTATCATCCTTTCCAAAAATAATTATTCCATCCATTGAGTTAGGTACTTGATGTTTGAATAGTATATCGTATTTATTATTCATTTGAATTATAATTTAAATTAAAGATTTAAAATTTCAAATTAACGTAGCCAAATATATGTTACTGCGCTATTTTTCATCCCTAAATCATTATCATAGGGAGAACCACAGTCTGCTCTCATTTCAACTGAATTTTTGTCAAAAAGATCATAGTCTTCTCCATATACAATGGATTGAAATCTTCCTTCATTGTAATTGCACCACTCTCGGACCTCTTTTCTTAAAGCACCAGTTCCATGGCCATGGATAATCTTAATAGCTCTAAAATTACCATTTTCTAAGCATAGATTGACATTGTATTCAAGCTCAGAAATTGCTCTATCTAAACTGTATCCACTGTGCCCTATATCAATTATTTTAAGTCTACTTTGCATTTAAGTTTTTAAATTATAATTTTTCTAATGAAATATATCAAATTAGGTAAGACAGATGAAACAGTTTCGACTATTAGCCTAGGCACTTGGGCTTTTGGGGGCCCAGGAACTGTAGGAAAAAATATTCCGGTTGGATGGGCAAATCAGAGCAAAGACGATAGCATTAATGTTCTGAGAAAAGCTTTTGATGCAGGTATAAATCACTGGGATACTGCTGATGTGTATGGAGATGGTATATCTGAAAAAATTATTGGTGAGGTTTGGAAAGATATATCAAGATCAAGTATTTTTTTAGCAACCAAGGTTGGTTGGGATATGGGTGAATATGAACATTTCTATCATCCTAAACTCATAAAAAAAAATATTGATAGATCGTTTAAAAACTTAAATACAGATTATATTGATTTGTTATATTTGCATCATTGCAATTTCAAAGAGGAAAAACATTTTTTTGATGCAATTAAAATAATTGATGGTTATCAAAAAAATGGAAAAATTCGATTTTTAGGGATTTCAGACTGGGATTGTATAAAGATAATGAAATACATAGACAAATACAATTTTGATGTTGTGCAACCTTATCGCAATGTAATGGATAGCGATTATAAATCTAGCGGTCTTAAGCAATATATATCGTTAAATAATTTAGGAGTTTGCTTTTTTTCACCAATAAAACACGGCCTTTTAACAGGTAAATACTTAACTCCTCCAACGTTTCAAAAAGGTGACCATAGACTAAAAATTAAAGATTTTTTTGATCAAAAAATTCTTAACTGTATGCTAGAAAATAAAAAAGAGTTAGTAAGAAAATTTTCTTATCATCCAAATCCTGTATTGCATGGACTAATTGGACCTCTATTAGAAGATTCACCAACGGGTTGTGTTTTGCTTGGGCAAAGAAACACAAAGCAAGTTGGGGTTGCAAAAACTCTCGGGGATGCTTTGTCAAAAGAAGATTCAGACTGGGTAAAAAATCTTTACAGAATGAATCACTTAAAATAGTTCCAATGGAACCTTTAACTTTTATCTGTTAAATTCATCTTATATTATTTTAATACTTTAGAAAGAATAGAAATAAATGCCTGAGAAGCAACAACAGACAAAAATTCCTAGCGGGTATGATAGCAAGGATACGCAAGATCGTTTAGATTGGTTAAATTCTAAAATCAACTTTAAATATTCTTCAAATCTTCAAAATGAGCCGGAAGATTTAAAAGGTATTATAGAAAATCATATCGGATTTATGAATATTCCAATGGCAATTGCAGGCCCATTAGATATAAATGGTGATTATGCTCAAGGCGAATTTCATGTACCAATATGTACTCTCGAGGGGACTCTTGCATTATCAATGAATAGAGGCATGATGGCAGCTCAACGGTGTGGAGGTGTCACAGTTAAGCACATAAAGCAAGAACTCTCAAGAGCCCCAGTTTTTATTTTTGAAGATTTGAATAGATCTTCTGATTTTATGCAATGGGTTAACAAGCACCACCAAGATATAAAAAATGTCTCAGACTCTACATCAAATTATGGAAAGTTGTTAAGAATTGATCAATACCCAATTCAAAACTATGTAATATTGGATTTTGTTTTAGATACAGGTAATGCTGCTGGGCAAAATATGGTGACATTAGCAGCTAAAGTTGCATGTGATTATATAAAAGAAAAAACTGGAGCGGATTTCTTTTTAGAGTCAGGTTTCAATAGTGATAAAAAAGCTTCAGCTAGAAACATGATTATGGGCAGAGGGCATAGTGTCATCGCTGAAACAACCATAAAAAGCTCTATTGTCCAAAGAATACTTAATGTCGATATATCTGAGCTTGAAAAGTATCAGGAGCTTGGACCCACAACTTCTCGGTTAGCTGGTACACAAGGTACACATTTACATATTTCAAATGCCTTAACAGCAATTTATTTAGCTACTGGACAAGACACTGCTTGTGTAGCTGAGAATTCAATTGGCCACTTTCAAATAGAATCAGTTAATGAAGGTGTTAAATTTAGATTAACAATGCCTAGTATGACTGTAGGCACTGTAGGAGGTGGTACTCGTCTTTTGGCTCAACAGCAAAATCTTAAGCTTTTAGGATGCCATGAAGGTGAGAATTCATCCAAAAAACTAGCTGAAATTATTTGTGCTTCTGCTCTTGCACTCGAGACATCGCTTTTATCAGCTTTAGCTTCGGATACATTTACCAAGGCTCATATGAAATATGGTAGATAGATGTTTTTCCGATGTCAGTCCTAGATAAATCTCAATATAGTTATTTAACAGAAAAACAATCCTTCTTTTTTCGTATTTGGAAAATAATTTTCTATTATTATTGTAAAGCTGTTTTCTTTGTATACACCCCTGTTAAGGTATTTGGAAGAAATAATATTCCAAATGAACCCTCAATTTTTTGCAGCAACCACAATAGTCATATGGATGTTGCTTTGATAGCTCATGCGGCAAGGAAAAGTTTTAATCATTTCGGAATGTTAGCCGCAGTGGATTATTGGTTTGATAGTTCAATTAAAAGAGTTTTGACAAACTTAATAATGAACTTAATTCCAATTTCAAGGAAGTCTGAAAATAGAACCGATGCAATTAGTTTTGATGAAACAGTCGCACTCTGTAATTCATTTATGGAACTGGACAAAAGAAATCTAATTATTTTCCCAGAAGGATCGAGAGGAAAGCCAAATGTAATGAAGAGCTTTAGGAAGGGTGCTGCTAGATTTTCATTAGCCTTAAATAAGCCCATAGTTCCTATGTATATCGACGGATCATCAAATTCATGGCCAAAAGGTAAAATTTTTATGAGACCGTGTAAAATTACAATAAATATTCTTGAGCCGATTGATCCTAATGATTACATTTCTAATCAAAATGACAATGTTCTAAATGCAAAGCAATTAACTAAATCACTAGAAGAAAAAATTATGAATGAAAGCAAGAAGCACATCAATGAGTAAATTTTTAGCTAGCAAATCAAACAAACACTTACACAAATGGGGTTTTAAGGATTCAGGTTTTAAGTCCATTGGTGATAAAGTTGTTAAATTTTCAGGTGATCGTTATGAAGTCAGTGGAACAGAGATGCCTGATTTTATACCCTACATTGAAAAAATGCTAAATATTGAAATCGAAGATAAGGACAAATTAAAAGAAGTTGATGAAAAGTTTGTTTCGCCCTCCAGGGTTGATGAAAAATTCTATCAAGAGTTAGAAAAAGTTTTTGAAAATGACAAGTATACCATTGAAAACACTGAACGTTTGATTCACAGTCACGGCCAAGAAACATTCAAAGATATATATAAAGTCTTGTATAAATCTATAGATCGATTAGTTGACTTAGTGTTTTATCCAGAATCTGAAGAAGACGTAAGAAAAATTATTGAAGTTGCCTTAAAACACAATGTTTGTCTCATCCCTTATGGTGGAGGAACCAATGTAACACGTGCACTATCTGTCCCTGAAAATGAAAAAAGAACTGTTGTTTCTATTGACACAAGAAGACTGTCAAAAATTGAATGGATAAATAAAGAAGACAGAAGAGTATGTGTTGAGGCTGGTATAACTGGAAAAAACCTAGATGAATTGCTAGAAAAAGAAGGCTTTATGATTGGACATGAACCAGATAGTGTTGAGCTTTCAACTATCGGCGGTTGGATTGCTACCAATGCTAGCGGCATGAAAAAGAATAAGTATGGCAACATAGAGGATATTGTTGAAAATGTTCATTTAGTTACCCCAAAAGGTGAAATAAATCAAATAAAACCGATATCTAGGGGATCCATAGGATTTAAGCCTCAGAATATGTTATTTGGTTCAGAAGGTAATCTTGGAATCATTACAAAAGCTATTCTAAAAATCCATGAAAGGCCTGAAGCTCAGGAATACAACTCAGTTTTATTTAAAAGTTGGGGCGAAGGAGTAACATTTTTAAAAAAATTATCTAAAACGAATTATATACCAGCTAGCGTAAGATTAGTGGACAACATTCAATTTCGTTTTGGCCAAGCTTTGAAGCCAAGAGCAGGAGGGTTAAAAAAAATAAAAAGCAAAATTGAAAAATTTTTAGTCACAAATGTTAAAGGTTTTGACCCTGATAAAATGTGCGCCTTGACGATTGTCATGGAAGGAACTAGCGAAGAAGTGTCCTATCAAAAGAAAAAAATAAATAAACTAGCAAAATCATGTAAGGGTATGATCGGTGGATCTGGCAATGGCAAACGTGGATTTATGTTAACCTATGCTATCGCCTACGTTAGAGATTTTGTTTCTGATTATCAAATTATGGGTGAGACTATGGAGACTACAGTTTCATGGTCAAATATTCAAAATGTAATTAATGCAGTATCTGAGAAATTGAATGAATTGCATAGTTTATATAAAATGCCAGGCAAACCTTATGTATCGTATCGCATTCCTCAAATTTATCACACTGGAGTGTGCATTTATTTTATGCTTGGAATGAGCGTGAAAGGAATAGAGGATCCGGAAGAGAAATTTAGTAAAATTGAGCATACACTTAGAGAGGTTATAATTAAAAATGGAGGTTCAATATCCCATCACCATGGCGTAGGTAAGCTTAGAAAAGACTTTTTACCAAATACCTTATCTGAAACCAGTATGCAACTAGTTCAAGAACTAAAATTGGCGCATGATCCACAAAATATATTTGGCGCAAAAAACGGTATTTTAGCAAAATAACAATATCGGCTATAAAATCTTAAAAAAAACAGCCATCATTACTGGCGCTTCCTCAGGAATTGGAAAGTCATTATCTTTTAAATTAGCTAAAGAAAATTTTAATATTGTTTTAGCTTCAAGAAATTTCAATCAATTAAAAAAAATCGCTGAAGAAATCAATTTGTCTAAGGGAACAGCTCTTCCTGTTAAAACTGATATCACAGATATCCAGTCCTGTCAAAATTTAATCTCAAAGACAATAAATGAATTTGGCCAAATTGATTATTTAATATTAAATGCAGGTTTAAGCATGTGGTCGCGTTTTGATGAAATCAAAGATATTTCAAAGTTTAATGAATTGGCTAATGTGAATTTTAATGGTTCTGTCAACAGTATACACTGCTCACTTAAAAGCTTGAAAGAATCAAGCGGTACAATTGTTTCCATTACTACAGCTCAAGCATTTATAGGGTTTCCTAAAGCTACTTTTTATTCTGCATCCAAACATGCACTGAAAGGATTTTTAGAAGGTCTTGAATTGGAGACCAAAGGTAAAATTCAGTTTATAAATGTTTACTTGGGCTGGATAAAAAATACAAGCTTACGAGCAAATGCAATCGGACCAAACGGAGAAAAAATTGGAGATAGCCATCTAAAGCATAGTAACAAGGCAATTGAATTAGATGTTTGTACAGATTTAATAATTAAAGGAATCAAGCTAAAAAAGAAAAATATCTTTATCCCCAACTATTTAAAATACATTCCTTTTGTAAAAATCTTTTTTAATAAATGGTTATTTGAAAAAATATCAAAAGCAGTAGATTCAGAAGAATTAGAAAATACATAAGATTTAATATTTTATGTTAAAAAAAAATTATGATCTTACTGCTGTATTTTCAACAGCTTTCCAAACTCTCCATATATTTTTATAACATATTTTTTCAATCTGTTCTTCGCTGTAACCACTTTTTAATAAGTGAAAAATAAGATTCGGGTAGAATGAAACATCTTTGAGCCCATAAGGGAGTGAATCTCCTACGCCGTCATAATCAGACCCAAGACCAACGTGATCAATACCTGCAATATCAACGACATGATCAATATGCTTAACTACGTCTTTTACATCTGCGTATATGGGATTTCTTTTAAAGATTTTTTCTCTAAAGGCTAACAACTTTTCATCTTCATCATTCAAATTGTATTGATTTTTATAAGCCTCTACTTTTTTATTATTTTCATTTCTTTTGTCTTGTGATTCCTGAGTCAAGAAAGCTGAACCAAAATTAATTTGAATCACACCTCCATTTTCTTTTAATCGCATTATTTCTTTATCTCCCATGTTTCTTTCCCAACCAGGAGTAAATTTTCTGCACGATGAATGAGATGCAATTACTGGTACATTAGTCATGTCAAATATTTGATTTATTACTTCATCAGTAACATGTGAAATATCTACCATTATCCCAAGCCTGTTCATTTCGCCAACGACTTTTTTACCAAAAGAGCTTAAACCTCCCCAGGTGCGTGTAGTGTCATAGGAAGAATCACAAATTAAATTATCTTTTGAGTGAGTTAGAGTAATGTATCTAATACCCCTATCATAAAAATGCTTAAGATTTGATAAATCTTTTTCAATGGCAGCACCATTTTCGATACCCATCGGTAGAGCGATTTTTCCTTGGGAAAATATTCTTTCAGCATCTTCTACGTTATTTGCAATTTCAAATTTATCAGGATCTCTGTTAGCTATTTCATTTACTAAATCAATTAATGAATCTGCTCTTTCTTTGGCCCCACCCGTTTCTTGATATGATGCGGAAACGTATATTGCCAAAAATGGAACATCAAGGCCCCCTTTTTTAGCTCTTAGATAGTCAAAATCTCCACCTTCAAACAAGCCTGATATATCTTGGTATCTACCATCTAATCTGTATGGTAAATCAATATGACCATCTGTAATTATAAATTTTTTAGACAATTCATTTGCTAATTCCATTAGCGCTGCATCATTATCACACGATGATAAAAATACTGATAAAAAAATTGTTACTAATAAGAATAATTTTCTCATAAACTCTCAATTATCGTTTGTTTGAACTGATAAATAATTAGTTGTTCCAGAAACGCCCATAGGAACACCACCGGTTATTATAAATTTTTCACCCTTACCCAACAATTTGTTGGTATCAATTACTCTTTTGCAAAGGTCTGGTATTAAATCTATATCGTCATATTTATCGACTTTTATAGGAGTGATCCCCCAAATTAATCTTAGTTGTCTGATGATAGAATTAAATGGGGTAAGAGCAATAACATTTGAAGGAGGTCTATATTTTGATATCATTCTAGCGGTGCCACCACTGTGCGTCATTGTCATGATAATGTTAATATTCAAATCTTTAGTTATTTGACAGACGGCATGGCTTATTGCATCGCCAGTTTTATTTATTTCATCAGGGTTGAAAACTTTTTCTTGTACTAATGATTTTTCAGTTAAGCGAATAACATCTTTTAAAGTCTTTACAACCTCAATAGGATAATTTCCAATTGCAGTCTCTCCAGTTACCATTAATGCGTCGACGCTATCAAAAATTGAATTAGCAATATCACTTACTTCTGCTCTTGTGGGAACTTGATTAGTTATCATTGATTCAAGCATCTGTGTAGCAATTATAACTGGTTTACCATGCTTGTTGGCAAGTTTAGCAATCTTTTTTTGAGCTATAGGCACTTTTGCAGATGGAATTTCAACTCCTAGGTCACCTCTTGCAACCATAACACCATCAAAGTTACTTATAATATTATCTATATCATCGAGCGCTTCCCATTTTTCAATTTTTGCTATAACGGGCAAAAAAGAATTATTCTTTTTCATAATTCTTTTTATTTCGTTTATATCTTTATGATTTCTAACAAAAGACAGTGCAATTAAATCTGCGCCTTTTTCAAGCGCAAGTTCTAAATCTTCTACATCTTGAATAGTTAATGATGGTAGATCTAAGGTTGAATTTGGAAAATTTACACCTTTGCTTGGCTCAACCTTGCCACTAATTAATACTTTACATTCTAATTTGAATTTTGAAATCTTTTTTTGAACTAATAATTTTATCTTACCATCGTTAATTAGGATTTCAGATTTTAGATCAATATTTGAAAGTGATATATTTTCAGTTATTAATATTTCCCCATCTAAAGAATCTTTGCTTGATAGTATTACAGTTTCATCTTTAGAAATGTCTAAAGT
>CENX01005867.1_pt1 | contig 28496 bp, 26 predicted proteins | sample 361321 | NCBI WGS metagenome assembly CENX01 (sample SAMEA2619678, study PRJEB7988) | marine metagenome | isolation source: saline water (ENVO:00002010), including | reverse complement strand
GTATCTATTGTACTTGTAAAAATATCAATTACTTGACCATCCTCAAACATTGTAAAACTTGCTGAAGAAAAATTAGGACTATCATTAACTGCATCAACAGTTAAGACTAAATTTTTAATGGTTGTTAAATCACCATCAGAAACAGCAATTGATATATCTATATCTATATTTTCTGATAATTCAATATCAACTGTTTGCTCTTCTGCGAGTTTAAGAATATTATTTTCAATTATTAACCATTCTGGTAATAATATTGAACTTATTTCTAAATCATCCGCGTTGCTATCTATATCCTCTACATATGAGGATAAATCAAAAGAATATTCATTACTATCTTCAACAGGATTTTCAAAAGTAATTTCTGAAAAATAAGGGGCATCATTTTCTGGAATGATTTCAATATTTGCAATGCCAGATATTATTGTATTTCCATCTGTAACTGAATATTCAAATGAATCATCTCCAAAATAATTTTCGTTTGGAGTATATATAAAAAATCCTAATGCTCTTGAAGTAACTAATTGACCATTTGATGGCTGCTGAACTGAAAATATCAAGTCAGAATCAGTCTCTTCATCATTAGCTATAAGAGTAATCTCTAAAGACTGATCCTCATTAGTTATCAAATTATCTAAACTTGATAAAGTTGGAGGATCATCAACAGCGATAACTGTCAGATTAAATACTTTTGAACTACTAATTAAACCATCATTTACACTTAACGTAACTTCAGTTATTCCAATATTTTGCTCAGCTGGAGTACCGCTTAGAACTAAACCATCTAAGCTTAACCACTGAGGTGATTCGATAAGAGAAAGAGTTAAGTTATCTTGGTTATTATCAATATCACTTATAGTTAAAGTTTGGTTATAAAATAAATCTTCAAATGAATCCTCTAAAGATATGTTTACAATTATAGGCGCATCATTAACCGGTGTGACTGTTACAGTAAATGTTGTACTATCTGTATATTCATCATCACTTACATAAGCTGTTATACTAAGTGATCCATTGTAATTTTCTGCAGGAGAAACTGTCAATATATTCTCAACAATACTTACACTACTGTTATCATCAGCATCTGCTGTAAATGTTAATACATCTCCATCAATATCACTTGCAAACAGAAGAATCTCTAAAGAACCATCCTCAGCAAAAGTAACATCATCCAACTCTAATAAAACTGGTGCATCATTTACTGGAAGGATATTAATTGTATATTCTACTTCAACTGTATTTTCACCATCAGAGACACTGAAAATAAAACTATCTGAACCAAAATAATTTAAATTGGGACTATATGTAAAAATATTTTGTTCTAAAATATAAGTTCCAAAACCTGGTTCATTAATTATATTAAAATTAAGATTATTAGTTTCTGCATCTGTAGCATCTAAAATAATTTGATAATCAATCTGATCTTCATTTATTTCAAAAGATTTATTTTCAGCAATCGGAGCATCATTTATTGCTGACACATTTAAATTAACATTACCAATTGAACATAAATTTGATTGATCACAAACTTCGTAAGTAAATTGATCAACACCAGTGAAATTTAAATCAGGAATATATGATACTAAATTATTATTTAACTCTACATCACCACTTGATGGATAATCAAAAATTTGGTAAGATAAAACATCACTTTCTATATCACATGCACCAGAATCTAAATTTTCACAATCACACGTAATTGAACCATTAGAATTATTTAAAACTTCATTCGTACATAGCTCTAATGAACCATTCAAATTAATTTCAACTTGATTATCTTCCTCTAAATTAAAATCTATATCACTAACAAAAGGATAATCGTCGATAGGGAGAATTGATAAACTGAAATTTGTGTTAGATTCTAGAGAACCATCTGAAACTGTAATCTGTACATCTAAATTATCTCCATTATAATGCTTACTTGGAGTTATCTGCATATTATCTTCATTAAAATCAAATGTTAAAAAGTCTGATAAACCGGATAATGTTAAAATTTCTGAATCAATATCATCAATATCAATTATTAAATCTAAAACAGAATCTTCATTAATAGTTTGATTATCAATAAATCCTATTGTAGGAGCATCATTTACATTTATTACTGATACAAAAAAAGATTGATTAACAGGTCCTGATAACCCATCATCAAGAGTAATAGTAAAACTTTCTTGACCATACCAATCTAAATCTTCTGTCGAAAAATTAATTTCAGAAAAAGAACTCCCAGAACCTCCACTAATAATATCACTCAATATATTAGGATTAGATTCATCTGGAGTTATTTCAAATGACATGTCTACGAAATTAAATGGTGTTTCATTCAAGAATGAATCTGAATCTATATCAGATATAAACATATTAACATTTGTATTATTTCCCTCATTAAAACTTATATTTTGATAACCTGTTATATATGGATTATCACTTACGGAATTAACATATACTTCAATAGTTTCCGATGAATAACTAACATTATCATTTGCAATAAATTTAACTTGAAATAAACCATTCCAATTTGGTTTAACAGGAAAAGTTGCAATATAATTAGCCCCATTTCCTGATGCAAAATGATAATCATTAACTATACTTCCTCTTGAATATATTGCAATAATAGAAAGATCATCCTGATTAAAATCGTCATCATCATTCACAGTAAAATTAATAGATAAAATACTATCTTCATCAATTGTAAAATTTGTATTTGGAAAGTTAATAATTGGTAATTGATTATTCTCTTCAACAATTAAAACATTGTATGTTTTTGAATCTGATAAACCTTGATTATCAGATGCAGTAACTTCAAAACTAAAAGAAACTAATTCATCAGGAATATAAGAAATTATTGATGTTGTAGAATAAGATTCCAAAACCATACCTGGTGGCTCATTATCAAGATTAAAGATAAAAGAATAATCATCTGGGTCATCAACTTCGATATATAATTCAAACATATTTCCATTTACAGCCTCCAAATTAATATTATCTGTAGTAATAATAGGAGAATCATTAATGGGATTAACTACAACAGAGCAAGGATCAATTTTAGGTTGAAATATATTACTAGAATCATCTTCATAGGTTATAATAATGTTAAAAAAACCAGTTTGTTCATCAAAATTTTCTTCTAAACTAACAAATAATTGGTTATCAACTACTTCGCAGCTATTATCTATAATACCTGTTATATTTACGCAATTAACATTAAATAATAAGTTATTAAAAAAATTAGGATTACCTTGAATATATTGATTTAAATCTTTTTGAGCAATTGTATCTTCATCAGATGTAAAACTTGGAATATTTGAAACATAAACGCATTCATCATTACCTGAAGAATTTTGAATATAATTGATTGCAGAGCTGTCATTACAATTATTTGAAAAAATTAGATTAAAATTCAAAAAACAAAAAAAAAGACTTTTTAAAAAGACATTCTTTAAAAAGATAAAATTATTTGACATGATTATTGATGTAATCTTGCTGATACACTTTGGATAGTAACTATAAATCTATCAACTTCAGATTTCATAAGAAATAATTCATCAATATTTAAGAACTTATCAACAGGGTATTTATCTTCATCAAAATCCATCATGAAGTTTGATTCTAATTTCAATTGATAATCATTAATAATTTCTTTATGATTAACTTTAATTCTAAGACTATTTAAAGGAAATTTAATTTGCCCATTAGTTGTTAGCTGAAATAACGAAATCATCCCATAATCCAGGCTATTACATTTAAAGGTTAATGTTCCATATCCCTTGCCTCTACCCCAAGAAATATTATCTGCGTTTTCATCACAGAAATTAACTAACGCAACTATTACATTACTTATGCTAGGTGAACATTCCTTTTTAGATTCAAGTATAAAAGTATCTTTATTCCACTTTGTCATAGAAATTTTAGTTTATTATATTAAAAATTGATACAGTAATATACAAAAATAAAAAGAAATTCTTGACTAATAATTTCTAATAATTCACCAAAAAATAAAATTATATCTATATAAAATAAAAAGGGACCCATGTGGTTGGGTCCCTTTTTGTGGGTATCATCTCCTCATCAGACCTTGTCATATATTAATATATGACAAATCCTTGTAGCGGGAGCAGGATTTGAACCTGCGACCTCCGGGTTATGAGCCCGACGAGCTACCAGACTGCTCTACCCCGCGATTGATCCAATCAAAATTGGGTGGTTAATTTATATTAACAATATTATAATAAACAAACTAATTATTTTTTTCTGAAAGATATATTTACAGGCACACCGTCAAAATTGAATCTTTCTCTTATTTGATTCAATAAATATTTTTTATAGGTTTTTGAAATATAGTCAGGATGATTTGAATAAATACCAAATAGAGGTGGAGAATTTCGTATCTGAGTGATATATTTTATACTAACTTCTTTACCTTTGGTTGAAGGTGGAGGATAGTTTTTAGTTATGTCTAACAATACATCATTTAATAATCTAGTTTTTATTTTTATATTTCTTCTTTTAAACACCTCAACTGACTCTTCTAATACTGACCTTACTTTATAATTATTTTTAATTGAAATAAATTTAATTGGGTAATATCTCAAATCAGGTAAGCTATATATCATTTCTTCTTTGAAATCATTTTTAGTAATATTTTTTTTATTAATTAAATCCCATTTATTTATAATGACAATTAGACCTTTACCACTTTCAATTACTTTTCTTATAATATTTTTATCTTGATTATGAAAACCTTTTGAAGCATCCACCAAAATTGCAGCAACATCACAATCTTCAATTGTTCTATTTGTTCTTACAATACTATAAAATTCAATCGCATCATTTATTTTTGTTTTTTTTCTTAATCCAGCAGTATCAATTAATCTTATTTTATTTTTAAAGTAATTAACATAAGAATCAATACTATCTCTGGTTGTTCCAGCTATACTTGAAACAATAGATTTATTTTCATTTAATATTTTATTAACAAATGAAGACTTTCCTACATTTGGCATACCAACAACAGCTAAAGACATATCATGTTTTTCAGGATTGTTTACTTCACTATTATTTTCAAAAAAATTTGAAATTCTATCTAGTAAAACACCTACATTCCTTCCAGACTCAGCAGATAAGAATACTGGTAATTCAAGCCCCAGTTCATGATGGTTAAAAAACCTTTCTTCATCATCTAATTTATCTAATTTATTTATGATTAAAATATATGACTTATTAGATTTTAATATATTTTGTGCAAGGATTCTGTCATTTGAAGATATTTCACATTTCGAATCCAAGATAAATAGAATAAGATCTGATTCATTTTTTGCAATTTCAGCTTGAAGCTTTACTTCATTATTAAAACCTGTATTATCTCTTGGAATATAACCACCAGTATCAATTATCTCATAATTTTTGGATAGCCATTCAAAAGTCCCATAAATTCTATCACGAGTTACACCCTCCACAGGTGATACTATTGATTTAGATTGTCCAATAAGACGATTAAATAAAGTTGACTTACCAACATTTGGCTTTCCAATTATTACAATAGTATTTTTTTTCATTTTTACCTTAAAAATATATTCTTAATATACATCAATGGAATCAAATAATAATTTAGAAATTATTGCAGCTGCTAAAATTTTATCATTAGTATCAAATGTAGATGGAGTAATTGATAAAAAAGAAAAAAATATAATTTGTATAATTTTACATGATTTTTTTGATATTTCATTAGATGAAGCTTCACAAATTTTATTGAAATCAAAAAAAGAACTTAAAAAGTCTGATGATGTGTATAATTTCAGTAAAATTTTAAACCAAGAATTTACTTACCAAGATAAAATTGATTTTATTTGTTGTTGTTTTGAAGTAGCACTTGCTGATGACAACCTTCATTATTTAGAAAATCATTTTATAAAAAAAATTGCCTATATATTAAAAATTGAAGATGAAGATTTGATTAATGCAAAAAAAGAAATTAAAAAATACTTATCTTAATTTTAAATTCTTATCTCTTTTTCTTTAGATGCTTGTAATTGAACTAATTTATCTATAAAATCATTAGTAATTGTTTGAATTTTATCCAGAGCTCTTTTTAAATCATCCTCAGATATTTCATTGTTTTTTTGAGAAAGCTTCAATTTATCATTACTATCTCTTCTAACATTTCTAATTGATATTTTACCTTCTTCTATTAGTTTATGAAGAAATTTGATAAGCTCATTTCTTCTTTCTTCTGTTAAAGGTGGAACTGATAAACGAATAACTTTACCATCATTATTAGGATTTAAACCAAGTTGCGCTTCATGTATTGATTTTTCAATTGTATCAATACTCGAAACATCAAAAGGTTGTATTAGAATCATACTAGAATCTGGTGCAGTTATATTTGCGATAGTATTTAATGGAACATTACTTCCATAATAATCAACTTTTACTATATCTAATATATCTTTTGATGCTCTTCCAGTTCTTATTATAGATATTTCTTTTTGGTAATGTTGAATTACCTTACTCATATTTTCTGTAGCTTCATCGTAAAAATTTTGCATATCTTCTCCTAAGAAATTGTAGTTCCTATACTTTTACCATCAAGAAAATTAATTAAAGAGTTTTCATTAATAATTCTTAAAACTCCAATTGGTAAATTATTTTCTTTACATAAAGTAATAGCCGTTAAATCCATAACTTTCAATTCTTTGTCTATTACTTCTTTGTATGAAATAGAATTATATTTTTTTGCTGTTTTATCAATGAAAGGATCTGCAGTATATACACCATCAACTTTAGTTCCTTTAATAATAATATCAGCATTTATTTCAATAGCCCTAAGAACAGCTGCAGTGTCTGTAGTAAAATATGGATTTCCAGTTCCCCCGGCACAAATTACAACTCTTCCCTTCTCCAAATGTCTTGTTGCTCTTCTTCTAATATATGGCTCAGCTAACTGAGTTATACTTAAAGCTGACATTACTCTAGTATCACAATTCATTTTTTCAAGTTCTGACTGAAGAGCCACTGAATTCATAACTGTTGCTAACATTCCAAGATAATCAGCAGCAACTCTATCCATTCCTTTAGCAGATACTGAAATACCTCTAAAAATATTTCCGCCTCCAATAACAATGGCTAATTCAACATTTGTTTTTTTTACTTTTTTGATTATTTTTGCTATCTTATTAGCTACTAGAGGATCAATACCATATTTTCGAGAACCTGCTAAAACTTCACCACTTAATTTTAATAGAATTCTTTTATATGACATATGAATTTATAGAAAAATTTTAACTATTTTCTCCCAGCTGAAATCTTTTGAACCTTGTAATAACAATATTTTCACCAAGTTTTCCAACAGTATCGGTTATAATATCTTTGATAGTTTTATTTGGATCTTTCACAAAATCTTGTTCCATTAAAACATTTTCTTTGAAAAACTTTTTCAATCTACCTTCAACCATTTTTTCAATTATTTCGGCAGGTTTATTTGTTTTTTTAGCTTGTTCAGTATAAATTTCTTTTTCTTTTTCTATAATTTCATTTGAAATATTATCAGAAGAAACAGCTAATGGATCAGTTGCTGCAATATGCATTGCTATATCATTACCTAAGTTTACAAAATCATCTGTCTTAGCAACAAAATCTGTTTCGCAATTCAATTCTAGAAGAACCCCTAATTTAGCACCAGGATGGATATAAGATAATACAACACCTTCTTTAGCTTCACGACCTTCTTTTTTTAGAGCTTTAGCTGCACCAGCCTTTCTTAAATAATCAAATGCCTTATCAATATTTCCACCAGTTTCAACAAGTGCTTTTTTACATTCCATCATGCCAACACCAGAACGATCTCTCAACTCTTTTACTAAAGCAGCTGTTATTTCCATTTATTTAACTCCTAAATTATTTTGAATCAGTACTATTTTCAGAAGAATTACTGCTTTCTTCAATATTTTCATTTTCGTTAGCAAGACTACTTGTGTCAACTGAGACTTCATGTTCATCATGTACAACATCCGAGCTATCATCTTTACCAATATTTGATAAATTGAAAATTGAATCTGCAATATAATCTAAAATAAGTTTTATTGTTTTAATAGAGTCATCATTTGCAGGAATAGGAAAATCTACTACGTTAGGATTTGTATTGGTATCTACTATGCCAAATGTTGGTATTCCTAAGCATTTAGATTCAGAAATAGCAATTTTCTCATGTTTCGCATCAACAACAAATACAGCTGAAGGAAGATGTCTCATATCTTTAATACCTCTATGTAAGTCTGCCAACTTTAATTTTTCACGATCAAGCATTCCTCTTTCCTTCTTTGTTAAATCTTTATAAATTGAAGAAGAATCCTTTTCTAAAAGCTTTAATCTTTTGATACTTTTTTTAATTGTTGAATAATTTGTTAAAGTTCCTCCAAGCCATCTTTCAGTAATGTAAAACATTCCACAGTGATCAGCAGAAGATTGAATAGCATCTTTTGCTTGAGACTTAGTTCCAACAAACAAGATATTACCGCCACCTTGAACTAATTTGCTAAGCTCAGATAAGGCTTTATCTAAATATTCAATTGTCATATCCATATTAATTATATGAACACCGTTTTTAATTGATAATATAAATTTTTTAAATTGAGGATTCCACTTACTAACAGGATGACCAAAATGAGCTCCTGACTTAATTAGACTTTCTGAATTCAATATAATTCTCCTATTTTTATCTTTTAGAAAACTGGAATTTTTTTCTAGCTCCAGGTTGACCAGGTTTTTTTCTCTCTACCACACGTGCATCTCTGGTTAACATTCCAGCTTTTTTCAAAACAACTCTACTAGCTGGATTAATTTGTTCAAGCTTTTTTGATAATCCTAATCTTACAGCTCCAGCTTGACCAGATAAACCACCACCATTAACATTTACAATAAAATCAAATTTACCATCATACTCTACCAGCTCAAGTGGCTGGTTCAACATCATAACTAAGGAATCTCGTTTAAAGTAATTTTTAGGAGATAAGTTATTAATAATAATTTTCCCTGATCCTTTTTTAAGGTTTACTCTAGCAACAGAAGATTTTCTTCTTCCAACATTTATTTTATCGTTTTTCAATTTATATCTCCATTAATTTAGGATTTTGAGATTCATGAGGATGACTATTTCCATTATATACCTTCAAGTGATTTATCAATTTTCTTCCCAGTTTATTATGTGGCAACATACCTTTTACTGAATTAGTAATAATAAATTTAGAATCTAAAGTTTTATATAACTTAGTTTGAGTACCACCAGGGAAACCACTATGTCTCCAATATGCTTTAGCATTTTCCTTATTTCCAGTAACTTTAATTTTATCTGAATTTATTATTACAACAAAATCACTCATATCAATGTTAGGAGAATAATTAACTTTGTTTTTACCTCTAAGAATTGTGGCAACTTTTGATGACAGACGACCTAAAGTTTTGTCTGTTGCATCAATTAAGTGCCAATCTCTACTTATATCTTTTTTCTTTATTGATTCTGTTTTCATAATAATTTTTTTACCTTTATATACAGCCTATAAATTTATAAGGGGACTAACTAATAAGTCAAGTAATTTAATTATAAAATATTTAATCTAAGTGTTTAGAAATAAAACCTTTATTTATAGTAAATTCAACTTTACCTTTCATTTTTCTACCAAGCAAGGGAGTATTTCTAGACATAGATTTAATATGCTTTTCATCAAAAACCCATTTCTTATTGCAATCAATGATATTAATTTCAGCTTCATTTTTCTCAGTAATAGTATTTGGAGTAATACCAATTATTTTACTTGGATTAAATGAAAATAAATTAATAATAGTATTCGTCGATATTTTTTCTTTTTTCAGAGTAGAATAAACTAAAGAAAAAGCTGTCTCCATACCAATCATACCGCATGCTGCACTACAAATATCAGTTTCTTTATCATCAATTGAATGAGGAGCATGGTCGGTAGCAATACAATCTATAACTCCAGATTTTATAGCATTAATTAATTTTTTTTGATTTACTTCACTTCTTATAGGAGGAGCAACTTTCGAATTTGTGTTGTAATTAAATAAAACCTCTTCATTAAGACATAAATGATGTGGAGTTATCTCGCAAGTTATATCAATACCCCTATCTTTAAATAATTTTATAACATCAACTGATTCTGATGTTGAAATATGTGGAACATGTATTTTTCCAGATACGTATTCTGCAATAGATAAATCTCTAAAAACCATTGTAGACTCAGATATTGAAGGATTTCCTGGAAGTCCTAATCTTAAAGAAGTACTCCCTTCATTCATAATTCCATCATTAACTAAAAAATTATCCTCAGCATGATTAATAACAGGTATATTGAATTTCTTAGAGTACTCTAAAGCCATTCTTAAAATTTGAGAATTTTTTACAGGAATTCCATCGTCTGAAATAGCAACAGCACCTTCATTAACCATTTCACCAATTTCAGATAATTCTTTACCTTCTTGATTTTTAGTTATAGAACCAATCGGATAAATATGCACGGGTAGATTTTTAGATTTATATTTTAAAAAGTTTATAATTTCAGGTGAATCTATTACAGGTTTTGTATTTGGCATACAACAAACTCTTGTAAAACCTCCGAAAAAAGCAGATTTAGATCCAGTTTTTAAATTCTCCTTATACTCAAAACCTGGCTCTCTAAAATGTGCGTGCAAATCAATAAAACCATTTGTTACAACCTTATTCTTTGCATCAATGACCAAATATTTAGAATCAATTTTTATATTCTTATCTACCTTAATTATTTTTTTATCTTTAATAAGAACATCTAAATTATCATCTTTGCCTGAAAATGGATCATAAACATGACCATTTTTAATTAAAATGTGACCTTCGATTTTATTTATTTTATTATTTAAGATCATTATTACCTAAAAGTAAATATAAAACACTCATCCTTACAGCTACACCATTTAACACTTGATCTAATATTATAGCTTGATCACTATCAGCAACACTACTATCAATTTCAACACCTCTATTAATTGGACCAGGGTGCATCACAACTATATTTTTTTTATGATTAGCTAATCTTTGAGATGTTATACCAAAAAATCTCCTATATTCTCTAACTGATGGTATTATACCTACACCCATTCTTTCTCTTTGAATTCTTAAAACATTAATAGCATCAGCCCAATCAATCAAATTATCAACATCATATTCTACTTCTACATTTAAATCTTTAATATCTTTTTGAATTAAATGAGGGGGACCACAAACTTTTACTTTTGCTCCTAATTTTACCAATCCAAAAATATTTGATAAAGCCACTCTGCTATGAAGAATATCTCCGATTATTCCAATTTTCAAATCTTTAATCTTCCCAAAATGTTCTTTAAGAGACATCATATCTAACAAAGCTTGAGTTGGATGTTCATGAGTTCCATCACCAGCATTGACAATTACAGAATCAACATAGTTGGTTAACTGAATTGAAGAACCAGGTATAGGGTGTCGCATAACCACACAATCAATCTTCATTGCATGAATATTTTGAATTGTATCTTTTAAACTTTCACCTTTTTTAACGCTTGAAGAACTGGACGAAAAATTAATAATATCTGCAGATAATCTTTTTTCTGCCAATTCAAAAGAAATTTTAGTTCTTGTTGAATTTTCAAAAAATAAATTAACAATATTTTTTCCGGTCAACGATGGGACTCTTTTTATAGGTCTATCTAAAACTTCTCTAAATAGAAATCCAGTTTCTATAAATTCATCAATATCATTCTTTGAAATATTTTCTAATCCGATTAAATGTTTTGATTCCATTATTTTATTCCACTATAAACACTTCATCATTTTCATCATAATCTTTCATACACACATGAACATGCTCATTTAAAGATGAAGGAATATTTTTTCCAATAAAATTAGCTTTTATTGGTAATTGTCTGTTGCCTCTATCAACTAATACTGCTAATTGAACTGCAATAGGCCTTCCAAATGAAAATATTTCATCTAGAGCAGCTTTTATCGTTCTACCTGTAAATAAAACATCATCAACTAAAATAACGTTATACTTACTAATATCTAGATTAATTTTTGAAGGACCTATTTTATGTGAACCTATGTTTGTAAGAAAGTCATCTCTATAAAATGTTACATCAACATAACCACAACTAATTTTTTTGCCAACTAAACTATATATTTCATCAGCAATTTTATTAGCAATCAAATCACCTCTCGATTTTATACCAATTAAATAAATATTATCAAGATTAGTGTTTTTTTCAATCACTTCATGTGCTAGTCTTTTAATAATACTATCAATTTTTTCTTTATTAAGAATTATTCTTTTTTTCATTCAAATTATATTAAAGGAGGATATAGAAAATTAGAACAATTACTTTCTATATCTCGTATAGTTTTAAAGTAAATCATTATATATTAATTTAAATAGATTTTTTTTATAAAAGAAGTTTTTTAACTTTATAAATCATACGTTAGTAAATTATGAAAAAAATACTTGATCAATATATAATTAAAAAATTTTTTACAAACTTTATCTACATAATTATATCATTTACAGTTATTTTTATTATTGTTGATATAATTGATAACATTGATAAGTTCATTTCAAGAGGAATTTCAAATAAAGAAATGTTTGACTATTATTTTCTATCAATTCCATGGTATATAAGTATTGCATTTCCTATGACATTGTTAATATCAACAATTGTTACTTTTGTTACTTTACAAAAAAATAATGAGATAACTGCCTTAAAAGCTTCTGGTATAAGTATTTACAGAATCAGTTCCTCTTTAATTATCATTGGTATAATTTTTTGTTTTATATCATTTTATTTTGAAAATATTATTGTTATGGAAACATCCAAAAAAAGAATTCCAATTGAAAAAAAACTTAAAAATAAAAAGTCTTTTACAACAAAAAAAAATGATATTTACTACCATCTTAATAATGCTTTTTTAGCTATAAAAAATTATAATTATAATAATGATTTAGGTAAGAATATTTCCCTGCAATTTTATAATGGTCCTGATTTAGTTTCAAGAATTGATGCAGAAAGAATGATCTGGAATAAAGAAACAAGTAATTGGACTTTAGAAAAAGTTAACATTAGAAACTGGAATAGTGCTGTTATTTCATTTAGTTCTCTAAGTGATACAATCATAAATATATCTGATTTAAATCCTTCAATAATAAAAAAAGATAATATTAATCCAGATGAAATGAATTATTGGGAGTTAGCATCATTTATAGATAAGCTTAAAAATAAGGGTTTAAGTTATAATAGATGGTCTGTCAACATGTACTTTAAAACTGCATTTTGCTGCAGTGCACTAATTATGATTTTATTTGGTATAACTTTGTCAATTACTAGCCCAAGGAGTAATTATACAACTGGTATTGGATTAAGTATAGCTGTAATATTTCTTTACTATTTACTTATAAAATTGGGTCAAAGCCTAGGATACAACTCTGTACTACCTCCTTTTTTATCAGTTTGGTTTGTAAATATATTATTTATTATCTTTGGAGCGTTCATGTTATTAAAAACAAGGACATAAGTATAATTAATTAAAAATATGATAAATTTTTTAAAAATATCTACAATTACAATCTTTATTTTTTTTAGCTGTGAAAATAATCCGGCTTTTTACACTGACTGCAATGGAGAAACAAATGGCTTAGCAATCGAAGATAATTGTGGTAATTGTGATAATGATCCAACTAATGATTGTACACTTGATTGTAATAATATTTGGGGTGGAAACTCTGTATTTGACGAATGTGGTGTATGTGGAGGAAATGGAAAGCTTAATTGCAATGGTGAATGTATTATTCCTGATGTGAATGGAAATTATATTGATGATTACATTGACTGTTTTGGAACTTGCGATGGTAATGCTACACTAGATGAATGTAACGTTTGCAATGGCCCTGGAGCTGTTTATTTATGTGGCTGTAGTGGACTTGAACAAGGAAAATGTGATTGCGATGGAAATATATTAGATTGCAATGATGTTTGTGGTGGTACATCAGAGCTAGATTGTGATGGAGAATGTGGAGGGTTAAGCTTATTTGATGAATGCGGAGTCTGCGGTGGAAATGGAGCAGAAGAAAATTTTAATTGCAATGGTGAGTGTATTGCTGAAGCAAGTAATTTAGATAGTTCAGGCTATGATGAATGTGGAGTTTGTGGAGGAGACAATAGTACATGTTCAAGTGAATTTGATGGATGTGAACTACCTGCAAACTATATTTATTCATTAAATGGTTCTGTTTATTACAATGTTGACTTTAATATTTCCGGTTTTCAATGGATTGTTCAAGGAGCAACCTTAGTTGGAGCTTCAGGTGGAGATGCTACTTCAGCAGGATTCTTTATTCAAACTGGGAATAATACCGTAATAGGATTTTCTTTTTCAGGTGGAATAATTCCTGCAGGCTGCGGTATTTTAACTAACCTTGATTTAAACACAGAACCTACTCAATTTATAAATATAGAATTTGAAGACGATAGTAATAATCCATTTTTCAGTCCTACTGTATACTACTGGGATAATTAATACCTATAAGTTTTGTTCTTGAAAGGTCCTTTTTCTTCAACACCAATATACTCAGCTTGTTTGCTAGATAAAGAGGTTATTTTTGCTCCTAAATGGTCTAAATGTAACAAAGCGACTTCTTCATCAAGATGTTTTGGTAAAACATGAACACCTGAATCAAACTCTTCATTCCATAAACCTATTTGTGCTAATACTTGGTTAGTAAATGAAGTTGACATTACAAAAGATGAGTGCCCAGTTGCATTACCTAAATTAACTAATCTACCCCTTGATAATAAAATGATAGAATGACCATCTTGAAATTCAAATCTGTCAACCTGAGGTTTAATATTAAATTCTTTAATTGAATTATTATTTTCAAGATAAGCAACATCAATCTCATCATCAAAATGACCAATATTACATACAATTGCATTATTTTTCATTTTTTCCATATGTTCACCAGTAATAATATCACAATTTCCTGTAGCTGTAATAAAAATATCACATAAACTAGCAGCTTCATCCATTGTCACTACTTGAAAACCTTCCATCGCTGCTTGCAATGCACATATAGGATCTACCTCTGTCACATAAACTACAGCACCATAACCTTGCATTGATTGAGCACAGCCTTTACCAACATCACCATATCCACAAACAACAATCTTTTTCCCTGCAAGCATTATATCAGTCGCTCTTTTTAAACCATCAGCAAGTGACTCTCTACAACCATACTTATTATCAAACTTTGCTTTTGTAACTGAATCGTTAACATTTATAGCAGGAAAAGGCAATTTATCTTTTTTCGATATTTCATATAATCTTAAAACACCAGTTGTGGTTTCTTCAGATACACCTTTTATATCAGATAATAACTCTGGCCTACTATCTAGTACATAACCAGTTAGATCACCACCATCATCTAAAAGTAAATTTGGTCCCTTACCATTTGAAAATTTTAATGTTTGCTTAATACACCACCAGTAATCATCTTCGGATTCATTTTTCCAAGCAAACACCGGAATCCCTTTGATTGCTATAGCTGAAGCAGCATGATCTTGAGTTGAATATATATTACATGATGACCATCTAACTTCAGCACCTAATTCAATTAAAGTTTCAACAAGAACTGCAGTTTGAATTGTCATATGAATACATCCTGCAATCCTCGCACCATTTAATGGTTTACTATCTTTATATTTTTTACGAAGAGACATTAAACCAGGCATTTCTTTTTCTGCTAACAAAATTTCTTTTCTTCCAAATTCTGCTAAATCAATATTAGCAACTTTATAATCTTCTTTTAATTTTTTATTTGAATCAATCATTATTATTTACAAACTCCTTTATTTTATTTACTAAATCAGTTTTTTCCCACGAACAATTTTTTTGTCTTCCAAAGTGACCGTAAGAGGCAAACCTTCTGTAAATTGGATTTTTAAGTTCTAATTTTGAAATTATCTGGCTTGGCTTTAAATCAAATAAATTCTTGACCATATTTTCAAGAAAATCATTTGAATATTTACTTGTACCAAATGTATCAACATGTACAGATGTAGGGTTAGAAACACCAATGCAGTACGATAATTGAATTTCACATTTTTCTGCTATTTTTGAAGCTACAATATTTTTTGCAATATATCTAGACATATAAGCAGCAGATCTATCTACTTTAGATGGATCTTTACCAGAAAATGCACCACCACCATGTCTTGAATATCCACCATATGTATCAACTATAATTTTTCTACCAGTCAGTCCAACATCTGCAATTGGTCCACCCTCAACAAATCTTCCAGTACCATTTATAATAAATTCATTATCATATTTTATTCCATATTTATTAAGTACAGGAACAATCACATGATTAATAAGATTTTTTTCTATAAAACTATGCTCTTCTTCAACACTATCAAAATCATTCAACATATCATTATGCTGAGTAGCTAAAACTACTTTTTTAACCAAAATTGGTAGCCCCTCAGCATTATATTCAACAGTAACTTGACTTTTTCCATCAGGTTTTAACCAATTTAAAGTTTTATTTTTTCTAACCTCAGAAAGTTTTTTTGTTAAAGAATGAGAAATCATTATTGGTAAAGGCATTAGCTCTTCTGTCTCATTACATGCATAGCCAAACATTAATCCCTGATCACCAGCACCTTGTTCTTTATCTACTTCTTGATCAACACCTTGAGCTATATGAGGACTTTGTTCTTTAATAATAACTTCAATTTGATATTTTTTATCATCATTATTCAAATCATTTTCATCATAACCGATTAATGAAATAGTTTCAGATACGATTTTTTTATAATCTACAGATGCGGATGTTGTTATTTCTCCTGAAACAATTACTTTACCCATTGTTACCATCGTTTCACAAGCTACCCTGGCACTTCTATCTTGATTTAAAATAGCATCTAAAATTGCATCAGATACCATATCACATACTTTATCTGGATGACCCTCAGTTACTGATTCTGATGTAAATAAATATTTTTTTAACATAATACTTGTTCCCCCATTAAACCAACGGGCCTGAATTTATTAAATATTCTACTTCCTTACCATATATTTTAAAATTTTCTCTAAATTGATAAGCAAGCTTTGTAGCTTCTTTATCATAATCTTCTTGATTTTTCCATGCATTAATCGGATTAAGAATTTTCTTACTAACACCTTTGACATAATCTGGTATCGATAAACCAAAATACTTTTCTTTAGTATAATAAGTATTATCTAATAATCCTTCTAATATTGCATTTATCATTAGCCTTGTATTTTTAATAGAAATTCTATTTGCACCAGAGTTAGGATTACCTCCAATCCAGCCTGTATTTACAAGAAAAACTTCAACATTATGCTCTTTAATTTTTTTATTTAACAATTCTGCATATATAAGAGGATGTAATGTTAAAAAAGGTCCGCCATAACATGGTGAGAAAGTAGCTATAGGCTCAGAAATACCTCTTTCAGTTCCAGCAACTTTTGCAGTATAGCCACTTATAAAATGATACATTGTTTGTTCATTATTTAATTTTGAAATTGGAGGTAAAACACCATATGCATCACAAGTTAAAAATATAATTTTATTTGGATGTCCAGCTTTACTATCTTTATTAAAAGAAATAAGAGAATTTTTTATATGATTCAATGGATAGGATACTCTAGTATTTTCAGTTTTAGAATTATCATCAAAATTAATTTCTCGATTTTTTGAATTATAAACTACATTTTCTAACAAGGCACCAAATTTAATAGCATTATAAATATCAGGCTCAGCTTTTTTATCTAATTTAATTGTTTTAGCATAACATCCACCTTCAAAATTAAAAATACCATTTTTTGACCATCCATGTTCATCGTCACCAATAAGTGGTCTTTTTGGATCAGTTGATAATGTTGTTTTTCCAGTTCCACTTAAACCAAAAAATAATGCCGTATTATTAAAATTTTTGTCAACATTTGCTGAACAGTGCATTGAAAGAACTCCTTTTAAAGGCAATAGATAATGAAGAACTGAAAAAATTCCTTTTTTCATCTCTCCACCATATTCAGTTCCTCCAACTATTGCAATTTTTTCTTTTAAATTAAAGATAATAAATACTTCAGAATTCATTTCATCTTTTATAAAGTCTTCATTTATAATATCAGATGCATTAATGATTGTAAATTGAGGTTGGAATGATTTTGATTTTTTATCAGTATTTATAAACATATTTCTACAAAAAAAATATTGCCATGCTTTTTTTGCTACAACTCTAATTGGCAATTTATACTCATCATCAGAACCAGCAAATCCTTCAAAAATATATACATTATTATCATCATTTTTATAATAATTAATTACTTTATTGTAAAGCTTATTAAATATTTTAGTGTTTATTTTTTTATTTACAGGTCCCCACCATAAATTATCTTTTGAAAAACTCTCTTCTACAAAATATTTATCATTTGGTGATCTTCCAGTAAACTCTCCTGTATCTATCATCATAGCACCAGATTTACCAATTACTCCTTCGTGTTTTTTAAGTATTTCTTCATAAATAACTTGAATTGGAGGGTTTACAAAAACTTTATTTTTATTTTTAAATTCTAAATTTGTCATTTATTTTCCTATCCATCTGGATGTGATTTTTTATAAACTTCTTTTATCTTTTTAATCCCAACATGGGTATAAATCTGAGTAGAAATTAAATCTTCATGACCAAGCATATCTTTAACTGATACTAAATCAGCACCATTTTCAAGCATATGAGTTGCAAATGAATGCCTTATGGAATGTGGACTTAATTTTTCATTAACAGATATTAATTTTAAATACTTTTTTACTATATTAAAAAGTGTTTTATCACTTATATGTCCTAAATTACTTTTTTTAATCCTAGGATATAAAAAAATACTTTCTGAATACTTAATATTATTTCTTTCTTTAATATATTTTTCTAAAGAATCTTTAGCTTTATTACCAATTATTACATACCTTTCTTTCGAACCTTTACCAATGACTTTGATAAGATTTTTTTGAAAATTTATGTCCTTCAATTTTATTTGTGCAAGTTCAGAAATCCTTATTCCAGTTGAATATAATACTTCGAGTATAGATTTGTCCCTTATTCCAATATAACTACTTAAATCAGGTAATTCCAATAAATCATTTATTTCACTTGTGGATAGCAAATGTGGTAATTTTTTTGATATTTTAGGATACTGTATAAAATCCAAAATATTATCATTAATATATTTATTATTTGAAAAATATTTAAATAAAGACTTTATTGATGATATTTTTCTATGAATACTTTTTTCAGATAACTTTGATTTAAAAAGTTTTTGAATATAATTATGCATACTATCTAAACTAATATTTTTTATAGTTGAGTCATTTAAGCTTTCATTCAAATAAAGATTAAATTCCATTAGATCTGTTTTGTAAGCTCGAATTGTATTTTTAGAAAAATTTTTTTGATTTAAGAGATAATCTAAAAATTTAATAATAGTTTTTTTATTTATATTCATTTAATTTTTCCAATACATTTATAAAATCTGTAGGGTAAGGAGCTTCAAAAACCATATTATTTTTTGTTTTTGGATGTTTTAATTCAATAGTTTTTGCATGTAAAGCAAATCTATTAATTTGTGAAATGATTTTCATTATCTTATGACGATCTTTTTCATGAAAACCACTTATCATACTATCACCACCATTGTACAAATCATCTTTTATAATTGGATGTCCGATTGATGATAAATGTACTCTTATTTGATGAGTTCTTCCAGTTAAAGGAAAAATACTTACCAATGAAAGCGGCAATGAATATGACATTTTAGGTTTAATAAATGAAGTTGATTTTTTTCCTGAAGAATTAAATAGTTTGAACTTCAATCTGTTTTTAGGGTCTCTTCTTAGAAAACCATTAATATTTATTTCTTCATTAAAATTACCCCAGATTATTGCTCTGTAATCTTTTTTAATCTCCCTGTTAGCAAATTGCTCGCTTATATTATAATGTGATTCATTATTTTTAGCAAATACAATAACACCTGATGTCTCTTTATCTAATCTATGAATAACTCCTGGTCTTTCATCATTCATATTTGATAAATTCTCACAATAATATAAAACACCATTTAACAATGTAGAGCTTGGATTTCCAATTCCTGGATGGACAACAATACCTGAATTTTTATTTAATACCAAAATATCATTATCTTCATACAAGATATCAAGCTTCATCTTTTCGGGCTTTAAGTGTGATTTTTTATTTTTGAAATCCTTGGTATCAATCTTAACTATTTGATTTAACTTTAACTGGAATGAAGGTTTTACTAGAAAATCATCTACTAAAACATAATTATTTTCGATTAATTTTTGAATGTTTGTACGTGATAATTTTGGTAATTCATTTTTTAAATATTTATCTAATCTCTGAGGATATTCAAAATTATATTTAAATGTTTTTTTCAATTGAATTATTTTCTTTATTCATAAAAAAATTATATAAAAATAAAAACAAACCAACAGTAATTGAAGCATCAGCAATATTAAATATATACCATCTAAAATTACCAATACCCATATCGATAAAATCAATTACACCATTATAATTAAGACTAGGGGAAAAAACTAAAACCCTGTCTATACAATTTCCTATTGCTCCTCCTAAAATAAATGATAATGGATAAGCATCAAACATTTTTGTAGAAATTGAATGTAATAATTGAAAAAAAATAAAAATAATAGCCAAAATAGTTAAAATAGTTATATAGATATGATAATTACTTGTATCAATACCAAACGCTATCCCTGGATTTTCTAAAAATGTAAACCTTAAAAAATCTCCTAAAATATTTATTCTTTGAAAAATCAAGTCTTGATTTATGAAATATTGTTTCACCAATATTTTAGAAATCTGATCAAAAAAAATAATAGCTATGGGAATTAAAAAAAATTTCAACTATCTATTACTCTTGCAATCAAAACATTTTCTAGTATGCGGAACCTCTTCCAATCTTGCTTTAGAAATAATTTTACCACATTCTTCACATACACCAAAGGTTTGATCTTTTATCATAACTAAAGCTTTATCTAAATACCCTAGAAACTTTTTATTTCGAGCAATCATATAATAAGCTTTTTCCAACTCAACGTGATCAGAGCTTGCATCTGCCATATGTGACGAATATATAGCATTTGAAGTAGATTCTTTTAAAATCTCATCTGCTTTTTCTTTTGATTCATTAATTTCAGTTAATAAAACTTTTCTCTTCTCATTAATTAAGTTTGAAAAATATTTTAAATCGTCTTTTTTTAATTTAGTGTTTGCCATAAGTTTATTTTTTATTAATTAACAAATCAATTTTCTCAGAATTTATAGTAAATTTCTCAAAATTACTACTATTTATGGAATCAACTTTATTTAGATTAATACACAATGTTTCATTTTTAAAATATTCAATATTCTGTTTTAAAGCTGTATAAAAATTAGATGAACATTTAATTTCAATATTTATTCTATTTTCAACTTCAAAATTTAGTTCCTTCCTCAAATTTTGAACTTTTCTAATCAAATCTCTTACAGTACCTTCATTAATTAATTCTTGTGTAAGACTAACATTAACTGAAACTAATATACCATTGTTTTCAGAAAGTGAGTAATTGCCAACAGGTTTAGCATTAACTTCAACCTCTTCTTTATTTACACAAAATTTTGTATCTTTAAAAAAATAATTATAATTATCATCTAAATTATTATTGAATTCATTAAAGTCTAAATTAGAAATCATGTCTGCTATTTTTTTCATATCACTACCATATTTCTTACCAAGTAAATTAAAATTTGGTTTAATTTCATATTTTACAATTTTATCAATTGAATCAACAAAATGTATATCTTTAACATTTAGTTCTTCAAGTATTTGATATTTATTTTTTTTGATAAAATCAATACTATCATTACTTATAAATATTTGAATATCAGAAAGAGGCTGTCTGATTTTTAAATTAGACTTATTTCTTGCTGATCTACCAAGGGAGACAATTTCTTTTATGGTATCAACATTTTTGACTAATTGATCATCATTAAACTTTTTAATTAGTTCAGGAAAATCACATAAGTGAATACTTGGCTGTGATTTATTATTAATATTAAAAACTAAATTTTCATATATCTTTTCAGTTATAAATGGAATTACAGGTGATAAAACTTTAATGTAATTAACTAAAACATTATACAATGTTAAGTATGCTCCATATTTATCAATATCATTTTCTGATTTCCAAAATCTTCTTCTATTTCTCCTAACGTACCAATTTGAGATATCATCTAAAATAAATGATGCCTCTTTCATTAATTTAAATAACTCATAATTTTCATAATATTCTTTAGATGATTTTATAAATTTATTCATTTTTGCTAAGATCCATCTATCAAGAATAGAAAGTTCAACATCATCAAAGTTAAAATTTTCTGGGTTAAAATTATCTAAATTTGCATATGTTATGAAGAATGAATATGTATTCCATAAAGTAATTAAATTTTTTCTAATTTCATCTGCTATTTCATAACCAAAAAGTAAATTTCTTTCCGGGTTTTGACTAGCATACAACCAACGCATTGTATCAACACCCATTTTTTCAGCAGCATCATCAAACCAAATTGCATTACCCCAAGATTTATGCATATCTCTTCCAGTAGAATCTTTTACAAGAGCATGTCCTAATAATGTTTTGAATGGTGCTTTAGATTCCATAGTTGTAGACATTGCTAATAATGAATAAAACCAATTTCTAAATTGTCCAGGAAAGCACTCAACAACAAAATCTGCAGGAAACCATTTTTCCCAATATTTTTTATCATTTGAATAATTTAATGTTGAAAAAGGCACAATACCTGCATCTAACCAAGGATTTCCAACATCCTCTATCCTTGAACCGATCAAACCAGAATCAGGATGTTTTATCTTAACTTTATCAATCCATGGTCTATGTGGACTTTTTCCTTCAAATTCATCCCAACCCTCTACACATAATTCTTTTAACTCTTGTTTTGAACCAACAACATAAAAACTACCATCTTCAAATTTCCATATGGGGAGAGCTAAACCCCAAAATCTTTTTTTTGAAATCATCCAATCACCCATATTTGTAAGCCACTCTAGTTCTCTATCATGTCCCCATTCTGGAATCCAATTGATATCTTTCACAATTTTTTTAATATCATTTCTCCAATCCATATTGATATACCATTCATCAACTGATCTGTAGACTAACTCATCACCCGATCTCCAACAATGAGGGTAGACATGAGGATATTTTTCAACATAAAATAAAACTTCTTTTTCTTTTAAATTATTTAAGATTAATTCTGTTGTTTCTTTTTTAGTTGCAACCATACCTTCTAAAAAACCAAAACCATTAATATATTTTGACTCGTGATTTAATGGAGCAATTTCTACTAAATTATTTTTTTTACCAATTTTATTATCAATAGAACCACATCCAGTTGCAATATGGACAATACCTGTTCCCTCACCTGAAACGACAACATCATTTCCTTTACTATCTTTACCACCATCAATAACGATATGACAATCTTTAGCTGTCAAACCTTTACTCTTCAAATCATCTTTAACGAAAGGATGGCCACCAGGATATTCTTGAGCACCTAATTCATCAAAAGGTCCACTATATCTCCATCCTAGCATACTTTTTCCCTTTAAAGTATCAATTATTTTATAAGAACCTCTTTCTTTGAAAATCTGTTCAATTGTCTTTAATTTTGGAACACCTTCAATCCACTGCTTTTTATCTTTAAATTGCTTATCTAACCTTTGAAATGTAAAATTTTCTTTTGCAAAATAGAAAATTGAACCATCATCAGTTTGTAATTTCATGTAATCTAAATCTATATTAACTGCTGCAGAAATATTTGATGTAAGTGTCCATGGAGTAGTTGTCCAAACTAATAAATATTCATTATTTTTATCAATTAGAGGAAATTTAACAAAAACTGATTTATGTGCAACTAGTTTTCTTCCTTCTATTATTTCCATTTGTGAATATGAGGTACCAGATCTTCCGGACCAAGGAACAACATCAGTCCCTTTATAAATCTTATTATTGTTATATAATTTTTTTAAAAAAGACCATATTGTGTAGTTATTTTCATCCGACATGGTATAATAAGAATTATCCCAGTCCATCCAATACCCAAGTCTCTTTGACTGCTCAGACTGAATTGCAGAATATTTTTCAACTCTTTCTTTGCATAGATTAACAAACTTTTCAATTCCAAAATCAATAATATCTTTTTTAGACTTAAAGCCTAATTCTTTTTCAACCTCAACTTCAACCCAAAGTCCTTGACAATCAAATCCATTTTGATATCTTAAATCAAAACCATTCATTGCATGATATCTTTGAAAAACATCTTTTAAGGTTCTCCCCCAGGCATGATGTACACCCATAGGATTATTAGCAGTTATTGGACCATCTAAAAATGACCAAGGTTTTTTACCTTTGTTCTTTTTTCTTAATTCATTAAAAGTATCTTCATCATCCCATTTTTTTAAAACCTCATGTTCTAAATCGATAAAATTAATTTTATTATTTATATTATTAAATTTTTTCTTTGACATATCACTAATTAATTGAGGAGATAAGTTAGTGTTTTTTTATATTTTAAAAAAACAAATACTATTAAAAATATTTATGAATTTGCTAAAAATTTGAAAGCATATAATAATTGCTCAGCTGTCAAATAATAATACTTTCCTAATTTGAATAAAATACTTGATGTATCTTTATAATTATTATCATTAATCAATGAATATTCAAAAATTAATCTTTGTTTAGAATCATATCCAATTTTATTAAATCTATATTTACCAATACCACAAGATGTGTTAATTACTATAAAGGGCTTCTCTTTACAAATACTTTTTAGAGATTTTTTACTACTTACTTCATTTATCGAATCTAATGACTTCATAATAACTCCCTTTTTTAAGAAATTATTATTTACGATAAAATTAAATTGTGATTTAAAACATATTTTGTAATTAATGTGCTCTAAATCAAATCAACCATAGAAATGGCAAGAATCTTTTTGTTTTTGACTTATAATCATCAAACTCTTTATACCTTGATAAAGATTTATCTTTTTTTAGCATATTTGGAATCCAAATAATAAAAATAAAAATTAATAGTGCTATTATTGGAGTCCAATCTAAAGCTAATAAAGAAAAACCAAGATAAATTAATAGTTCACCAAGATAATTTGTATTTCTTATTTTTTTAAACATCCCGTCGGTCATTAAATTACCAGGATTAAGCTTTAAATAAATATACTTTTGCATATCTGATGTAAAATGTAAGAAAACACCTAAAATGTATACTGTTATACAAAAAAATATATATACTGGATACATGGGAATTGAAAATGGTATAATACTGTTTCCAGAAATAATTATATAAGGAGAAAACCAATAGAGACTAAGACCAAACCATATGAATAATCCATATGACAAGCTAGTTTTACTCTCCCACTGCCTATCAGGAAAAATTTTACTTTTAAGAACCCACATATATCCATATGTTCCATGTAAAGCTAAATAAATCCAAGCAACTATATTATTCCAGGAATTAAAATAATACATAAGCAATAAAATAAATATTGAATTTAAACCTTTGTGAATATCAATAAAATGTTTTTGCTTCAAATTTTCTCCTATTTAAAATTTATTTTTATATCAATATCTTTATTTAAACTATTATGAACAGGGCAATGTTTACTAGATCTTATCAAAAGCTTTTTATCATCGCTATTTAAGTTTTTATCAAAAAAAATATCTACTTTAATTTCAGATATTCTTCTTGGATTATCTGACATAATTTTTTCAATATTTGCATAACTATTATCATATTTAAAATTATGTCTATCAGCAACAATTCCCATAATTGTTAACAAACAGCTTCCAAGAGCTGATGCTAATAAATCAGTAGGAGAAAATTTTCTACCTAATCCATTATTATCTAAAGGTGCATCTGTTTCAATAATTGAATTGGAATCAATATGCTCAGATGATGTTCTTAATTCACTTAAATAATTTACTTTTATCTTAGACATCAGATGATATTATTACATTTACTAAAGTAACGATATCTAAAATATTTATAATACCATCGGAATTTAAATCTGCAGCACATATTTCTTCATTTGATACATTAGCTGAATTAACAACCATATTAACTAATGTTACAATATCTAAAATATTAATATCAGTATCAGAATTTATATCACCAGCGATACATTGCTGACTATATTCATAAAAACCAGTTCTATGATTATTTCCTCTAAATATATTCCAATAATTAAAATCGCTAGCTACTTCTTCTTTAATATCATAAATCACTACATCACCAGTAGTACCTGAAATAATTTCAAAATCATTATCTTGATCAATATCACTAACAATAGGAGAAGATGCATAGGCAAAGGTATTAGATGAAGGGAAACTATCATAAGAAACTAAATTATCATATGAATTATTTAAGCTTTTTAATACATTCATTTTTCCAGTTTCTGTACCAAATATTATTTCGGCTAATCCATCTGAATCTAAATCTTCAAAAATTATAGAACCAACAATTGAGCCAAAATCAAAACCTTGCTCAAGACCAATTGGGAAACCACTAAATATTTCACCATTAATATCAATAGCATATAAAGTTCCACTATCGGATCCAAAGAAAATCATTAATCCCTGATTTGAATCTAAAAACGAAGGTGAAGTATAAATATTATTATCAGCATTAAAAGAGAATCTTAATGTACCATCTTGTTTTATACAATAAATAATACCATCTGTTGAACATGCCAAAATATATTTTGAATCATTATAATTAAGAATTGAGGGAGCACTTCTTATCTTATTAGTTGCAACAAAAGGAAATCCTTCTGCAACAGTTCCATCATCATAAATCAAAAATATTTCATCATCTTCTGTTCCAATTACAATATCATCTTTATTATTATTATTAAAATCTGCTAAAGCTGGTCCTTTTTGTGCTTTAGATAAATCAACTGGGAAACCATCAACATCAGTTCCATCAATGTTAACAGCAAATAATTTTGGTGAAGATGAAAAAGAACCGAAAACAATTTCTAAATCTTCATCAGCATCTAAATTTCCTAAAGCTGGAGTACCAATTAAAAATTTGTCTGCATTATAATCTAAAATTAAACTTTCATGATCTAAAACATACAAGTGCTTACTTTTAGAAACTACAGCAATATCAATATTTTCATCTTGATTAATATTTCCTGCAGCCAATGATCCCCAAATTTGATTTCCTGTGTCAAACGGAAAAATATCATTTATAAATTCTTGTCCAGAAGCATCAACTATATGAACCAAGCCATTATTATCTCCAAATAAAATTTGATTTTCATTATTATTTAAAAAATCTAATACAACTGGACTTGGTTTAATTTCGCTATTAGTATCAAAAGGAAATCCTTGTTGATTTAAAGATATATCAATTGAAAAAGTATAAATCATTTCTTCAACTTGAACATTACCATCAATATCTATAAATGAGGAAATAAGCTCAATATCAAACGTTTCTTGTCCAAGTGAAGAAATATTTGATACAATTCCTGATAAAACTACTGATGAAGATTGATCAACATTAACTGAACCAAAATCTAAATTATTATTAGAAAAAGAAATATTACCAGAATCAACTAAACTACCTTCAATTCCAATCGTATCTAAATAAAAAGAATTATTTGAAACTGTAACAATCAACTCAAATTCTTCACCAGGATTCAAGATTTGGTCATTATCTCCTTCAATAATATTTATATCATTGGAAGTGGCAATTATTAAAGAATTTTCAAGATTATAAATCATTTCATTCACTTTAGTAGTTGCTAATGAGCTTGACCATCCAGAATCTTGATAATAAACAGTCATAGTATGATCTATAAAAACAGAGCTAGGGAAAAAATTTCCTGTATTAAATAAATTCCAAATAGGACTACCACTATCATCTGTTATCATCGGAATTCCAGCAGTACCACCAACTCCCCATTGATAACATGAATAAGGTTGACCAATATCAGCTAGAGATGAAAAAATAAAAACATTTTCGTTATCTGAAAAAAGTGAATAAAAATTATCAAAACTTGATAAAGAGGTATAGCAAGAAGGTCACCAAGATGCTGACATCTCAATAACTGTCACATAATAATTACCACCATTTAAATCACCATTTAGCTCAGCTAATTGAAAAACACCATCTCCATTTGGATCTAAATTTGAACCATAGCAAATGTCAAATTCCATATTCTGATGACCCATATTTATTTTATCGCCAACGCTATATGTAGCAGAAAAAATAAATGTAAAAAAAATAAATATTAAA
>CENX01019959.1_pt1 | contig 28584 bp, 21 predicted proteins | sample 361321 | NCBI WGS metagenome assembly CENX01 (sample SAMEA2619678, study PRJEB7988) | marine metagenome | isolation source: saline water (ENVO:00002010), including | reverse complement strand
CTTTAGCTTGTTGTCTTTTTAGTCGACGTTCTCGTCTTGGGCTGCTAGTATCAACTTCCATTATATCTGGTTCAGATTCCTCATTGGATTCGACAGTAACTTGAGGTTCAACCTCTTCATGTTCATCTTCTACCTCGGTAACAGAGACAACAATAGGGCTTTCAGGGAGCATTTCGATATCTGAATCATCAAATTCATCAATAGAAACAACTGCTATCTTAACTTTAGATATACTCCTTCGTCTACGAACTACCAAAATCAAACCTAGTAAGATATTGACTGAAATACAAGCTACTCCACCTAAAAGAGAAATTGTTCTCCATGTGTTTGAATCAACACCTAGAATGATTCGAAGTCTATCAAATGGGTTGGAAGATGATTGATCGAGTGGTTGATCGAAAACAAGTGCCCGTAATCTGACTTGTCCTAAGACGTCTATCAAAATCACAAGTTCTTCGTTTTCTGAACTATATTGAGCATCAAGAAGACGGCCTGGGCTTAACCTAATTCCGATACCGATATCGTCATCAAAAACGCCAACTCCAACTAATGGCTGATTATTGGTTCCAACAGCATCCATTACAATGAAAACCTGATTATTTTTATCAAGAAGAGAAATATGTCTAATTCCTGGAGTAGTCAAAGACGTCTGGTTTATCACTTCAAAAGAAGTATCTGCCTCTGTGAGTGTTAATTGCATTGAATAACCATCTCCAATTGTCCATGCAGTGTAAATACGATCAATTCCGTCTTCAGACAAAACAAGCAAGACAGGGTTATCTCCATCTTCAACTACATCCTTCCGGAAAAGCCAGTTCTCATTCCCTAAATCTCCGTGAGCATACCAAATAGCATCAACCAACGATCCAGATGGAAGTTCCTCACTGTGAGTATAAAGAAGATGAGTAAATTCATCTCCTACTTCGATATCAACTGGCGAAACAGAAGAATGATCAATTACAATATTTGGAATTACGGGGTCAGAAATTATCCAAGAAGAGTTATCAAAAGAAGTAGTTGAATGAATTGTAAAAACTGATGTTGTATCTGTATATGAACCTGAATTAAAGATATCTCGATAATATCCTGCAATAGCAACAGTATCTCCATTTACATCTATATCAAGACCGAAGTAAGAACCCTCTGAGGATAATAACGGTTCCATTAAATCAATAGTTGGAGGAGATTGACACGATTCGTCAATTGTAGTATAATACAGATGAGTCCGATAAAAGCCGAAATCATCCAATTTCTGTCCAGTCCAAGTAACATGAGTTAATCCGTCACCAGCAGAAGTAGTTGCAATAGCCCCCATCCATCTATCATCAAAATCTCTCTTACATGTTTGGACATTCAATTGTGATGAAACCCTATGTACGCTTAACGAACGAGCATCGGCACTAATCAAGTGACCTTCTCTTCCAGTTAATGATAATTGTAATGGAATTTCTACATCACTCAGTGTTGTAACAGAACGTGAGGCTCCTAAAGTTGCATTAACTAATGGTATCCAATATGTTTGTTCATTATTTTCCCAATTTAGATCTAGGGAAGGTGTAGCTGTGACTCTAACATGAAGAATAGATGATTCATTGGAAATCAAGGAAATCGGTACATTTGTTACTGAACCACCTGAAATTATTGATTCTGTAAAGTTGCCATATTCTAACCAACCCATTTCAGTTTCTAATTCAACAGTAAACAGAACTGATGTTGCAGTTTCACTACCAATATTCTCTACTGGAACCTTCAGTTGGAATTCCTCACCGGAACGAGGTATGTCTGGAGAAGTCTGAACTATTCCATCAATGAGATTAATATCAACTCCATTCGGTCTGTCTAAAATTGTATATGTTGAGGAAACGGTATTTCCGTATATATTATCTTCATTCGCTAGGGAATTTGCAGGGTCAATTAACATCTCAATTGTGGGTGTTCCAGATTCAGAAGGAGCCCAATACATAACAACTTCAATAGATGAACCTGGTTCGATTCTAGCAACAGTAATTTCGTATTTTAGAGCCCCATCTACTCGTAATTCTAATGGTACATCCTCAGCAATTTTATCGCCAATATTTCTCATTATTCCAATTACTCCAATGTCGCTATTCACATATGCTTGATCACGAAGTAAACCATTTATTGTAAAAGATAAAGATTGCTCCATTTCTAATTCAGCGGCAGGTGGGTCATTATCAACCACAATATCTCTACGGATTTCTTTGGTAACGTAGTCATTCTCTCCAACTATTCGAACTGCAAAACTATACTGTCCATCTGGAGTAAGCCTTACTCCATTTTCCTCTTCAAGAGTATTCCAATACCAATTCCACTCTTGATCAATCACTTGCCCATTATTAGAAAATTCAATACCTGTTTTCCAATCATTATTTCCTACACGATATTGTAATTCATTATTGCCATAACCTGAACGAAGACCTGTTACTTCTACGTCACCACTAACTGATGAAATACCAGTAGGTGTTTCTAAGCCCAATTCATAAAATCCTAAATTGAACGATCGAGAAATGTTTTCGCTAAACGTGTTATTTTCACCATCATATGCTCTTGCTCGTATCTCAAGTTCAGGAATACTGTTTGTATGAAGATACAAATCGGGAAGTTCGTGAAGATTCTCTGGAATATCTAGAGTAATGAAGAATTCATCATTTTCATTAATATTCACTAATCCATTTAGGCCCTCAACCTTTTTCATACAACCGTCAAAGCAATTTCTATAATAGAGTTGATATTCGATCGATTCAGTTCCTTGTGGTGCTTTATCAGTCAAATTACCTCTAATCGCAGAGGATAGTCCAGAAGTAAAATACGAACGAATTTCTGGATTTTGAAACATAAACCAACCATTGGGATCCACAGGATCATCTGGGTCACTAGGATCTCCAGGACCTCCTCCTCCACCTGAACCTAGATCGAATAATAATGCAGCATCTACCATTCCATACCCGTATTTTTCATTCCATAACGGATGGATATCAGAATCATATGGACTACCCCTAACTTCGGAATTTTCCTGCAAAATTTCTTTAATTTCTTCAGGATCTAAATTTGGAGAATCTTGTAACATTAAAGCGATTAACCCAGAAACATGGGGTGTAGCCATACTAGTTCCACTCATTTCAGTATAATCATTATCAGCATTCGAATCAAGTATTGGATTTGAACCTGAAGCATGTTGAGGAGCAATAATATCCGAACCTGGTGCTGAAACGTCAGGCTTCAATTCATCCATTTCATCATCATCATTATCGTCATCTCTTGGGCCCCAATTTGAATAATCAGCAATAGAATCATCCGACCTGTCTATCGAATTTTTATCATCTACAGCAGCAACAGAAATACATTCGTCTGCACTTGCAGGAGATGGTACTCGTTGTCTTCCATCATTACCCATCGCACAAACCATTACAATTCCATTTTCAGAGGCGTTGTTTACCAATCGTGCCTCAGCTGATGAACCATTATCTCCCGTATCATCACTGTTTGGAGCAGAAACGGAACCCAGAGACATTGATGCAATATCTATGCCTGATTGATTCCCATTATCCCAATCAGTATCTCGATTATTTATTGTCCACTGTAATCCATTGATAGAGGTTTGACTGTTTGTTCCACCAGCATCGGTTAGAACCTTAACGTCGACTAAATATGCTCCTGGAGCAACTCCTACATGTTGCCTTGAGGAACTACCTGTTCCGAGTGCAGTTCCTGCTACATGAGTACCATGCCCGGCTCCATCGTCAGGATCATCACACTCATTTGGATTCCCGCCTGCGACTGCAGTAGCATCATATCCACAAACAAATTTATGATCATCATAAGAGAATGGGTCGCTATCTGGTTCGTCATCTTGATCATCGAAATCATTCAAGGATCTATGCTCATTATCAACACCTGTATCAAGAATTGCAATAACAACATCATCTCCTCTAATAGATGGATTCTGATCGTGTGCCGAAGCAGAAGAGGAGGCTCCTGAACTGACATGCATAGATGGAACTGATACATCCAAGAAAGGCACCATTACATTTTGTTGTTCTAAAACCACAACTCCAGATAATTTCCATATATCCAATAGAGCAGAAACTGGGACTTTATCAACGGTGATAGAGTCAATTGATTCTAAAACTTGGAACCATGCTCCACCTTCAATTCCAACCCAATCATGATTCATTAGAACCTCATTCAATGAACTAATCTCTTGTGATGAAGGGTGCCAAGCGTAATCGACAACAATTGCTACAGTATCTCTTCCGTCTTTTCCAATAATTGATGTTGGGGACTCAGATTCGTATTCAGATGAAATAATCCGCTGTAATCTATCATCCATACCATTAGAATCTCTATCAGGAGCATAAGAAAACCACCATCCATTCTTTTCTACTGGAGGTACCACATCAGAAGGAATTGATTCATGAAGACGGTTTTTTAGAGGGCAAATCTCGTTATTACACATCAAAGGTGGGAGTCCATCTATGATAACAGGAAATATCTCATCCTGATCATCAATATCATGTATATCAGTTGCCTGAGCAAAACCAGAAAGAATGAGGATTGAGAACATGATAATGTTCGAAACCCGTAAATTGCTCATGTTGTCACCTATTCCTTCGAGAACCATTCGCGATATAAGGCCACATGCGTATATGTCTCAATAAAACCGCTATGGCCATTGAATATGGTCTTTGCGAGTAGAACAACGGATAGAATGGCCTCCTTTATCCATAATTATCTCTGAGTCACATTCAGGACAATGAGCAACTTCAATCAACTCTTCTAACCAAGCTACTCTAGTTTCGAACTCATCTCCCTCTTCTAGTAACCTATCCATTACTCTCTTTGCCTTATCATTCAGTGGGAATTTTGAATTTTCCCAAGGATGTAATGGGTTTAATTCAGGAATCGTAGGAATTGAGGAACCCCCCATGGAATATGGACTTGTACTAGAATCATCAAGTTCTGAAGGGGCTCCTTTTGCAACTACTCTTCCCATTGCAAAACAAAGAAAAAAACCACCAATATGAGCTAAATGAGCAACATTTGTAGAGCCCATTGTTCCAGATTGAGCACCATATACATAGTATACCTCAAATCCTAACCTAATAACAGCAATAAGACCTACTGGCCATTCTCTGATTAAGAAAATCAATGGAAATATAATTTTATCATTTGGCCAACAAGCAAGATATGCCCCTAGAAGTCCAAAACATGCCCCTGATGCCCCTAATGCAGGAGTCCAAGAATCCATATGAGTACCCCACCATGCAAGATTCCCCCCCAACAAACCTAATACATAGATAATCATCCATCTTTTAGGACCTAATCTACCCTCTAATGGCAGTCCAACCAGAGCAATAACCAATACATTTCCAATGACATGCATTGCACTACCATGCAGCCAACCAGCAGAAATTAAACGATGAATGTGAATTGGTTCTGTAACAAATTGAGGAACTAAAGCGCCAAAATATACAGGATCAAACTCTGAAGAAAACCAACTACCTGCTAATGCATGAATAAATTGTAAAGTTGCTACTAACATTAACGATAAAACAGTTGCAAGAGAAACTGGGGTTTTCATTCTGAATGATTGCACATACGGAGCTATTGCTGCTCCAACAAATAAAAACAACCAAATTGAGTCTCCGAATGTCAATTCAAAGAAATTCAGTGGCTCTGACATCCCCTCTCCCCATTGTGTCCTGAGAGACGAAATTGATGGATTCTCCGGTTATTCTTCATCCGAGAGTATCAAATCAAGACCCCGAATGCCCCAACATGGATGGTCAAGACTCTCTACTTAGTCTGAGAGCCATTTCTGTTCTACGTGGAAACAACCTGGTACTCGAAAAACTTGACTTAGATGTTTATTCAGGAGATTTAATTTTGTTGACTGGACCAAATGGAGGAGGGAAATCTACACTGTTACAAACTTTGGCTGGACTACTTCCATTATCTGAGGGAGAACTTCTGCATAATGGCGAATTGATTCGTGATTCAGAAGGAAGACATACAATGTCAGGAGGGACAATTGGTTGGTGCCCTCAGTTAGGAGGGAGTACATCTTGTTCTACTGTAGAAGAGCATCTTAGAACCATTCTAAGTATGTATGAAAAATCATTTTCAGAGGAGGCAGAAACGGAACTGTTAGTAGAATGGGGATTAGATCATAGAAGACACGATAGAATCGCCAATTTATCTGGAGGATTACGACGGAGATTAGAAGTTGCTAGTGCAATTGCAGTTGGAGAATCATCCTCAATACCAATTCCCATTCTTCTTGATGAACCATCAGTCGGATTAGATGAAGAGGGTAGAAATACGTTAATTTCAACGATAAAGAGACTAAATGATTCAGGTCATTCAATTATCATATCAACTCACGATCCAACTATTCAGAATTTTCAAAATAAAGATTCAGAGATTTTAATGGATAATGGAATTACTATCCAAAGAACTAATGAAAAAACAGAGAGAACACTTCCGATAAAATCCTCAACATTTACTCGTAAAGAATCAATGTTGCGATGGAATTTTAGACTTGATTTACGAGAAATGGCTACACCATCAGCGCGATGGATTCCAGGTATTCTTGCATTTGGAATTCTCCTAGGAAGCGGACTAATTGATTCAAATATTTCCAATCTAGGATTAGCCGCTCTTGCTCTCTCACCAGCAATGATATCTGCATTGGTAAGACCTGCAGTTATTGATAGACTAAATCAAAGAGAAATGGGAGGAATATGGAGTGTTGCGAAACAGGGGTCACTCACTTTTGAAATTACTATTGCGTCAATGAGTATTGTTCCAGTGATTTTAGGAGTGATTGGAATATTTGTGTTATTACCTACACCAAATACTATTCAAGGATACATTTTGTTCTTAATTATCCCAGCGATTATGAAAGATGTTAGTGCAATTTCTGGTTTAATTCACCATAGATTTGGTTCAGGAGAAAGGCCGGGATTAATGGTTTTACTAATGATTCCATTTGCTTGGGTTCTGCTAACTTTGTGTAGTGCGTTAGAAGCTGCAACATTAGAAGCAATGAGAGAAGCTTGGACTGGAGTGATAATTGCATTTGCCACGAATGTTGGTTTATTCTTACTTGCATGGGCTCTTCACGAATGAGAGTATACGATGATTCAAACATTATCTAGTTCTCGAACAACCATGAGCGGGTCACGTATTGTTGGTCCAGCGCTTGTTTATCTGGGATTATTAGGTTTCATGATAACGATTTGGATGGCATTAATTGAGGCACCAAGTATGGGTGATGATTGGAACGCTCCTGAATCATATAGAATTCTATTCGTTCACGTTCCATTCGCTTGGGTTTCATTTTCAGGATTTGCTCTATTGTTTGGTGGATCTTTAAGTTGGTACGTAAAACGCTCAGAACGAGGATGGAGATTTGCAATTATTGGCGCACAACTTGGTTTATTGTATTCCCTAGGAGTTCTAATTTCTGGACCTATTTGGGGAGCTGCAGAATGGGGTGTACCATGGGATTTTCAAGATATTAGACTCAATAGTTTCGCAGTATTAGCAGGAGTTGCACTTTTCTTTGCTTTAGGTGAAATGAATTCAGAAGACACTCCGCAAAAGAGAGATTCACTTTCATCAGTAGGTATTTTTGGATTCGGCTTAGTTCCTCTTACATACATGGCAACTAGATGGTGGCAAGAGCGTCATCCTGGCCCCTTAATCGGAGGAGGTAACGAAGATAGTGGAGTGGATCCATCGATACTATTGATATGGATGATAGGGGCGGCTTCAATGCAGATACTTTTTGTTGGACAGGCTCTAATGACTAACAGACTACTGAAAACCGAGCAACAACTAGAAAATTTATTGGCTAATTTGGAGGACTCGATATGAATGACATGTTAGCACTGGCAACTGCATATCTTGCACTTATTGCCTTACTCATAGGACACTCAATCCATACCTCTAGAAGATTAAAACTAGTCGAAGAACGATTGGCAGCAGCCCTAGAAGCAAATGAAAGACGCGAAAAAAAACGTAACAATTCCGAACCAAATCAGGAAACGTTGACTATGAACAATGTTGATTATGAACAAGAATGATGACCAATCGCTTGAAGTTGGACGGTGGACCCCGTTGGATTGAGGGGGAGACATGTCTAAAGGAGATCCTTTCTGCATTGCTTGCGGAAATCCACCCCCACTAACTACTGAAAGGTTATGTGAAGTCTGTTTTCGAGCTCGAAATTATCTTTCTAAATTCCCAGAGAGAATTCAACAAACAAGATGTCCAAAGTGTGAAATGATCCTTATTGATGGACGATTTGGAAGAATGGATCATGATGATCTAATGCAATATCGAACAATGGAAGCCCTTTCAGTTCATCCTGATACTGAAAATCTAGATTTAGAATTACATGCAGATTTAATTGATGATCGAACATCAAGATTGTCAGTTGTCATAAAAGGAGAAATTGAAGGGTTTCAATTTGAAGACAATCATGAGGCATTATTACAAACATCAAATGGTGTTTGTCAAACCTGTACTCGAAAAGCAGGAGCATATTTTGAAGCAGTAATGCAACTGAGATCTGCTGGACGTCGATTAGAGGACGATGAAGTAAAAGAACTAAGAATGTCATTAGATGATATGTTAATAGATTCGCCAGAAGATCCAATGTTCTTCATTACAAAAGAGGGACCAGTTACAGGAGGATGGGACCTTCAATTGGGTTCCAAATCTATGGCAAGAATGTGGGGTCGGAAGTTAGTGAACGCTCATGGTGGGCAGACCAAAGAAACTTCAACAACTGTTGGACATAAAGATGGAGTAGACATTACTAGACTAACATTGTTGTATAGAAAACCAGCTTATGGAATAGGAGATGTAATCAAATTCAGGAAAAGATTCTGGAGAATAGATACATGGCAAAAAGATGGACCTATACTTCTAGCAATGGATAGATATGAACGTACAGGAGCAACATGGAGAGATTTAGAAAAATGTGTTGTAATTTCTCAAAAGAGAGATCATTACAAAGTGGAAATTTTACGACGTGATGACTCAGCAGTAGAAATTCTCGATCCTAATGATTTCTCAGTTAGAACATTGGCTATTGCCTATGATATCAGTACCGATGACACAAAAGTGCGCATCTGTTTGATAGAGGGGGAATGGACGTGCATGCCTCGTACGAGGGGCGAACAGGGAGGGAAATAAGATGGAGTCGAATCCTACAATAATTGAATTAGCAGAAAATCTGGATCCTTCAGACATGATAGGTTGGACAACTAAATTCCCAAATGCTCTAAGATCTTCTTTAACAAAAGATCTCGGATTAGACCTCGAGAACGATTGGTCAGGAATATTATGTTTAGGAGTTGGGGGATCAGGTGCAGGTGGTATGTTATTATCGGATATTTCAAATCGAGAAGGTGGTCTTCCTTTTATGAGTTGGAAGGATTATGGTCTACCCTCATGGTGGGGTCCTGACTGGTTAATACTAGCTACTTCATACTCAGGAAATACTGAAGAAACACTACATGGAGTAAAGTTAGCAATTCAGGAAGGTGGAACAATTATAGGAATCTCATCAGGAGGGAAGCTGCAAGAAATTCTAGAAGAACAAGAAAATGGAGTATGGATTGATGTTCCAAGCGGCCAACCACCAAGAAGTGCATTAGGGCATATCTTTGGAACTCAACTAAACATTTGTTGGACGATGGGATTACTCCCTATGAAAACTGAAAAAGAAGAAATGCTAAGGCGACTTGAAAAATCTTCAAAAAAACTCGATATCTTAAATGGCGATGGGGAAATAATCGAAATTGCAAAACAAATACATCAAAAGCGAATTCAAATTATGTCTACCCCATCTTTAGGCACAATTGGATACAGGTGTAGAACACAGTTTAACGAAAATTCAGGGATATTAGCCACTTCCTCAATTCTTCCTGAACTTCATCACAATGAAATTGTTGCTTGGGGAGAGAAAGAAAATTCATCTGATATACATCTAATTATTTTCGTTTGGAATGGAATGGATGAAAGAATTGGAATCAGAACAGAGTGGACATTAGAAACCTTATCTGATGTACCAACAACTATTCTTGAATGCCAAGGTGAATGTTTAGCAGAATGTATTCTTCATGGTGCTCACATGAGTGATTGGTTGTCTATCGCTTTAGCACTTCTAAGGGGCAAAGATCCAACTAGTATCGGTCCAATAAATGATCTTAAGACACATCTTTCAAAAATACCGATGGATCAGTAAAGTGGTCCCAAAACTAATCTAGGATCAGGGAATACTGAGAGTGCCCATTCTCTATCATCAGGATGGACTACACCCGGGAGATCAAATCCTTCAGGTTCAATCAATGAAAGTTGGAAATGTACATGTGGAGGCCACCCACCATTCTCTTCTTCTGAACCAAATCTACCAATCAATTGCCCTGTTTCAATTGAATCTCCAGAATTCCAAGAACGAGTTGTCATTTCATCAAGATGGCCGTATAATGCCCAAACTTCATTTCCGTTGATTTTATGTTTTGTCACGATGGTATGTCCATAATCACCGGATTTAGAATTGTATCCTACAGCGTAAACAACTCCATCAAAGAATGCGTAAACAGGGGTACCAACTGGACCACCTAAATCTAAACCAACATGTACAGTTCTTCCATCATTAAACAAGTCAGTTGTGTAAATCGAACGAACCTCATCATATCTACCAATCGTCCATTTTACTCCATCAATTCCGTAGTCTTGTGAACCACTTAAGTCAAGCACTTTTGGGTCCTCTGGAAAAATTACAACCGGGTGAAATGTTTCACTATCCCACTCCAACATAACCTATCCGAAGAGGGAATCCGCTATGAGGGTCCTCATCTGTCTCAGTTCAGGTGGGACCATGGAAATAGGGGGAGATTTTCTCCGGCAAGTTGTTGCAATAATACTGTTAATTGCTCCGTGTCTATGGATGTCTGATAGATTTCTCAATCGTTTAGATCCTGCTCGAACTGATGCCCAAAGATTACTGATAGTTCCTGGAATCTCATTATTCCTGTTGCTTGGAATTATCGGATGGAGTGTGCTTCTTTTCGGAGAATTACGAATTCTTTCAATTTTCGTTGTATGGTGTTTTATGGAATTTTCATCTAGGAAATTTAGTATCGAACATCATGGTAACACAGTCAACACTAGTCCTTGGGAGAAATTAGAAACTATAATCGAAAGAGCAGAACGACAAAAAAACCCATCAGATTTGAAGAAAACTGAATCTAATCGTAACTTACACCAATGGAAATTCTCTACAGATGACTTGTGGATACTTATTGCCTCTGGTGCAGGAATTATTGGTTTGTTACTACCTCATTTTCTTTTCATTGAGCCACTAGGAATAGATTGGATAGGATTCGCAACCCTCGCTGATACTCTAGCATCAACAGGAACTACGGAATTACCACCTCCTACTATTGGAAAATGGACCTATCCTCCTGCTTTACCTTCTACTGCTGCATGGATTATGACAATTACAGGCATAGATTCAGCGACATCTGTATCTCTAATTGGCCATTTAGGAATGGGACTTTTGTGTGCTAGTTTGGCAGGTGTTTTCGCTAGATTTGGAGCAGGGGGGGCAATGTTGGTTTCGATGGTTCTTAGTGCAGGTTTGTTTGCAAAAATGTTTGATTCAGGCTATCCAACAGTACTATCTCAATTAGGATTTATCCTAGGTTTACTAGTAGTTTTGAATAATGACAAAAGATCTCCTAAACAAGATTCAGTAGCGATTATCTCAGTTGCATTTGCAGGAGTAATTCACCCAAGTGGTGCGATATATCTTATTCTTTTAATCGTAGGAAGAATGCTTGTTAGAACCAATTTCAATGATGAGAATTCAGAAAGAAATAATGTAATTATTGGTTCAAGTTTGTTGATTGGAGTTTCTCTATTTATTGCTGCAGGGATTTTTGCACCTCGAGTACAAGATGATGCTATACTAGCAGAATATGGATGGCAAGGGGGTTTAGATCTAATCAAATGGAATGGTCCGCTAATCTTTTTGGCAATTTGGGGTGCATGGAGAAGTAGAAATTCATTAGAAGGAAAAATCATGATAATGTGGCTCTCATTGATTTGGATTCTTAGTTTAGTCCATCTAATGGAAGGGATAATTGGAATAGGATTTCTAACTCTAATTTCTTACATCTTATACAGTATGTCAATGCATGGATTCCATATCCCTCTAGCATCTTTAGGAGCCTTAGGATTAGCACCATATATCCAATTAAGGATGATGAAAAAGAAGGAACGAATTGTTGAAACAGAAGATGAAACGCAAGAATATTTCTACACACATCCTAGAAAAATTTCAGAATATTTCTTACGATTCTCTTTCGCGATTTGTGCTTCATTGCTATTGTTAACTATTAGCTGGTTCACGACATTGCATCAACATTCAGAACTTTGGGTTCGAACAGATGGTGACCGTATAATTCATGAATCAATTGATCTTGATGATGATGCAATAGTATTCATTGAAAACAGACCGTGGGGTTACTTGCTGGATGTAGAGGGTGAATTACAAAGGACTGCGTTTCCAAATCTGGGAATTTTAGAAGTGAAAGAGAATATACAATATCAAACATATAATGCAATACTAAATGATGATACAACTCGATTGAAAAATTTAGGGATTACACATGCAATATCAAGTCCGAGAGGAGAAGTAGGTTTTCTTCTTGCATCCTCAGATCATTGGTCTATTATTTCTGAATATGAAGGCAGTAGAATATGGCAATTTCAAGAAATACCAACTGATGAATCTACAAGAGAAATTATGATATTTGGAATCGAGGAAATATTATGTCAATTAGGATGTGATTGGAGAATCTCCCCATGGACTGGATTATACGAATGGTCAACTTCTCCAGTACCTGAAAATCGTTCATTTTTGAGCGATGGTTCAATTTCAATGGATGTTGAAACTTCAAGGGGAATGAGGTCTTCCATGGTTAGAGTTTCTGCATTGATTGAAGCTCCTCCTGATCAAACTGTTTCAATAACTGCATCTAGCGCAGGAAATTCCTCAACAATTCAAAGAAATACTGACGGTTCAGTTCAAATGATTACTACTCTAGTAAATGTAGGTGACAATGGACTTGTAACTATCGGGATAAATGCAGATACAGATAATAAAAATTGGATTAATCCTACTGCATTATCTGGGAGAGGTGATCGGCTAATTGATTCAAATGGAGTTTGGATACATTGGTTTGAGATTTCAGAAATTTGAGGTATTAATATGAAAAAACGTGGGATTACAATTTTGCTTCCCACACTTGACGAAGCAAAGGCTTTGCGAAATGTAGTAAATAGAATTCCTTTTGAAGAAATTTCAGCGGACGGGTGGATCGTTAGGATTGTTGTTGTTGATGGAGGATCTACTGATGGAACAATAGAATTAGCAAGAGAATTAAATTGTGAAATTATTGAGCAACATGGAGGGTCAGGTAAAGGAAGAGGGTTGAGAGAAGCATTTGCAAATTTTATGAATTCAGATGATTCAGCATTAGTGATGATGGATGCAGACGGCACATATCGCCCTGAACAAATTCCTCAATTAATTCACAAATTAGAACTCGAAAATGCAGATATTGTTATCGGATCAAGAATGAAGGGCAAGATAGAAAATGGAGCAATGACAAGAAGGAATTGGATAGGAAATCATATTCTCACTTGGTTGGCAGTTTTCTTACACAGAACATATATCTCCGATCTATGTACAGGATTTTGGCTTCTAACTAGAGATTCAATAAACCAGATGAAACTTAACTCAAACGGTTTTGAAATAGAAGCAGAAATGTATGCATCAGCAGCCCATAATCGACTGAAAATTCATGAAATTCCAATCTATTATGATATCAGAATTGGTCGTTCAAAACTAGGTTCCGTAGGAGATGGGGTTAGAATTGCAATGAAGATCATTAGAAGGAAATTTGTTCGGAAACCAATTTCATAATAATTCTCGTATACGCTCAATGAAATTTTCAGATGGTTCCCAATCTATTTGATTATTCAAAAATTCAAAAGAACCCAAGCTATGTAGTATATCTCCCTCTCTAGGAGATTCAAAAATAATTTCAATCTCTGAATTACTAAACAAAGAAAATGATTCAATAATTTCTAACAATGTGACTGAATTTCCGGAACAAACATTGAATTTCTTTCCAGAAACTTTGGAATAAATCCCATTATTTTCAAGATCTTCCAAACATAGAATAAATGCTGAAACTACATCATTAATATGAATGAAATCACGAGATTGAGTTCCATCTCCGAAAATTTTCAACGGTATTTTTTTACTGATATTATCAGAGAAAATTGTCAGTACTCCGCTGTATGGTGAACCTCTTTTTTGACCTTTGCCGAACACATTAAACAATCTTAGAGCACACACAGGATGTTGATGATATGAAAGAAGTGATTGTTCGGCTTTTTGTTTATCTAAGCCATATTTTCCGATAGGTTGTGTAGGTGATTTTTCCGTCAAAGGTAATTCATTGGGAACCCCATATAATGCTGAAGTTGAAGCTTGAATTATTGTTGAAACACCTAATCTAAAAGCATCTTTGAATAGTTCTTGAGCAGCTAAATTATTCACTTGAGAACTCAATTCAGGTTTACTTTCACATAAGGGGACAGATGCAATAGCTGCTAGATTGATGACTGATTTTATTTGATGAAGTGCTTCTTCCCTGACAGAAGATTCAGACATATCTCCTTGTATTACTGTTAACAATGGATGAGCAGGTAATTGAGTACCTGATGAAAAGTCATCCAAAACCCTGACTTTTCTACCTTGAGAAAGAAGAGCAGAAGTTAGATGATGACCAATGAAACCAGCACCCCCTGTAACTAGAACTGTGTCTGATTCCATGTTACCCTGTTAGAGGGGTTTGATATAATCTAAATCCAATTCCAAGATAATGGGCGACGATTCAATAGTAAAGATGGGGTAGCACGTTTCATTATGCTAGGTCCTAAGTTGGGATGTATCATCCTTGGTTCAGGAGGTTTGGTATCCCAAAGATTCCAACAAAGGCTTTGCAATCACCCATTTTTTGAGTTAAGAGGAGTAATTGGTTCACCTAATTCTGTTGGTAAAAATCTCTTAGATCTTCCTTGGTATCTTGACGAAAAAAGACCTTCACTACCAGATATTTCAATTATCGGAATGAAAGAAGGTAGAGAATTTGTGATGAAAAACGATATCCAGATAGTTTTCAGTGCACTACCCTCTGAAATTGCAGCGCATGCTGAGCCTTTATTCGTAAAATCAGGTTGCATGGTGTATTCTAATGCATCATATCATAGGATGCTAAGTGAGGTACCATTGGTTATTCCAGAAGTAAATTCAAATCATCTAGAAATTCTAGATTCTTCGAAACTCGGAATTGTATGTTCTACTAATTGTACTGTAATGCCTGTTGCATTATCGATAAAACCAATCTATGACTTGTTGGATATCAAAAATATCTCTATACAAACAGAGCAATCAGTTTCCGGAGGAGGTCTAGAATTGTTGATTTCTACTCGATTAGGTAATACACCATCTACTAAAATCCCAGGAGAAGCGGAAAAAATTGAAGAAGAATTAATTCGTTTATTATCTAATTATGAAGAAAATGAAGAAATCAGGCCAGAATTTGATGTGAGTGTATCTTGTAAACGAGTCAATCGAGATTTTGGACACATTGTACATATAGAAATTGAAACTAATTCAAATGTAAAAAGAGAGCAGATAATTGAACAATGGACGAAGGTTTCTCCAAGCATCTTTAGTGATTTACCCTCCTCTCCAACACCACATATAATTGTCAAAAAATCAATTGATAAAGACAACGATCGATGGGCTGGTTCTACAAATAAAAATTTTGACCCTGCCGAAAACCTTCATGCAGGAATGGCAATCGTTACTACAATTCCTGAAATCTCTGGAAATATTGTAAAGTGGTCAGCATTCTCTGAAAATACAATTAGAGGTGCAGCCGGTGGATGTATCCTTCTCGCTGAATTGGATTCTATGAGACGGGGGATAATTCCATTATCATCTTCGGGTGAGGGCTATAACCCACTTTGATGTCCACACTGTATGGCTGCTCCAAAAATGACTAGAGGGTCGTTTCGAGGATTAGCAGGATCTATGGCTAAAAACGGGAGAACTCGATTGCTTCTCCTCATGCCAAGATCTTTTCGTCCAGAATATGAATTAATTATAGAAGAAATAAAAATTAGTGATGATGTTTTCTCTTCTTATCTTCGACCACGTTCTAATCTTGAAGAAATAAAAGATGCTGGTTTTGACTCATTTAATCATACTATACATTTGATTGATATTGCAATGAAAGATCTTGGAATTTGGATGAAACCTTTTGTCTCTAACCATTGGAATCGTTCTGAAATAGATGTTAGCCCCACTTCAAATTGTGACTTCTCTACAGTCACTTGGACCTGTTTTAAACATCCAGAAGCTTCTGATTCATCGACCATTTTACTACCATTTGATCCATTTGATTTCCAAGGGAAATGTTTCACCTATCTTTCGCCTCAGGAGGAAATTAATTTATCATTAGATTCTGAACCGACTATTGAAGAAGAAATTCAAAAAGAAGAAATTCAAAAAGAAGAAATTGAAGAAGAACAAGAAGATGTAGATGACAAAATAATAGAAGTCATAGCAGAAGAAAATACGGAATCACCTCTAAAAGTAGAGGTTAGGCAAACAATTGAGATGCTAAAAGCCGATGGATTAGATATGACTAGAATTATGGAACATCCAAAATTCTTAGATGTATCTGAAAGGGCATCTGTTGCAGGTATTGACGTTTGGACAATGGTAGTTGGGATGTTTCAGTGACAAAGATTCAAACGCATCCATTAGATAGGTCATTCATGGTGTACTGCACAGAGTGTGGAAGAGAACAGGCCGATATGGCCAAGTTCTGCCGATACTGTGGAGAACGTATGCCGGGATTAGATTTGGCCGTAAAACTCAAGCAGGAAGCTGCAGCCATTCAACAAGCAAAATCAGGTAGTAGTAATATTCCACAAAACCCAACTAATCCGCAACAGCCTGTTAACGATCGTTTTCGCACTGGAAGCCGTCTAGGTGGCGCTTGATTCATTCGTCATAACCTCTAGCAAGGGTCATGAGGCTTCGGCATCTTGCAATGACTCTGTCAAATTTGCCTTCTCATCCGTTCAGAGAACCTGCACTTGAACAATATGGGACTGATGGCGAAACTGCTGCTAGATGGCTATATTCAATTAATTCTGAAGAACCATTTGAAGATACTAATGGTATCATTGATTTGGGGGCAGGTAATGGTATTCTTGGTATCGGAGCACTTCTTCTTGGAGCGCCAAATGCTATTTTTGTTGAAATTGATGAAGAAGTTTGTAAATCACTTCAGGAAGCAATCGTATCATTGAATTTAGGAGACAGATGTAGAATTCTAAATGGAGATGTTCGATCAATTAATCATGATGAGATTAGACGTGACATTGTTGTAATGAACCCTCCATGGGGAAGACAAACGCCTCGTGCTGATCGCCCATTTCTTGATACAGCTGTGAGATGCGCTAACGAATCTATTCACCTTTTACATGGTAGAGGGGCTAAACATATCGAATCATGGGCGGAATCCTCAGGATGGTTCGCAAAAAAATGGATGGAAGTAGATCTTCCTATGCCTCCAATATACTCCCATCATACAAAGAAAAGAAGTACGACTGAGGCGGCTATGTGGTGGATAAAGCGGTCGGCGAATTGATAGGGAACCATTCAGTCGCTGGTACCATGAGCCCCTCAGATGGTTCGTTTGTTACCCCAGGAACAAGCCTTTCCTTGAGCGATGAAATAGTTACAGGATCGGGCATTGGTCGACATCAGAATCAATGGGTTGCTCTACGTTCAGGAACACTAAGTATTGGTGAAGAAGTTGTTGATGTAATTGCTACAGTTTCTACACCTAAAATTCCTCAAGAAGGAGAAGTAATCATTGGACGTGTTTCTCGTCTTCATTCAAAAACTGCAGAGATAGAAATTCTACATATTGAAGGTCGAGAAGATGCGAATAGGACTCAAGATGCTCTTCATAGAACAGCAGATATTTTTGTCTCAGAAATTGTTGACAGATTCATGCCATCTCCTGGAGACGGGATGAGAAGTAGAGACATAGTTAGAGCAAGAGTAATTCAATCAGAACCAATGGTAAAGGCATCTTGTAAAGGAGACCCATCTTTAGGTGTCCTTCATTCCATTTGTCCTGTCTGTGGAGTTTTTCTAAATGTGAGTGATAAAACTCCAGATCAAAATGTAATGTGTGATCGTTGTGACTACACAGGATATCGTGCTCTATCGAATGGTTACGGACATGGACACGTAATCCCTGAAGATGTTGATCTTTCTCCACTTAATCGTGGAGGAGAAAGATGGACTGAAGAAATGGATGGACGATTAGGACATGATGGTGCTCGCCCTTATCTTTCACCTATGGCAGATTTTCGTCGTGGAGAAAATCACAAAATGCCTAACAGTCAAATTAGAAAACCAACCGGTCGAGATGGACGGCCAAGAAGAGAAATGCATGCTGCAACATGCACGCTTTGTGGGGTTGCTACTAAAGTACCATTCCAACCAACTCCAGGCAAGCCTATACGATGTAGAGATTGCATGGACAAGGTGAAATCTGGCGAGGTTTCTCAAGAAGAATTCGGAAAAGAAAGAGAAGTAATCAACAAAATGAAACATGAAGCAGAGAAGGCAGCAGGACTCAAAGTGTTCGTAGGTGGTTTGCCTCATAGTGCAACTGAAGAAGAAATTAGAGAAGTTGTTGAACCTCATGGTTCTCTCAAAAAGATAGATATCGTTACCGACCGAGAAGGTTCACCCAAAGGATTTGGATTCATTGTTTTTGATGATCCTGACCAAGGAAGAGCTGCGATTAAAGCCATGAAAGATATCAAACTGGGCGGAAGGAGACTCCGATTCGAAGAGGCAAACTCAGGTGGAGGAGGAAGAAAAGGAGGCCGTGGAAACGGCAAAGGTCGTGGAGACCATAGGCGTAGAAACTGAATTTACGCTTAGAATGATATCCTAATACCCTAAAGAGAGATTGAGTGGGACGAATGACTTGGTTAGTCATTGATGGATATGAAGATGAACCAGCAGCATTCGGTGTACCACCCTATGTAGGATTTCACATCCGTTATGTCTGTGGATTACTAAGTTCAAAAAACATCGAATATGAATTCATCACAATCGATCAATGGAGATTGGGAGAAAGACCACAGAGTATCAAAGAAGGAAAGTTGCAAGGAATTGCATTAATTGCTGGGGCTGTGGTACCTGGGAAATACCTCAGAGGAACACCAATTTCTTTGAAAGAAACCGATTCTATGATTCGATCATTTCCAAGAGAAATACCGATTATTGCAGGAGGCTGGGCAATTAGAGGATGGAGACAACAAGGATGGAGTCCTCTAAGAAAGGGATTATTTCTGGCTCTTCAAGATACAGATGCAACCTTGAATCATTATCTGGAAAATGGAGAATGGGCTCACAAAAGGAGAACTTCTGAACAATGGTCAAAATGGGCTAGAGAAGGTGCATCAAGTTTAGCGGTAAAACATCATCCAGATATTGGTACTGAAGAAAACCCTGGACCACTGACCTACGAAGTTGAGGTTTACCAAGGATGTGTACGTTACAAAAGAGGGTGTAAATTTTGTATTGAACCAAAAAAAGGAGTACCTCTATGGAGAACTCCTGAAGATGTAATTGAAGAAATTAGGGTTGCAGTAGATAATGGAGTTAGGCATATCCGACTTGGTGGTATGACAGACGTTTTCACTTACATGGCAGAAGGGGTTGTTGAACTAGAATATCCAATCCCTAATCCTGAACCGATAGCCAAACTTCTTCATGGTATTAGAGAAGATGAACGAATTAAAACTCTACATGTAGATAATGGAAATCCAAGTATAATTGCAGAAAATTTAGAACCTTCAGAAGAGATAACAAAAACACTTGTAGAAACTCTTTCAGATGGTGCAGTTCTATCATTCGGACTAGAATCAGCTGATCCTCAAGTCCATGTTGAGAATTGGCTAAATTGTGACTCTAAACAATTACACACAGCAATAGATTTGATCAATAAATATGGAAAAGAAAGAGGTGATAGAGGTCTTCCAAAACTTCTTCCCGGCCTGAATTTCATTGCTGGATTAAGAGGAGAAACTGATGAATCATACAGATTTAATCGAGAACTATTGGAATCACTCAAAAATTCTGGATTATGGGTTAGAAGAATCAATATTCGTCAGGTTGAAGGTAAAGGATTTCAAGAAGTAAACGAAAAACCGTTTAAGAAATTCAAGCAATGGGTTAGAGAAGAAATTGATACTCCATTACTTCAGGAAATGTTTCCAATCGGTCAGAGATTAAATGACCTATATTGGGAAGCACATGATGGAAGAACAAGGCTACCTCGACATATCACAAATGAGATTCATCAAAACCCATCAATTTATGGAAAACCAGGATTGACAATGGGAAGACAAATTGGAGCATATCCAATTCTGATGGGAGTAAATTACCATATTCCTCTAGAAACTAGTAGTGACGTAATTGTAACTGGACATGGTTCTAGAAGTCTCACAGGTATCGAAATAGGATTGGACCCAAATATAATGACTGAACGTCAATTTAGATCTATTCCGGGAATCGGTGACAAAGCTGCATGGAAGATTGTATCGACACGAGCCAACCGACTTTCAATGAATTCAGATTCTCCCGCATTTGAAAATATTCATGATGTATTTGATGCAATAGATATTCAAATGCCTGAAATAGCAAATTTAGTAATGGAGGTGAAAAATTGAATATTGTAGAACAATTGTTAGAAAATGCAGATGCTCTAAGAATTAATGCGAATGAAATCATTCCCAGATTAATCAAAAATTCTTCAAAAATTGAATTTGCATATAATCCTCTAGAATACGCATGGAGCCCTCATTCAGAATATATTCGAAGACACGGAGGGATGGGTGCAAAGATTCTACTCGTTGGGATGAATCCTGGACATGGGATGGGAAATACGGGTATTCCCTTTGGTTGTCCGAAAATGGTTCGTGAGACTTTGAAAATCACAGGATTAGAAGTAAGATCACCAATGAATACTCACCCAAAACGTCCAGTAATAGGATTGGAACATCCAAAACCAGAAGTTTCAGGAACGAGAATATGGGGGTTATTATCTGAAATATATGGTCCAGAAAATGCAGCTGGTGCAGAAGTTTTCATTGTCAATCACTGCCCTCTATGGATGTTTGATGAAAAAGGAAGAAACATTACGCCTGACAAATTGACTGGAGGTGTTTCTACTCAATTGGCAGAAATTTGTGATAAACATCTGAGAAATGTTGTAGAAATTTTACAAATTAAACGCGTAATTGGGGTTGGAAGATACGCTCAAAAACGAATTAACGAGATTTTCATTACTGGAGATGGTCCTGAACTAGATGGAATTCCTCATCCAAGTCCTGCAAATCCATTTGCAAATCGAAATGGTGGAGAGGATTGGAGAGAGGCATTCAAACATGCACTAGATCGATTATGAACGTTGACGAATTAATCGCAAGCCAATTACACTCAAAATCGTTAGAATAACAAGATTAGTCCAATCAAAAACATACTGCTGATCAAGAAGAGTAGTATCCGAAGATTGCTGTCCAGGGCCTCCCCCTCCTCCACATCCGTCTGGAGGAGGACCAATGCCTGGGCCCCAAGTTTCACCATATCCTGCACATGGATCGCTACCATCTCCTCCATCTCCTCCATCAGAAACTTCTCCATGATAACAAATTAAGAAATATGGAAAGCCCATTTCTCCGATTCCATTTTCTATAGTAGAATGATAATGATAAATCCCCTGAGGGAAATCAGGTGTTGGTCCAAAATGACCATTACAAACATCCAAATGTCCCAAACCAGATACATATTCGTAATCATCTATTCCGTTGTATCCATTTTGACCGGATTTCAAACGATATGATGATTTCATCTCTACAATTTGTCCTGTGCCATCATCCCCATATACTCCATAAATTGGATACCCATCAAAAGCAATACCGATTACGTCTGATGCTTCACCTGTATTTGTTGAAGAGGGGAAAGAATAGTCTCTCCAACCTTCTCCAGCCGTTTCATTAGGATGCCAATGAACACAGTTTCCATCTGCATGGTAGTGGTATACTCCACCTGGACCAGAATGCCCATGACAAAGACCTAGCCAGATATGTTGTCTATCTTCTTCATAAACTCCTTCATTCGAAGCAACTGCATCTCCTCCAGGTCCATCTTCAGGGCCAAATATTGGAACTCCATTGATTGCGATTGCAATATCTCCTCTATCGGCTGCACACTGATAATCCCCATTTGCTTCGGGACAATTAGCAGAATTATGTCCGCCAGTGGTATCATTTGTGGGAGAACGAGGAACTACCCATGTGTAAGACTGAGTAGATGTACAACAGCCGGGACCAGATTCAAGATCATGATTCGGAATTCCATTGGAGCTAATTGTTACAGTATCATTCTCCAGTGTGATGGTTACTGAGCAGATATGATTGTCATCACCCGTGGTATTGTAATCATCAACTCCGACTCCAGTTCCATTTTGACAGAGAAATTTATCCACCCAAAAAAGACCTAAATCAGACGGATCGTATACATTGCCATCTACTGCATCGCAATCATCTGGAAGTCCATCTCCATCTGAATCAAGACTATCGTCAAAACCAGGACATTGATCATTTTGATCATCGACTCCATCGCCATCATCATCATCATCACAACCATCTGGAATCCCATCGTTATCCCAATCGGTATTATCGTCATATCCTTCACAAATATCTGAAGCATCATCTACACCATCTCCATCTGAATCAGGCAATGCATCATCAAAAACAACATCAATGTAAATAGAATCTTCAAAGATTATCTCATGTATTCCTACTGTTTGCTCTACTCCATCAACAGTGATTGTAACATTCTCTAAGTCAAGGAACAATGGAGCAAATGTTGAATCTCCTGATTCAGAAATATTCCATACTGCAAAGAAAAGAGAAAGATTTACTGTTATCGGCTCATATGTTTCGATGTGTAACTTTCCAGTATCATCATGAGTATGCAAAAGATGCATTGCATTTGGGCAGACAGAAGTATCAATTCCCATATTATTTGGAATTGGAATCTCAGTACCTCGGACTGTCAAATTAATCCAAGGATGAATATGCATTGCTAAATTAGAATGCCCGCCTAAACATTGTTCGGCTAAGGGTATAGGTTCATCGTCATCCATTGTTTCATTTGATTGATTAGAAGAATTATTATTTCCAACTACAGATTCAGAAGAAGAATTTCTTAAAAATTCAACTACCTGATCGAATGTTTCATCACTACTGAATGGAAGATGATGATCTGCAGAACTACTTACTAGATGTAACGGAGAAGAAAAATTACCTGCTAATTCTGCTGAACCATAAGCAAAAACATCTTGTTCACCTTCAAAAATTAGAGCAGGTATATCGAAAGGAGCAACTTCTTCAACAGTATCCATTAGACCATGATGCAGAGTTTCCATATACCCATTGAATAACAAAGCCTTGTCAAAAGAAGAGTCCGAATTCGCGAGATAAATCGGAATCATAGCTGCACCTTGAGAATAGCCTAGAATCGCATAAAATGGACCATTATTTTCTACAAATGTATCAAGATAATTGATTGAGGTGTCTGCCCAACCTCTATCTTCTGTGTAGCTATCTTTTCCACCTGGAACATCATTAATCCAAACTCCCCCGTTTTCAGGAGATTGAGCAAAAATAAATTCAAATTCAGGAAGTGCATTTCGTAAATCTTGCATCCCTTGTTGATTTTGGAATGAAGATGCAGATTCTCCACCACCATGTAAGGCTAAAACCTTGAGATTGGAAGTATTGTTTGACTGGGTATCTGTATTGTCTGAATCATCTGATTTTTCATCAAATTCATTTTTTAGATCATCATCCAAATTCTCACCAGCATTCAAATCATTTTCTATATCGTCAGAAGTAGATTCTTCATTAGAAAATAAGTAGACTGCTCCCCCTCCTGCGAATAAACCTAACAAGAAAATGATTCCGATTATGAGGGCTGTCGTATTGTTCGACATAAATCTTAATGATACTCAATAGCATATAATAAATAGAGTGAAAATGTTCGTAATTCCTAAAATAATTACATATCAAATCAATCGCATCCTTCATGAGTAGACCCCCCCGTCGCACAAGAGTGAGTAACATGTGGAACCCCCCTCCAGAAGCACTGAAACCTGTACCTCTTGATCGAGATTGGTCAAAACCTGATGACAAATATGGAGACCCAAAGACTCTCTATGATATGGTTAGGAAATCTGTTGACCTTTGGGGGGCAGATACCGTTCAGTGCACTTATGTTCCTAGTGAAGGAATGGACAGAGTGCCGATTACTCGAGGGCAATTCCATGACAATGTTCAGGCTCTTGCTGCTGGAATGAGAGCCGCCGGAGTGAAAGAAGATGACAGAGTACTACAAATCGTAGATACTAGTCCTCAATTTGCTATGATTTTCTATGCTGCTAATATGATAGGTGCAGCAGCATCCGCAGTGTATACAAACATGAAAATGAAAGAATCTGTCTATTGTTATGATTTAGCGAATCCTTCAATTTTGTTCGTTGCAAATTCATCACTGCTTACCAGTTTCGCTGAAAATAAAGGTGATTCTGAATGGCCTATCGGTGGAGTTGTAATTCTTGATAATGAAATGCCTGATACAATGCCAGAAGGAATTAACGTCAGCACATGGATGGACTTCATCAATGCAGGCCGTGCTGCTGAACCAGTAAATGACCCATGTATGGATCATACCAAACTTGCAAGTCTAATCTTTACATCTGGAACTAGTGGAGTCCCTAAAGCAGTAATGCTATCCAACTGGAATGTATTGCATAATGTTCTAGCTATACAGGGTAGAGCCCCACTATGGCCTGGTAGGAGAACAGCATGTTTCCTGCCATTCGCTCATTCACTTGCTCAAGCAGGAGATATGAGTGCAATGATTTACTTTGGATGTGAAGTCCATTTCGTATCTGATCTACTAAATCTAGTAAATGAAGTACAAGTCATTAAGCCACATATTATGTTGTGTGTTCCACGAGTACTGAATCGATTCCATAGTAGAATAATGGCAGGAATTGAAGAAGGATCTGGACTGAAAAAGAAGTTAGCAAAATCTGCTTTGGCTACGGCTAAAAAGCGTACTCTTGCAGCTCCTACTGAGATGATTGCAGTACCTCCTAAGGGAATGAAAGATAAGATTCTAACCAAACTCGCAATAACAAAAATTCGAGAGCGCCTCGGAGGAGAACTCGATTTGATGATTAGTGGAGGAGCACCTCTAGATCCAGAAATCGCACTTTTCGTAAACTGTCTTGGAATCAGTGTGCTAGAAGGATATGGGCTTTCTGAAACCGCGCCATTGGTTACCTTGAACGGATGGGAAGATGACTATGCTTCAATGTCTGGAACAGTTGGACGAGCAATTCCTGGAGTTGAAGTTATCATTGACCAAGATGCATGGGATGATCCAAATTCTGAAGATGGTGAAATCGTAGTGAGAGGTCCAAATGTAATGATGGGATATTGGAATAATCTTGAAGCAACAAATGAAGTAATCATGGAAGATGGGACTTTTAGAACTGGAGATTTGGGACGATTAGTTGATGGATTCCTAAAGATTACTGGAAGAGTCAAGGAACAATTCAAGTTACAGAATGGAAAATACGTAGCTCCTTCTCCATTAGAAGAGCAGTTGAAACTCTCTCCATTAATCGAGCAAGCATCAATTGATGGAAGAGGAAAAGTATCAACATACGTCATTATTCAACCAAATGAACAAGCAATGATGCAGGCAATGTCAGTTGACGGGATGTCAAAGAGTGATTTTGAAGCTGCATGTTCAGACCCTAAAGTTGGAGAATGGATGCTTGGAAAACTCAGCTCTGAAATCATGGAACCTCAGAAATGGAAAGGATTTGAGAAGCCTAAGACCATCATTATTGACCATAGAGAATGGACAACTGAAGATGTTCTTACTCCAAAAATGTCGGTAAAGCGACGAGTTCTTGAAGATCGATTCAAGGACAAAATTGCTCAGATTCCCTGAAGGGGCTTAACCTGAATGACTCCTGAGGAATGGGCGGGCTTAGCCCTAGTCTGTGCATTAGGAGCAATGTCTCCAGGTCCTTCGTTAGCATTTGTTCTACGAAATACAATCAGTGGAGGAAGACAACGAGGACTTACAACTGCCATAGGCCATGGAATAGGAATCGGATTATACGCTATTGCATTCATTGCAGTACTTTCTGGTATACTAGATTCATTTCCAAGCATTGAGAGTGCTCTAAGGTGGACTGGGGTTATCCTACTGATACTCTTTGGTACATTAATGCTCAAATCTAAACCATCAAAGGAAATAGATCAAGAAGATACACTATCAGATAATGCATTCTTTGCTGGATTCAGTCTTGCATTTTTTAATCCCAAAATTGCAGCATGGATGGTTGCAGTTTACAGTCAATTTGTACACCTAAATTCATCATTTGGTACCATGATAGGAATGGGTGTGTTGGCATTCGGTATTGATGCAGGTTGGTATGCAATTGTTGCAGTATTCTTTGGAGGAAGTATCGCTAAGAATCTTCAAAATAAATCTCAATTAATAGACCGAATCGTTGGATCTTTACTGATTTTCTTTGGGATTTATTTGGCAATATAATTTCAAAGATTATCCAAATCATCGGCTGCAGCTTCACGGGTCAACCAATAAATTTGGAAATATGTCCCTGCTGCAGCAGCAATAAACAAAATCGAACGATTGGTAGTCGATGAAATATCAATCAGAAGTGGACTTGTTGAACCCCCAACTAGCACTGATAAACCCATCATAACACCGATTGCTCCTACTCCAGATGAAGCGAGATAGGAGATAATATTAGATTGGCTACGTAGCAATCTAGCGCCCAATAAGAATCCTACATCTGCAATAATCGCTTTGATTATCATGGATGTGGAATAATATGGTTCCATGACTGTAAGAGCAATCAAAGTCACCAATAAGCCAACTAAGCCTCCAACCAACATGTGGATTCGATTGACGAAACGGAATACAATTGCTCCTGCAATCAGTCCAACAACGATTGAAATTCCAAGCACTTCATCTCCACCTACTGGAGCTGATTCCATAGTAGAAACAATACCGAAAATAGTGAGACCAACGACTCCTCCGATGCTCAATCCAACAATCCATGCAAGCATACGATGACCGAATAAACAGCAAACTAATCCTGCAGCAACCAAGAAAATCGATGCCTCAAGAGAGTAAGTTTCGGCAGCTGAATTCAACTCCGACATGTCAACCATGAACGTTCACAGTCCAAGGAAGGTCATATCCTCTTCGGCTTAAAAAATTAAAAAAAATTATATTTCGCATTAATTAGTCAAAGGTGAATCATTTCTACAAATGTGTACGATTCACATTTGTCGGGAACAGCGAACCTAATCCACCCACAAAAGTGGGCTTGAAATTAAATTCGCGTTCATTGGGTTCTCCAGCATCCGCCTTTCTCTCGCGGCAGACATACTAAATAGTCGAGAATGTATAAAATGCAACTAAAAAAGTTCATAAAATATAATTTAATTTCATTTTTACTTAATATAATAATATAAAATTCTATTTTAATTAATAAAAAAGTAAATAATTGCCTATTATAGAAATAGCCGGTGAACTCTTGACGGATCAGGGATTCGACAGTACATGGCAAGTGACTCAGGCAGTTCGCCTGATGGCCCGGCAATTCGAGCATCTGGAGGAAAGATGCCATTACGAATTATCACTGCAGCTGCTATTTTCGATGGACATGATGCCGCAATCGGAATTTTTCGACGAATCTTTCAATCCAGAGGATGCGAAGTGATACACTTAGGACACGATCGAGGAGCAGATGAAGTTGCACGGGCAGCAATTCAAGAGGATGCTCATGCAATCGCCATCACGTCATATCAAGGTGGAGCCGTTGAAATGTTCACCCATACAAAGCAGATTCTTGATGCATCAGGATTCGAACACGTGTTCCTTTGTGGTGGAGGCGGAGGGACGATTTTACCCGGAGAAATAAGAGATCTAAGAGATTCTGGAATTGCAAGAATATACTCTCCTGACGATGGAAGAGATTTGGGATTAGTAGGGATGGTTGAAAATGCAATGGAGACTGCTTCTCAAATTAATTTGTTAGACAGTAGTAGATATTCAGATCTCTCAGGCCCTATTGATGCTTCAAACCATGGAGCAGTAGCAAAGTTACTCACATTAGCAGAAAATGGAGACGACAAACTATTCAACTCAAAACTAGAAGAGTGTCGAAGTCGCAA
>CENX01033535.1_pt1 | contig 28595 bp, 22 predicted proteins | sample 361321 | NCBI WGS metagenome assembly CENX01 (sample SAMEA2619678, study PRJEB7988) | marine metagenome | isolation source: saline water (ENVO:00002010), including | reverse complement strand
CTCGGCACGTCCACCACGAATTCGAATTAGTGGTGCAAATTGAACAATCGAAGAACTCCAAACCATCAGGACGATTGCTCCGAGGGCATAGTTCAGTGAAATCATCGCAGACACAATCCATACACCGATGTAAGCGAATGAGATTGCAAATGCCAATACTGAGATGAACAAAGGCGCTTGTTGAAGTCGAGGGTCGATGAAGGAATAGACATAGTATCCTCCACCAAACATCGCAAAAGGAAACGCAAAGAAAGCGTACGACAAACCGGTTAGAATCCCAAACAGCATGTAGCTGAATTCCAATTGTGGTGTTGTGAATAAGATTTCAGCAACTAAAAAGAGTGTGCAGAAATTGTGCATCACTTGATTGTGGAACCAAAATTGGCGGCGATGATGCTCCTCATCCTCGTGATTTCTAGGAAGTATCACAAAGCGTACAACTGTTGATGTCAAAAACGATGCACCCAACGCAACAACAAAAAAACCGCTTATGAGAACGTCAAGCAATGCCGAAGGAGTTGAATCTCTCCACATTTGAACAGAGGCGAACATTGCGAAGAGAAAGTAGAAAATACTCAAAACAAGCGTCCAGCTACTAAATGTGACGAGATTTTCAATCCCAACTGGATGAACGACCTCGTCGAGCTTTTGAGCATGGGAGCGAACCACCATGTGCCCATTTTTCATTCGAAGCATGTAGACGAGTGCTGAAACACACACGCAGAGACAAATTAGACGCCAAATGAGAATTGGTAACACCCATGTGTTAGGAGTGAGTGATTGACCGGTTGATTCCAGCATCGATGGGATGTCGAATACAAAAAGCAGGAAAAGAGCCAAGGCGCCCAAAACAAACAATGTCGTAATGCTTCGAATTATATCGTCATTGGCGTGGTATTGATCGAACGCCTCCATCGAAATCAAACCAAGAATTTCCTACTTTAATTCTTTCTTTTCGGACACGTTATCCTTACCAAACAACGAGTTCATCCACTTTGGTGACCACCAGTTCCACTTGCCCATAAGGCGCATGGTTGAGGGGACCACCAACGCTCGAACAATGGTTGCATCGAGGAAGATCGCCAAGGCTAAACCAAGACCGATTTGTTTGAGAATGACGACTGAAGAAAGTCCGAATGCCATGAAAACGACAACCATAATTGCAGCAGCGCCGGTAATCAGGCGGCCGGTCTTTTGCAAACCGTTTGCTACCGCTTGTGTGTTGTCACCCGTTACTTCCCATTCTTCGTGGATTCGCGAGAGCATGAGGACCTCATAGTCCATTGACAAACCAAAGACGATGCAAAAGATGATGACAGGATTTGTAGTTTCGATCGGCTGAGCTGTAAAATTGAGTAGACTCTCTCCGTATCCCCACTGAAACACGAAGACAAGCATTCCGAATGTTGCCGAGATTGAAAGAATGTTCATGATGATGGCCTTGATTGGTATGATGACACTTCGGACTTGGATAAAGATGAGAATAACCGTCGAGATAAAGATGAACGCCAGGGCGATCGGAAGATTTTCCTCAATTGCGTTTTGGACATCGAGTGAATAGGCAGCAAATCCTGCGACCAGCAATTGCCCGTTTTCGCCAGTGGTGAGACCATCAAGGAAATTGTCTCGATCTTCCCGAACATCGGCAACGAAACCTCGCCCATCCTCACCAGTGATTGGTCCGTTCAGTGAGAAAACGATGTAGGTCACGCCGTTTGATAGGAATTGATCTCTTAGGTAATCACGAGTGGCTACCTCCTCTGCTGTGAGGTATTCGTCGGGTGTTTGCCAATATGCGACCACGGATGATTCATTCATGCTTGCATCGGGTAAAGCATAGCCAAAGGCGTTGATGACACGCTCATCGGCCAAATGTTGCTGCATCCAACTGTGCGTTGCTCGTAGATTCTCTTCGGACAGTGGGTCTGTGCCATCGAAGTCAAGAACGACCATCGCGACGTTCACAGCCTCTTCAGGCCATTTTTCGTCCATGAGCTCAAAGCCTACACGAGTTTCGTCATCAGGTGGTAAAGCATCTCGAGATGCGATCGAGAAATCTGCATAAAGGAACGGCAAGCCTGCTCCCAGCAGGATGACAAGCGTTGGTATGAGAACTGCCCAAGGTTTGTCCATTACCGTTGTTGCTATCTTCGCCCATATTCCAGTTCCATCATCGTTTTTCGTACTGAACGAAAACGGTATTTTCCCGAAAAATACCCGTTTCCCAAGAATTGCCATCAAAGCAGGAAGGACAACGACTGAAAAAATCATGGCCACGGTTACTGCGAGCGTACCACCTATTCCAAGGCTGGGCAAGCCCGTATTTTCGAAGAAAAGCATCCCCATCAGACCAATTGCAACGGTCACGCCGCTGAAAAATACAGCTTTGCCAGCAGTTGCGACAGTCATCGCAGTCGAAGTCCGAATGTCCCTCCCCCGATTGAGTTCTTCACGGAACCGGTTCACCAGGAACAGAGAGTAATCCACCGAGACCCCGATCCCAATGAGCGTGATGATGTTAATGGCATATTGCGTTACGTCCATGGTATTCGAAAGCCAGATGGTTATTCCCATCGCTGAAAGAACGGTCAGAACTGCGACACCGAACGGAAGGAGGGCAGAAATGATGGTACCAAATACGATTCCAAGAATGATAACCGTGAGGGGGCCGGATATCAGTTCAGCCTTCACCAAGTCTTCTTGAATCCGTAAATCAAAGGTCACATCAATAGCGATTTCACCCGTTCGCCAAGATTCGAAATCGCTATCCATTTCGATGGTTTCTTTGTTATCAGCGAACAGCTGTTTTGCTTCTTTGCGATCTTGATTAATTGTCACTCGATTCTTTGCCCAAAAACCATCATCGCCTTCGTAGACATACTCATTGCGTTCGTCTCCGCCAATGTCCCATGAATATTGGATTGTCACGTCATCCATCGAAGCAAAACTTGTCAGGGCATCCTGCACTGCTGTTCTCCATTCTTGGGATGAGTCGTCAAGAGAACTATGATGAACAAGGAGAATGAAGCTCTGTGAACCCTCGTCTTCGGCAATGAAGGCGCTGTTTCGCAACTCACCGGCTTCTACGGATTCCAAATCCCCTTCGCCCCAAGATTCGGCCCAGTTCGCGCCCATGCCGATCATTGAGGCCATTCCAAGGCACGCAATCAGGCCAACAGCAAGTACCACCTTGCGACGATCATAAGTGAATTCGCCGAGTTTGTAGAAAAAACGGTCTTCTAGGAGTTTTGGGTCGGTGACCGATTCCATGTTTGTCCCGTGTAAAAACGGTATATCAATTCATGTATTGAGCGGCTCTTATTTTCCACCAGTAGCGCGGCTGGTTGGGCCTGGCAGAGGGAGCGTTTCCGCACGATTTTCGACCTTCTTGATAACGAAATGTTCTTCTCCATCATTGTCCGTTGGCTCGGTTGATAAATCGACTTCCATACCGAAGTCTCGCAACGAGGTTTGGTCTTGAGGAAGGCCCATCTCATCGTTCTCTTCAAACAACTTCGCATCAACAGCGTGTGCATACGCCACCTCATCAAGAGCTTCCACTGCGATGAACATTTGTTGCGGCAAGCCCCCGCTAAGTGGGACAACATGAACCATTTCTGGTGGAAGGCGCCCATCAAAATTTGAGTAGTAGGCCATGGAGTCATCTTGCATCACGAAGTCAATCTGATACCATCGGTCATCGTTTGGTTTTGGACGCAATCGTATGTGAACCAACAGTCCCACTTCTTCTGCATCATCAACGATACCTGCTTGCTCAATCATGGATTCGAAGACAGGACCAAGGAACGTTTTTCCATCGTTTTTCAGTTCTTTTGCATGACGACCATATGTGTAAAGAACACGGTTTTCTGCGAAGTCTTGGCGGCAAACGATAACAGTGGTGTCGGAATCTTCTCTCATGCATATATAGAAGAAAGTCGAGAGTACTTAATCATAGCCAGATTGTGAGGAAACACTCACTCAATACAAGTGTTCATCAATGAAATCTTCTAGGCTTCTTCATGGAACAGGCAATTCTTGGCGGAGGTTGTTTTTGGTGTGTCGAAGGTGCATTCAAACGCATCAAAGGAATCAAATCAGCGCTACCTGGTTACGCTGGCGGCCACCGACTTGACCCCACCTACGAGGAAGTCTGCCGTGGCACCACTGGCCACGCTGAAATCGTTGTTGTCGATTATGATCCAAACGAAATTTCCTTCGAAACCATTCTCGAAGTCTTCTTCACAGTCCATGACCCGACCCAACTGAACCGTCAGGGCAACGACGTGGGAACGCAATATCGCAGTTGTATTATGCCAACCAGTGAATCACAGAAACAACAAGCATTGGATGGAATTGAATCCTTTGCTTCTCTCTTTGACAAACCGATTGTCACAACCATCGAAGAAGCAAAACATCTCAAGATCGCTGAAGTTTATCACCACGATTACTATGCAAGAAATCCCACTCAGGGATACTGTGCGATGGTTGTCGGCCCGAAACTAGCAAAAGTACGCAAAAAATTGGCTCATTTGTATCAATAATCAACAGACGACGCCTACGCGAAGTTGAAGAAGTGATTTCTTGTCGCTGCATCATGGTCAATGGAATCTTTCAACCACCAGCACCTCACAATGAGCCCGTAAAGGGATACGTCAGCGGGTCCAATGAACGCACCGAACTTGAAGCAGAACTCGCTCGTCAAATGTCTGAAGTAATCGAAATCCCTTGCATCATCAATGGTAAGGAGGTTTGGACCAACAATGTTGTTGAACAGGTTCTACCGCACAATCATTGTCACACGCTCGCCAGAGTCCATCTGGCCGGAGAAGAGGAAGTGCATAATGCGATCCAGGCCTCGCTTGATGCACACAAAACATGGTCGACTATGCCCTGGGAAGCACGTGGTGCAATTTTTCTAAAGGCTGCCAATATGCTCGCTGGAGAGCGACGTCAAGAAATCAATGCCTCTACAATGCTCAACCAATCCAAAACGTGTCACCAAGCTGAAATTGATTCAGCTTGTGAGTTGATTGATTTTTGGAGATTCAATGTTGATTATGCACGACAAATTTACGAAGATCTTCAGCCTCCTATCTCACCAGAGGGAGTTTGGAATCAAAGCGAAATTCGGCCGCTCGAAGGATTCGTCTTTTCTGTCACACCTTTCAATTTCACAAGCATTGCTGGAAATCTTCCATCTTGTGCAGCCATCATGGGCAACACAGGCGTTTGGAAACCGAGTCGAAATTCGTATGTTTCCAATTACAGAATCATGAAACTCATGATGGATGCGGGCCTACCTGCAGGCGTCATCAATTTCATTCCTGGCCGCGCCTCGGTTGTGGGTGACATCTGTATGTCGCATCCGGATCTTGCAGGGATTCATTTCACCGGTTCAACTGCAGTCTTCAGAAAACTGTGGAGAGACATTGCCAACAATCTCGAAAACCTTCGAAGTTATCCACGCATCGTCGGTGAAACCGGTGGAAAGGATTTCATCGTTGCACATCCAAATTGCGATGAGGAAGCCCTCATTGTCGCATTGTTGAGGGGTGCATTTGAATTCCAAGGCCAGAAATGTTCCGCTGCGAGCCGGGCCTACATCCCAAGCTCAGTTTGGGGACGAATCGAAGCGACGTATGTTGAAGAAGTAGGAAAAATAACAATGGGCGATGTCGCTGATTTCACGAACTTCATTGGCGCAGTTATCGACAAAAAGTCCTTCGAGAACATAACCGGTTACATCGACCGAGCACATGCAGACGATGGTTGCTCGATTGTCACGGGAGGAAACTACGACGGATCAACGGGTTACTTTGTGGAACCAACAACAATCGTTTGTTCGGATCCTATGTACGAGTCGATGCAAGAGGAAATCTTTGGCCCCGTCCTGAGCATCCACATCTACGATGATGATAAGTTCGAAGAGATTCTCACCACATGCGATTCAACGTCGGAGTATGCGCTGACAGGATCGATTTTTGCAACCAATCGAGAGGACATTGAAGTCGCTAAGGATGCCCTGCGTTTTAGCGCTGGAAACTTCTACATCAATGACAAACCAACCGGTGCAGTTGTTGGGCAACAACCGTTTGGTGGTGCACGTGGAAGTGGAACAAACGACAAAGCCGGTAGCCCGCTTAACCTACTTCGTTGGGTATCACCACGCTCAATAAAAGAGACGTTTAGCCCAGCAAAGTCTTGGGGTTATGGCTTCCTTGAGTGATGCGGCCATCGTCCTTTTGCTTCAAGTGCATTCTGGACTTTCGGTGTAAGCAATTCTCCACGTCGGTTCCTTGCTACAAGTGAAAGAAGATACCAGCCTATGGAAAGAATCGGCGTAGCCACCAGCAAGGTTAATGAAAACCAGACCATGAGGTTTCCATCGGTTGCATTCCAAGACCAGACACCTGTTCCAATCATTGTCAAGACAAGGAAGATGCGTGATGCTTCGCTTGGGGTCGACATGCCTCGATGATCGATGCGAGGAGCAAATAGTCGATTTACGAGGCTCATGAGGTATTCTAGTACCATTTCCTTCTTCAAGAACTGTTTCAGTGCTAGCGAAGTCTTATTGATTGCAATGTGGAGGCCCAACCCCGCAATGATGAGTGCTCGAAGCCGACTGCTGTTTCCGTGAAGACTGATGGGCGAACTGAGCGGGACTCCTCCCCATTGTTCATTTAGGTCCTATTCCAATCCACGGTCATGCAGGAGTCAATCGCCTCATCGACTTCGCATCTGAACACGGAATCGAGATGGAGCAGCGTCGGTCGAATGCTGGGTATCGTCATTCTGCTCTGGGTACTGGCGCAATTTGTCGTTCTCATTGCAGCAGGATTCCTCGATGGAAATCTCGATGGTGATTTTGGGCCGCTTGATGGAACTCTGATCATTGCCGGAACGCTTTGTTCGGCACCCTTGGTTGTTCTTTTGTTGTTCATTCGAAGACCAAAACTCGAGCATCTCATCATTGCAGAACCGACTGCTGAAGGCCAACATATTCACTCGCTTCCGAATTCCAAAATCCTCCAGACACCTGTACCGACACGTATTCGTCAATTCATTGTCCGGTCAAGACACCCTCTTCGGGTACCTGTCGCCAAACACTTGTGGATGCTCTTTTTGGGGGGTGTGATCATCTCCTCTGTCGCATTCGCACCGCTCTTGGTGGATTCGACGAATACGATGTTCATCCTCTTGGCCTTGTTTGTAGCAATCCCTGCTTGGCTGGTCGGGTTCTCAACACCCGTGTTTGCTTGGTGGAGCTTCTCATCCTCACGTTTTCATCTGTCAACAACTCGGCAGCAAGGCGAAGCAATGCTCATTGCAGGGATGCTTTCGACATTCCCTGCCATCGTCATCAATTCTTTCATTGCCCCCGGAGCTGTGTTGTTTGTTTCGGGAGGTAATGCATCCGCATCTCTGGTCGAGAACATTATTGTAATTGTTTCTGCACCTGTCGGCGAGGAAATCTGCAAAGCCTTGGCCGTGTTTTCTCTTGCGGGTCTGATCGATTCAAAAAAGCGTGGATTTCAGGTTGGTTTCACTGTCGGGTTAGGCTTTGCTCTCCTTGAAAATCTGCAGTACATCTTGTTCAGCCTCTTTGCAGGCGAAGTTGTCGCTCTATCCTATGGACTCACAACCGTGGTGAGAGGCATCGGTTCAATCCCTGGCCATGCCATGTGGACAGCATGCAGTGGTTATGCAATTGGGCACATTCTTGAGCAGAGAAAGCAAATACAACAAATCCCAGATGTTTCTCGCTGGGACCTGACAAACCCACTCAACCCAAGTTCCTCAAACAACTCGCCAAGCGTCGCCCAATTCACCCAGCAATCGTTCTTTTCGAAATCCTCAAATCTTCAACTTCCAACTTCACTGCCGGTTATGTTGAGCATCGCTATGTTTGGCCATGCCTTCTGGAATGGAAGTTCGGTTCTGATGTCGTACATTTCAAGAAGTCTAAATCCTGTTTCTGGACTTGTAGCCGAACTTGTATGGATTGTCATACTCATCGCTCTGCTCTGGACCGTGGGTCGTTTTGTCATCGCTGCTGCGATGGAAGAACAAATTTGATTTCAAAACCGCATTCTTATCATCGAAAGCCATCGCAAAGAACAAAACCAATCACTTGGGCTCGGATGTGAGGGCTTAGCATGGATTTCGCATCTGGCGGTTTTGTCTCGGGGAACATCATCGTTACATCGATGCTTATTGCGGCACTCATCGCAGCATCCCTACAAGCCCGTATTCTTGATAAAAATGGCATCATTGCTGCAGCCCTCCTCGGTTTCTTTGTTGGATGTCTGGGACACTGGACTTGGTTGCTGCTGTTGCTCTGTTTCCTGCTCAGCAGCCACATCGCCACAAAATGGCGTTTTGAAGAGAAATCCGAACGCGGCCTGAATGAATCCTCCGATGGACATCGTGGCTGGATCAACGTTGCTGCAAACGGGGGTATGCCAGCACTGGTTACTCTCATTGCCTTCCTCGCCGAAGACTGGGAGAGTGGATTATGGTTGTTTGCGGCTGCAGTAGCAGTTGCAACCTCCGATACTTGGGCCAGTGAGATAGGATGTTTGGACAACAGAGTGCGCATGATCACAACCCTGAAGCCCTGTGAAGCCGGAACAAATGGAGGGTTCTCGCCAAATGGTCAGCTCGCTGCTGCTGCCGGGGGGATTCTCATCGGAGTAACCGCTTTGCTTGCCAACATCGTCATGTTTTCAGCGAGCGTAAGCGAAGGTCTTGCATGTGCAGCGATCGTTGCAGGGCTTGGTTTTCTTGGCTGCCAAATCGACAGTGTGCTTGGAGCGGTTCTTGAAAATCGAGGGTTGTTGAACAAGGGCTCGGTAAATGCACTGTCCATCATCGCCGGAGTAGCACTCATGTGGTTCTACTTGGGGACGCCGACGTAAAACGCCGCCGACTTCATGAACTGGTTCACACTCAGCGTGTCATGCGCCATCGTCACGTTATCGCCGTGTTCCTGATGGCGTTGTTCTTTTCCGGAATAACCTCAACATCTGTCCAGGCCATTGACAATGTCTCCTATGAGGCAGGATACATCGAGTGGGAGATGGACTTTGAGCAACGGTTGTACGTTGAAGGTGAGGATGCAGAAACCTCAGTACTGCAACGTGACCGTCCCGATGCTACCCTTGCATTCGCCGACGTATCTCCAAACACCGGGCTTGTACCCATTTTTACACTGACCTCCGAGCCAATTGTGAACTCAATGGTTGGCACCATCAACATGTCAACATACTTCAGCGCATACCTTGTCCCCCAAGCAGGTTTTGCTCAGCCAACACAGTGTGTGAATCCATCCTTTCCACTCACGCCCGGCGAAGATTCGACAACATTAACCATGACCGTCAGTATCAACAGCAACCAAGTATATGCATCGACGGTAACTCACACACTCGACACAATAGCATCAAACGATCCCCAGAATTTCTCAGGTGAAATCATGATGATGGACATCGATTTGTCCGCTTCAGACACATTTTCGATTTCTCTTAGCGCTGAACATCTCTGTGAGGGAACGCTAGCACGAGTTCAGTGGGGTGGCTTCGAAACCAATGCAGGTGGAATCATCATGACCGGTAAGGTCTACGAACCGTCTGCAAGCATTCGAGTTGATTCATCCCGTCGTGCACACATCGAATTTCTTCCAACGCTTCCATGGGGTATCGATGATGTGCTCGTTGATGGGAACGGCGACCCTGCTGTTTCATGGGTGCTGCGTGGACCGCTTGATGACGATGTGAAGACCAATCGTGATCGAGACATGGTCATGGAGAGTTCAATCGGTCGAATTCGAATGGAGCGCAGCCTTGGTAACAACGAAACTGCATGGATCTGGACCGGAAAAGAAATTTTGCAAAAAGGAACCTCAAACCTTGAGGTCTGTGTCAAAACAACCTCCGGAAATCCGAATGAGGATTGCCACGCCTTTGGAATCATACGGTTTGAAGTTGAATCTGAATCCGATGGTTTTGCAAGTTCTGGCCTTTGGCTGAGCCTCTCGACCTTGGTGTGTTTCATCGGATTTGCATACAAAGGCTTCAATGACGATGACCCCCCTCCTCTTCCAATCCTCATTGCGCTCGTATTGATGATGTTGCTCATGCTCCCTGTTGGATTTTCACAATCGAATCTTGACACGGAACCCCAGCTCAATGAAAACGCATTGCTGCTCGATGCGGAGTTGAAAACCAGTGGTGCTGAATTTACAACACTCACCGAGTTAATGGATGGCTCGAGCATATTGGCTATCGGTGCAATTGCTCCGGGTTCTGAATCAGCACAAGATCAGGCCAATGAATTGGAATTATTGCTTGGCCAACGCGATGATGTTGCTGTGGTTCAGATCGTTATTGGAGAAGATTCAATGATGAGCGATGTTGAAGCATATCGTTCGTCGATTAACAGCAGTTGGCCGATTGTTCTCGACTATGCTGAGGAATTTGTCTCAACTTCTCCAACAGGTAACGCAGACTCTGTGATTCTTGTCGACAAAAGCATGCATGTGACATGGAGTGAATCCCCAACTGGTAGTTCCAAGGCCATGAACGATGCAATTGAAGCAATCAATGGAGGAGGGCCAACAAGCCTTGGCACCTATTTCTCAATCCTCTTCCCAACCGGCCTGTTCCTTGTTTTCCTTGCTCTTCCTCGACAAGGCTGGACAAAACCAGAGGAACCTTTGCCACCTGGAACACTCTGGGCGAGTATTGTCCTTGCAGGCGGGTTGGGGGCAGTGTTGGTTCATTTGCCAGCCCTTCTTCTCAGCCTGTTGCCATTGAGCTCATCGCTTTCACACATCCTCACAGTGATTATGTTCCTCTGGTTCGTGTTCATGTGCGCAATGACGCTACAAAGAGGGGCCCCTTTCGAAGCAGACCTTCTTGGCTCTCTCATCCATGGTCGAACGACTGCTTCCTTCCAGTCTTGGCGGCCCAAAGAAGATATGCAGCGCGACGTTTTCCTGGGAATCTTCATTGGATGGTTATCTTGGATGGCAGACCCAGGTTTGATCGCTCAAGGCGTGGGTGCTGCAGCACTTAGTGGAGGGATGGGGATTTTCTTTGCCATACTCCTCCTCATTGCCAACGTATTGATTGCAGGATTAGCGATTCTTATTCTCCGTTTTATTGCATCGTGGGGAGGTCCATTCTCAAACATCTTTGGACGCGTCGGTGCAGATACGTTCGCTCGCTTCATGGGTCTTGTTCTCCTTCCAATCAGCATTTGGGCAACCATCAACGGTGTTCTTGCACTCTTGGCGATTGGTGTTTTCTAGAGAATCATTGAAAATCCGAAACAGAACAACGCGTATTGATGTGCCAATAGCAGAATTGACTACGTTGAGCGAGAGCAAGAGGCGATACTCTAAGGGCTGATTCTACAAGCAGCCTTCATGGAAAAGGGTGTGCAGCGTCAATATGCTCCAACCTCGATTTGTTTTGGGTGTGGACCTGCGAATGAGAAGGGGTTGCAAATCAACTCCCTTCGCAAAGGCAATGGGCTCGAATTGAAATTTACGCCGTCCGAAGAGCATCAAGCCTTTCCGGGCATGGTGAACGGCGGAATCATCGGCACGTTGCTCGATTGCCACGGTAACTGGGCTGCTGCGATTGCTCTCATGGATACACATGGATTGGAAGAACCACCATGCACGGTTACTGCCTCTTACTCAGTCTCGTTACGACGACCAACCCCGCTGGGTGTAGAATTGCATGTTGAGGCATATCCGGAGGAAATCAGTGAGGATAGAGTTCACGTTCGTATGGAATTGAAAGCAGATGGCAAGGTGTGTGCAACTGGCAAAGGATTGTTCGTGGCCGTCAAGGAAGGGCACCCTGCATACCATCGCTGGAGTTGAGGCGGGGACATGGCCAAACCTTCCAAAGATCAAGAGCAACGACTTGCAAGACTAAGTGATGATGTGCTCAATGAAATGCATTTACTTGGTAAATGGGATCAGCACAACCTCGACCAACTGCACACAATTCCGCTCGCAGTATTGAGACGAAATGCAACCCAACGTCACGGAGTAACTCGCTTCCGAAGGAGTGCGAGGAGATATGAATTGAGAACAGAGGATGTCGAAACCATCGATCTCCATCCACAGTTGTTGCACGAGGCATGGGGGGATTACGCTCGATTCGTTTTGTACCACGAATACCTGCATGCTCTCGGAAATCGATTCCATGACGCTCCATTCCGAATCTTGGAAGAACTCTGGCCATTCACCGGTGCTGAACGTGGCAGAGAATTTACGCAATTCCTGCGACAGAGCACAGCAACTTGGTTTTGGGTCTGTGAAACATGTGAAAAACAGTATCCTCGTAAGAAAAAAGCCAATCGCCGCTATCGGTGTCGAATCTGCTCAACAATATTGATTGACGTTGCGAACATGCAGGAAGCAAACTAAACAAGTCATCATATCTCGGAGTTACGAGGTCATTCTATGAAATGGAGGCTGCAGTGCATCGTCATCTTGGTCCTCCTCTGCATGTTTACAGTACCTGTTGATGCATCCCTAACAGACCAAGAATCTGGTGGAATGCTGTACTTTTCCTGTGAATCTGATGACGATTGTCGATTGACATCCGTCCCTGTTGGAGAGGAAATCATCACCGGTTCCGTTCAAGCAAATCCGTTAATGACGGAGTCTGTGGCCATTGAGTTCGACATGATTCCATCACAAACCGAGCTTGCTATGTTGCCGGATGTTCTTGATGAATTGTTCATCGATTTGCGGGTCCAAGGAGACACGCTCGGGGTTTACACGCCTGATATGGAAGTCAAACTCATCATTGGTTCCAGTGTCACAAACCTGGAGTCCGAACAATCCGGTGTCCCAACATCGAACGGTGAAACAGGTCACCGTTGGAATGATGAACCACTCAACCTCGATCAGGGTCGACTTCTCTGGCCAGACGAACCTGTTCGTGTGCGTGTCGTTTTCACCGTCGATCGCCCCTCTACATGGGAACTGCATCTTCGAGGTGCGTCCTATCTCGAATTGGATATTGCATGGTCGGAAAATGTCGCATCGAAGGATGTCGATGAGCCAACGAGTTCATTGCAACCAAAATCAACCTCGCTTGAGGATGTACATTATGGAGCCCTCGTCGGAGATGAAAACGATTGTTGGTCGTTTAATATTGAACCGAACGAGATTATGCGAATTCTCATCCAATGGGAAGACGTGCCACTTGAACTGCAGCAAAGCAACGGTGTCCATCGTCTGAGAACTGCAGGCGGTTTACAGGTTGCACCTCCTGAAATCGTCACCAAAGCAGAAGGAGATGAAGTATTAACGAATTATCGTTGGAGAGCACTCAGTCCTGGCGACTATATGTTCTGCTTAAATGGCCAAACCGACCGCTTTCAACCCTATATTTGGAGCGGTGTTTATGCGGTCGAAAGCTCAGGGCCAACGGATGCGTCGGAATTTGAAGGGAAGGTCGAATACAAAGCACAATTCTTTGACTTTTCAAGTGGAGAGGACACTGAACTCTCCACCCAAAGTGGAATCTTCGTTTTCCCACTCATTGGGTTTGTCATCTTTTTTGCTGCCCAATTCTATCGCTCAACCACTTCAAAACGACTGCGTACGTTTGTCTTTGTACCCTCGATTGCAATCCTGTTTTTGAGTGGAGTCGTAAGTCCACTGTGGGTCATGGCGAATGAGAATCAATCGGATTCTGAATGGTCGCTCGACCAACTGCTCGAAGAACGTGTTCAGCAACTGTGGGATGTATCAAGCCCTGCAACACCAGAGGCAACGATGATCGAGCACGTTGGAGCGACTTTTGGTATTCGCAACGGTGAATCATTGAACCTTCGTTTGGACATTGGTTCAGCATATCAACGCGAAGATGGGCGTTGGCAATTGCAGATCAGCGGGATTGATGAAATACGGATTGATCGACTTGTTTTCAATCAGATTTCTGAGGCCCGCAATGGACGAGTTATGGACGGATTGGATGAACAAATCGTGCAATTTTCGATCATCTCAACAAGGGCTCTCCTTCTCGATCTGATGATTTTAGAGGCGCTCCTGGTTGTTGATGAAAAGCCAACCAACGCCATACATCACATTGAAACAGCAATGATTGAAACCTCCTCGTTTGGCTCTCTCTCTTCACCAACATGGGCAACACGTCCTGCCGGAATTGATGACAGTTCCTGGAAGCGCTTGCAGACTTCCCTCTACCCTGAAAGGATTACTGTGACACTGTGCGATTGTGCATTGGATTTGCTCGATCTTCAAGTCGATTATTCCAATCAATTTGACGAGGCAGATACACCCGAATTTCGAGCGCTCATTCAAACGAATGGAATCATACCGAACGCTGGAATTGTGGCAGGGATTTCACTTCTCTTTTGCTTCACGATCGTCGTCAATGAGGAGAACCGCAAAAGAAAAGCAAGAAAGCTCGCAGAATCGTATGCTTCAAGCGCATCGATTTGGACTTCACTCTTCTGAAGACGACTTCTTGGCTTTCTTGGAGATGCTTTCTGCATCTTCATCACTAATTCCCAATGCACTTTGGAAACGCTTCAAATCAGAGAGCTCATCTTCGGTAATGATTCCATCTTCCCAAGCCTCCTGGTAAGCTTTGGTCAGGAACTCCTTGTATGCATCAGGGTTGAGAAGTACGTCTCGAATTAAGCCGTGGTCCACACTTCCGCTCGAATTTGAAGAGCCGGTTAACTCCATCATCGCATTGGAGCGTCGCATTTCCTTGACAGCCATATCTTTCAATCCATGGCCTGCCCAGACAGCGCCCGCAGCCACTACAGCCGCAGCAAACCATCGCATGAGGTCTGGGTCAACCAGTTCACCAGGTGTAACGAGATGGAAGAGGCCAAGCACGGCCATTCCCGCCCCGCACATCACCTCAAACCAATCATTGAGATCAGGTTCGTCTGAAAACACCGAGAGGCGTTGTTCAATCAAGAGTTTGGTCTGTTCGTCCATAAACCTCGTAAAAACTGGAAGGTCTTAGGCGTGTCGGCAAGCAAGTTCAAGCGCATTCCTTTTCAGCCGTTGGCGTAACCTGCGGTTATGGGCGAAGTGGAGAGGTCAATCCAGAACCTGTCTCTTCCCGAGCAAGCGATTCAGTTTTTCAGAAAAAGTTGGGGGATTCAACAATTGCACCCACCTCAATTTGAAGCGATGGTTCCTCTGTTCAAAGAGAACAACATCCTTCTAGCAATTCCAACTGCATCTGGCAAGTCACTTGTTGCTTACATCGCAATACTCAACCAACTCCTCAACGTTAATCCCGGTTCAAGGGCGGTTTACATCGTGCCGCTCAAGGCTCTTGCCAGTGAGAAATTTGAGGAACTAAAGGAGATTGGCAAACATTTGGGTCTTAAAATTGGACTCGGAATCGGCGATGCAACATCAGAAGCCAAAAACATCGATGAATCTGATATTCTCATCTGCACCTCGGAAAAACTGGATTCAATGATGCGTTCGCGCTCAGAGTTGATGAGCAACGTCTCCATCGTCGTCGCAGATGAATTCCATCTTCTGCATGATGCATCCCGTGGCCCAACACTTGAGATTAATTTGACACGATTACGGACATTGCGCCCGAATGCTCAACTCATCGCTCTCTCGGCTACAGTAGGGAATTGTGATATTCTTGCGAAATGGCTTGATGCGATTTTGATAAAGTCGGACTGGCGCCCGGTCGATCTTGAATATTCTACATTGCACGACCGTCACCTTGAGCCTAGGAAAATACAGTCATCTTCGTTGGATTCAACGCACCAGGAGCTCTCACCACCCCGCCATTTGGATGGACCTTTGAGTCATCCTTCGTGGATTGTTGTTCAAGACACAATCGAGCAAGGCGGACAAGTATTGGTGTTCGTTGGGACCCGGCGAAGTGCCCAATCTGAAGCCAAGAAACTCTCGGAACGAGTAAAGAAACGATTTGCAAAAGAACAACCTGAACGCTTGGTTGAACTTGAGCAACTTGCAGAAACACTGGAGGGTCGAAGCCAAACCAGCATGGGCGAACTTCTTGCACATTGCATACGAGGTGGCGTGGCTTTCCATCATGCAGGCTTAACCCATCGACAACGGCAAACCATTGAATCCGGTTTCAAGAAAGGTACAATCCTCGCATTGTGTGCAACACCAACCCTTGCTGCAGGTGTGAATCTGCCAGCAAGGAGGGTCCTCGTTCGAGACATAAAACGCTGGGATGATGGAATGAGCCGTCCACTTCCAGTCATGGAAGTCCATCAAATGCTGGGAAGGGCTGGACGCCCTCGATACGATTCGATCGGTGAAGCATGGGTCTTGTGCAAGGGAACCGATGGGTGGCAAATTGCGGACGAAGTCAGCGAACGTTACTTCTTTGGCCCAATCGAGGATATTTCATCGAAGTTATCGGCTGAGCCTGCAATGCGTATGCACTTGTTGTCGTGTGTTGCAACCGGAGGTCTGCTCCATCGTGAAGCGATTGGCTCGTTCTTCGATGCAACCTTTCTCGGAACAACCATGCCTAACACCCAACTTCAGGAACGATTGGATTCTATGTTGGACTGGTTGGTTGAAGAACGATTTTTGCGGCGTCTGGGTATTGATGAAACGTTCGAAGCACGTCGACAAGATCAATCGATGGATGACGATGAGACATGGGATGATGATGTGCCTGTTTGGGTCAATGTTGCACAAGAATCCGGCGGAGTTTCGCTTCAAGAAGAGCGCCAAACAAGGCACGTGCCCTCTCCGCACGGTAAACCCTCACTCGGCTTCGTGGCAGCCACTTCTCTCAACAATGTCGGCGGATGGAACGAAACGCTTGGTGAGCCGCCTGCGATGAAATATCAGGCGACACCAATGGGCGAACGGATCGCACAATTGTACCTCGACCCATTGTCAGCATCAATCCTGCGTACAGGAATGCGCCGTGCGGTCCGCAGAATGGTTCGTCAGGATGGGCCTGTTAGTGAATTTGGACTCACCCATCTTGCTTGTAGCACCCCTGATTTTGCATCATTGTGGGCGAAAACTTCAGACCTAACCCTCGGTTCAGATTTGCAACTCAAGGCCGCAGCAGTTGAGGATGAACTTCTTTATGAAATTCCATACGAGGAACGCCACCTTGGCCTCGTAAAATCTGCATGGTGCCTTGAGCATTGGTTTGAAGAAGAAACAATGCGCGAAATCGAAAAGCAACTCGATGTATCCCCAGGTGATGTTCATCATCGAGTTGATTTGATGGATTGGTTGTTGTACGCCGCTCGGGAAATCCTGCTTACAGACGATGTCTTTGCTGATGAGCACATGCCAATTCTTGCCCAACTCTCCTCAAACCTCGATACACTGCGTCAGCGCGTTCGACACGGTTGCAAACCAGACCTGCTGAAACTGGTCAAAATACGTCATGTTGGTCGCCAGCGTGCCCGTTCTTTGGCCTCAATCGGAGTCAGAACACCAAAAGATGTGCTTGGAATGACACGCAGAGATCAACAAAAAGTAGCATCTTGGAGAGGATGGGGCCCAAAGCTGGTGGACAACATTATGACGGAAGTCAAGAAAGTCGTTCAACGTAACGATGGAAAGGCTCCGGTCAAGAAACGTGGCGATGATATGCCGCTTGATGGCGAAGATCAGGCGTAGACTTGATGAGTCATGATGAATCAGTCCGGTGCAATGTGGGAAACATTTCCTTGTTGGTCATGGGAAAGTCCCGAACCTCTTGACTTGAAGTCCTTTGTGCAATCCTTCCAAAAAATCGTCCCCAACCAACGGTGGGTGTTTTGCCGTACTGATGTTGCCCAAACCTCACGCCAATTGTGGACTGCAGCAACTGTCAGCAATCGAAATACTGAACGTGGTACGGCCCAAGCACGAACACTTGATGCTGAATTCTTGCGCGTCTTGGCTGGAACCCACAATGTATCGGAGGCTTTCAAGCGAGCGGGTCTTCCAAACGGTGCAATGGCAGGATGGCTTCTCCACATTCCAGACCAGTCCGCTTTGGTAGATCTACAAACAACGGGGAAAAAAGCCGAACAGTTGCTGAAAAATCTCGGTTTATCAAAAACTTCCTCGGAATTGGAAGTAAATGTCAATGGGGCAAAAAATCTCGGGATTGCACTTGATGAAAACGTAGATTTGAGCCGAATTGAGGCGTCTTTGATTGGCCACATCCTTCTCGCTGATGTGAGTAGTTCTCAGTAAAAGCGACCATCGTAAACGCCCTTAATGCAAGTTGATGAGCGTACGATTGGTTTGCGTGGAAGGTTGAGTTGAGCAAAGAGTTCAAACACCACCCTCTCCATGGCGAAGCATGGTCATCCAATCACAGAATGCACCGGGCCACGTCCGCTCAACGAAATACCTCGACCGCACTCGAATGAACAGCGCTCTTGATCAGGCTCTGGATTTTGGAGCAACCTATGCCGAGATACGCCTCATGGCTGAAACAACATCCTCCGTTCGCCTCAAAGATGGTCAATTGGAGCATGCTATTCCTGGGCAAGAAATAGGCGCTACACTACGTATTCTTGCAGACGGTGCATGGGGTGTTCACTCCACAACCGATATCTCGAACATTCCTAACGAAATTGAATCCACAGTGAAGCTAGCCCGAGCGGTTGCAGCTCGTCGACCGAGCGGCTCGAAGCCCATTCAACTCGCTGAAGTTCCTGTTCTCCAGGACGAAATCCACTGGCGGCCAAAGAAAGACGTACGAAACACCGATCTCCAAACAAAGTTGGACATGCTCCAGAGCATCCACGCATCCGCTGACGATGATGAACGAATCATCTCCGTTGCTTGTGGTTGGTCCGATGAGCACTTGCACACAGAATTGCTTACAACAGAAGGTATGGACCGAACTTGGTCCTTCCAGCGCTCAATGGTAAACGGTATGGTGACCGCAAGGGATGGTGGTGATCCTGTGTCCTATAGAATGCGTCATGGTGGCGAAGGTGGCCTCGAACTTATCGAAGCATGCGACCTTGGTGGACTTGGCGATCATGCGCGTACCTCCGCCCTACGATTGCTCAAAGCAGGGCGTGCTCCAAGTGGAAAACTACCGCTCATTGCAGATCGTGATTTGACCGGCGTATACATACACGAGGCACTCGGTCATCCTTGCGAAGCAGACCTTGTTGCTGCCGGAGATTCATGTCTCGATGGAAAACTTGGTCAGAAGATTGGAAACGACATTGTCACGGTTGTTGACGACCCAACCATGCGTGGTGGTTATGGTGCCTACCCAATTGATGATGAAGGTCTCGACGTTCGTGAAAAAACCCTGATAAAGAATGGTATCCTTACCGACTATCTCAACCACCGAGAAACCGCACACCACTTCGGTATCGAACCAAACGCAGGAGCACGTGCTCAGGACGGATTGCATCACCCGCTTGTTCGTATGTCGAACACGATGATCATGGGCGGTTCCTACACAGACATCGATGAACTTGCTGAGGATATTCAGTACGGTGTTTATGCTTGCGGCTCAAGAGGTGGACAAGTGGACACGGGCCGAGGTTCGTTCCAATTCGCTGCGCAAGAAGCATATCTCATCGAAAATGGGGAAATTACAACCCCACTGCGTGATGTGAGTGTAAGTGGTTTGACGCTGCAGATCCTCAACGATGTCGACGGTTTGACAAAGGATGCAAAACTTGCGAGCCCAGGCTTCTGCGGTAAAGGGCAAACCGTACCTGTCGGTGATGGTGGCCCAATCATGCGCATTCGAGAAGCATTGGTGGGATGAAACGTGATTCCAGACGATGCCGTTGACCGGCTCCTCGAAGGGTGTCAGACAATCGCAAAACAGTGCGAGGCGCAAAATATCCAAGGATGGGAAATCGTTGCTTCCCAAGGCTACGGCCGTTCACTCGATATCGAGGCAGGTCGAATTTCTCTTGCATCCGGTGGTGGTGAAGGTGGATTCGGAGTGCGTGTCCTCCAAGATGGCCGATATGGATATGCACATTTGGTGGACCCGAGTGGTGCAGAGCATGCCGTTTCAGAAGCAAGCTCAATCGCCAACGCCAGTCCAAAAATCGATGGTTTTAGCTTACCACATTCAGCCAAAGCAACACTCGTTGATGGAATGAGTGATGAAGCAATCCTGAATCTATCTGCAGAAGATTTGCTTGTGCAAGGCGATGACATCATCTCTGAAGTAGCATCCCTGGACAACAGGGCGGTTGTAATTGGTGGCGGTGTTGGAATCGGTGCTGAAGCAAATGTGATGCTCTCAAGCGAGGGCGTAGAAGTATCCGGAATTACAACATCCCATGGCCTCGGTGTGCAAGTTTCCATTGAAGAAAACGGTCAAATGACAAGTTCTTGGGAAAGCTGTTCATCCCGCCAGCTCATGAAGGGAATACCTACCTGTATCCCAACGGCAGTTGAGTGGGCTCAAAAGACACGTGATCCGATATCCGTTGAAAACCAAGCAATTGACACGCCAGTGTTGATGACGCCTCAGGGAATTAGTTCTCTGTTTTCCAACATTGTTCGTCCTTCAATTCTTGGCGAGCGAATGGTTCGAAAAGAATCATTCTGGTCTGAAAAAATGAATGAAATTGTACTTGATCCTCATCTTACAATGCTCGACAATCGCAGACTTGAAGGCGGATTCGCTTCATCCTCCCGAGACGGAGAAGGTGTGCCTACATCGTGCCATACAATCGTTGAGAACGGTAGACTAAGAAAAATGATATGGTCGACCAGAGATGCTGCAAAGAACGTTGCAGAAGGCCGAATCGATGCAGCGTCGACAACCGGTTCCGCCTCCCGAGGAAGTCACATGACACCTCCAACAACAGGCTGCGGAGACGTGCAACTCATGTCCTCAAACAAATCTCAAACAAGACACGAATTGATCGAATCAATGGAAAATGGCTACCTAGTTCACAGCGTGATGGGAGCGCATACCGCCAACCCAACAAGCGGTGATTTCTCAGTAACGACAAGCACAATTCTCAAGATTACGGACGGTGAAGTCGAAGGCGCTTTGAAACAAGCAGGTGTATCCGGTAATTTGTTCAAGGCGATCTCCAATGGAGTTTCACTCGGCATTGCTTCAACAAAAAATGGAATCTCAAGTACAGGTAGTAATCACCTCTCAGACATCCTCTTCTCACAAGGAATGCGAATAAATCCCGCCTGAATACAAGAGGGTATTGTTTATCACCCCTCGTCATTCTTGTTTGTTACCATGGAGGTCATGGGAGTGTATCGTCTTCACCAATCCGCACAAAAGCCCGTCGCCTGTTCTCCGCACAGGCTCAAGCAAAACAAAACGCCTGGCGGGGGTGAACATATTGAGCGATGAGGACCGTTACAACGATCACATCTCAGCTGTATTGCAGGAATGCCCTGGTGTCGAACGAGATGAAGTCCAATCGGCCTTCCAGAAATACGAAGAAGAATTCTTCATTCCACCTCAGGATGCAATCCGATCAATAATTCGTCGATTCAAGAGTGAATCGGATTCATCCCCTACAGCGAGTACATCCTCTGGTCAAACCAATCGACCGACAAGGAAAGTAAATCGGTTGTCGGAATTGAAGGCAGACGATCGTGATATCGAAATCGAAGTCGAAATCGTATCGCACAACATGCGAGAACAAATGATTCGTGGTGAATCAAAGTCAATCGCTTTTGGTCTCCTCGAAGACGACCCTTGGCAAGAAGGAAATCAGGAACGAAACCGTTGGGAATACAAAGATTGGGGGAACAACAACAACATCACACCTGGTTCTGTTGTACGGATAGAGGGAGCATCTGTCAATGAGTATCAAGGACGGATGTCGCTCAACATCAACCAATCCTCTCGAATTGCTGTCCTTCGTGAAGGATCCCGTCCCGTTGTTGAACCAGGCGAGCCAATCGACATTTCATCTCTCCCAAGTGACGGATATGTCTGTGTCGTTGGTCGTTTAATGTCATCACGTGCAGATCAAATACACCGCCGTGATGGAAGTGGAAGCATAGATGTTGTTCGCGGCCGAATTGCAGACGGGTCCGGAGCAATTGGATTCTTGTCCTGGGAACCGTTCGACTACGAGTTGGGCTCCTTGCTCAAAATCGATGGAGCACAAGTCAAAACATTCAGAGACACGCCTGAATTGAATTTTGGTAGAACAACGAAGATAGAACCGTTCCACGATGCAAACTTTGCTGACACGGAATCGCTCAAACAAGAAATGGTCTCGACAATCAGTACATTGCGAGACGGATCAAAAGATGTTGAAATTGTCGTCAACATCACATCGTGGGAGAAAAGAACCTTCACAAAAGACGGAGAAGAACGCTACCTTTGGTCAGGACAGATTGCAGATCCAACGGGACAGTGCAGAGTTAGCGCATGGACCGACTTACCAATCGACGATGCATCGCTTCCAATGACGGTTCGGATTACCGACGCCAGAGTGCGAGCCTGGCAAGGCATCCCTGACATTACCATCGACCGTGAAGAACAACTCACAATTCTTGAAGAGGCTCCATGGGAAGGTGAACTTGACCTTGAAAATCTAAAGATTGAGGTAGCATTGAACGAACTCGTTTCAGGCCCGAGCCGGGTTGGTATTGCAACACGAGGAACAATCATTTCCGTTCGAGAGGATTCTGGAACAATCATGCGATGCCCGGAGTGTCGACGGGTCTTGCGAGAAGGTCAGTGCTTCGAGCACGGTGCTGTCGAAGGAAAGGAAGATGTTCGTCTGCGATTGGTTCTTGATGACAACGCTGCGACGTGTGCACTTCTCGTGGCAAAGGATGCTGCGCTGGCTCTGCTCGCAACCGATCATGCGACCATGGTTGATGAAATTCAAGCAAATGGGTCAATGGCCTATGTCCAGAAAATTCGTGATTTGTTGCTTGGCCGTGAAGTTGACGTCACAGGCCGCATCATCAATGACGGACAAGGCGCGATGATTCTATCCGATGGCGTGACATACGTCGAATCCGATACCGGATTAATAGCGACTGAACTTCGAGCAAGATGGGGGTTGCAATAATGACGCCATCTCGACAAATTCAACGACAACCTGCCTGGATAATGCTCGCTTCTGAATTTGGTGAATCAACCCTCAATGAGAAAGGTTCGGGGGAGTTCGACCCAACGTTTGTCATAACGAAACTGGGTGCGAAAGTCAACAGAGTTACTGTCTCAGGTCTTGTCGAGCGACTGGAACTTCGAGAAACGAGCAATGGCTCGCAAATGTACCAAGGACAGTTACGTGATCCCTCTGGCCTGCATTATTTCTCAGTCGGTGAATACGCATCTGAATCAATGCGGGAATTCGTCGTTCAATTGCTCGATAAGGTCGATTCTGGAGAACCGATTCTTTTGTGCATGACCGCCAAGGCTCGATGGTATCAAACCGACGAAGGTGCAGTATACACCTCGCTCCGTCCTGAAGAAGCTGCGATTGTGTCCCGTGAGCGATATGCTTCTTGGCTTGTGCGAGCGTGTGCAGCGACGCTCGAGCGGCTCGACCAACATCAGAAATCACTGAATTGTGAACCCACGAAAGAAGCGATGCTGTCAGCGGGAATTCGTACTGAAATGGTTGATGGTCTGATGTCCGCTCAAACCCACTATGGTCAAATCGATACCGAGGGATACCGCCTCAATGTAATGCAAGCTCTTGACATTGCTGAAGGGAAGATGGCTGCTGCCACAACGGCGCCACCGACGTTGAATCTGTCAGAACCTGCTTCCGATGAAGATTCAGGTGATGGCGGTGAAGATTTACGAGCGGTTATCCTCGAGTGCATTCAAGCAATGGACAACGGAGAAGGCGTGGACTTTGAATCGCTGGTTCGGAATCTTGCAGCGCGTGGCTTCACTCGAGAACAATCCGAAGCAGAACTCGACACCATGAGCGATGAGGGCTTGCTGCACGAACCACGATTCGGTTGGTTCAAGATTGTAGCGTGAAGGAATTGTTCCATTACATTCAAATCTTGCCTCCACCCTCAACCATCTAGGGGTCATTATGGCAGGCATGGATTTCTTCATTCGACCGGCAACTGGAACGGGTTCTGCAGATTGGATTCGCATACCAAATGCAGACATTGAAGTCAGAATTACCCGCCGTCTTACACGAACAATCATTCGAGGTGGAGAAGGCGATAACCTACACGATGAAGGTGCTGAATCCACCATCTACACGGTCCGTGGGATTTTGTCAGTGGATGATTACAAGAAAATCTTGAGCATGTTTCGAACTGGACAACCCTTCATTCACGATCCTTTTGAGGAACGCGATGTCAAAGTCATTTTTGCATCACTCGAATACGATGGATCAACAGAGAAGTTTGTCTTCGAACTGATAGAAGATGTCATTTGAGGTGAACAGATATGAGGAAACTTGACGAAAAACGTGAAGTTCTTTACGTCATTCGGGCGATGGACGTTCTCATGTCTTCCGGAATAGGTTTGGAGGCCACCGTTCATAGCATTTCTCAAGGTGGATATGGAATTATTTCTGAAGATTTCAGCAACATGATGGATAAGGTTCGCAAAGGAGGAAGACCGCTTGCAAAGGAAATCAAATCCCTCATGGGGAAAGTCGAGACTGACGGTTACCGTCGCCTGCTCAACATCATGCACATGAACATCACCCAAAACACCGATATCATTGAGACACTCAAGAAACAAGGTTCGAGAATGGAAGAAGAGCGTACAGAGGATGTTAAGAAATACATTGAAGATCTCAGCGGCGTACCTGAATCGCTTCTTTCGATTGGCATGATTGGACCAATTATTCTAGCCGTTCTCGGACTCTTCCCTCAACTGGTGGGGGATATGGGTTCGTTTTTCAGTATGCCAGAGCAATCAACCATCGATGTTGTGGTTAATATTGGCCTCTTCTTTACGCTCTTTGCAATGATTATGATTGGAATCAAGACCCATACCAAGGATCCTGGATTGTGATACCATGATCTTCCGGTTTCTCGAATCTTTCAGCAATCAACCAATGATGCTGATGCTTGGCGTTGTCGGCCTTGCCATGATCGGAGGCGGTATTCCCCCCATCCGCGAACGAATTCGACGACGGAAAATCGAAAACGCTTTGCCTTCATTTTTAGAAGGTCTATCCGATGAGGTTGGTGCGGGACTTGGCATACAGGAAGCAATGCAACACCAAGCAAAAACAGCACCCTCGCCGCTCGGTCCGCTTCTTGAAGAAACCCTCAAGGAAAGCCATTCCTCATCTTTTGATGCTGCATTGTCAAGTTTTGCAACAAAGACACGTTCTTCCCAGGTGCAACGTGTTATGCACTTGCTTGAAACCGCAATCGAACAAAACGCCCCTCTGCAAGAGATACTGATGAACCTCTCAATGGATTATGAGCGTTTAAACGACCTGATGAACAAGAGGGAATCTGAGCTCCAAGGCCGGGGCATTCTCATTGTTTTGTTCGTCTGCATCGGTTTACCAGGACTAATTGGATTCCTTGTTGGACTCTTCACACCTGCATCATCTGGTTTTCAAATCGAGGGCTTCCTATCAACATTCAGTTTGTTCTTCGCCGTAGCGAGCGCTGTCGGTGTCGCTGTCTCCGGGCGCATGTTGGGTCGCATGCGAGACACAATGTGGTTCGTTCCAGGTTGGATGGCAATGTCGATGTTCATTTTCTTGGGTGCTACCAAACTCATCGGAGGTTGAAATATGTCGGAACAAATTATTGAGCAATATGGAAACGTAACCATCTACACTGAATCAAACCACCCTTCACCGATTTACCATGTTGAAGGTTCTGTGGCGCCAAATCCACACGGCTCACTTGCTGTCTTGTTCGAAGACGACAATCTTGAGGAAGTCATGTACAACGGTGGAACACAATGCGTGAAAGTTGCTCACAGAGAGCATGGAATGTGTCGTACAAACATCTGGATCAACGATGAGGAAGGGCTTCAAATTTCCAAAAACATTGCAGCATTCACAAACGTACCGCTCGGAGACGGTCCCGGAATGGTACCCATCTTCGATGGTCGTTTGCCCGATGGATCTCGTGTGAATGGAACAATTCCGCCCGTTTCACCAGATGGTCCAACACTAACCATTCGTAAATTCAAGGAAGACCCCCTTACAATGATTGATTTGGTCAAGTTTGGAACGGTCAACTCACGACTTGCTGCAATGATGTGGGTCTGGATTGAAGGGCTTGACAGTCGACCAGCGAACTTCGTTATTGCTGGTGGAACAGGTTCTGGTAAAACCACGACTTTGAACTGTCTAGGCATGTACATCCCTTGGCATCGTCGCCTACTAACAGTTGAGGATACGGCTGAATTGCAGGTATATCACGATCATTGGTTGCGAATGGAAACACGTCGCGAACGTCCGGATGGAACTCCAGAAGTTGACATGAATGATTGTCTGAAATCCAGCCTGCGCATGCGCCCAGACCGTATTATCGTAGGAGAGGTTCGTGGGCCTGAAGCTGCTACCTTACTCACCGCAATGAACACCGGGCACGACGGCTCCTTTGGCAGCCTCCACGCAAATACTGCTCAAGAAACCGTCACCAGAATGATCAATCCTCCGATGAGCGTACCTCCGATTATGCTTACAGGACTTGACCTCATCATTATCCAAGCCCGACTTCACGTCAACGGAAAGACTGCTCGTAAAATCACAGAAGTAGCCGAGATTGCAGGTATGGAAGGCTCCAAACCTCGGCTGAACACCATCTGGAAATACAACGCATCCACCGACCAAATTGAGGAAACAGGGATTCCATCGAACCTACGTGAAGTCATTTGTAGGGCTGCCGGCGTTACACCAGACGTCTTTGAGAAACACGTCAATCAACGCCAGCAAATCATTGAGGATTTAATCGCTCGAGACATTACCGACATTCAATCCGTAACGACGGTTATTCAGAACTTCTACGCTCAGAGTCATCACTGATCGTCTTGCAATCGAAGGCGTGACAACAAAGCATCGACTCGGTCAATTTGTCCACGAACACCGCCTACACGGTCGGATGCATCTGCAACGGATTCTGCAATTTTCATTTCTGGTTCTTCTTGTTCAACAGTCTGTGGTTTGAAAGTGGCTGCAAGGGCTTTAAGTTCAGCTACAATAGCATCCACCTGTTCATCGCTCACTAAAATACCAGGCGCTAATCTCGGTATTTGGCTTGGAGTCAGATATCCAAGTTCAGTTCCGACAATTCCTGCGCAAGCCAAGACCCGAGGGCGAAGTTCGGAAGTGTTGACGAGATATCCCTTCGATTCAAGGAAGCGAATGATGAGACTTTGTTGAGCCTCGGAAAAATCTCCTTCGCTCGACTCTAGGACTGTTTCAACAAGTGATTCAAAGGAAGGAAGGTTTCGCTCAAGCCGTTCAATTGTTCTGCGCACATCATCGGGTAGGTGAACTGCTCCTTGGTAGAGAATTCGAAGCATTCGATTTCGTCGAGCTGCCGCTGGGTCTTGAAGTTCTTCAGCCTCACTAATTTCAAGATGAAGATCGAACAATGCATGGAGGCGACCAGAGACAGCAGGGCTTCTCAAATCCAAACCGAGGTTTCTTGCTTCTTCTTCGAACTCCATTCTTGCTTGAACCAAGTTCCCTCTTCGTCCTGCAACAATTTCTGGAATACGCTCACGTAGCTGTGGTCGCATTTGTTCGAACAATCGAATTGCTTCTCGCTCGGACCACGAACCTGGTTTACTGGATAATGCATTTTGTTCCTGCTCTGAGCGGTAGGCAGTCTCCATGATAATCGTTCGAATTGCATCTTGTACTCTTCCCAACTCAACGGAAAACCCATGATTTGAGAGGCTCGAAATGAATGTATTCATGTCATCCATATCGGTTGTGCTTCCAACCAGGAGGTAATCCCTGGCTGCGGCTTCTACCTCTGCTCGGCGAGAAGAAATCTCAAGCAATGCAGCCTCTTCCTCAAGGGTTGGTTCCTCAGATGAAAGTTCTTGCAACATTGGAGGGATGGGTTGTTCAACTTCCTCAACATGCGAACTGAGACTATCTTCTATAGATGCGGCCACTTCTGACAGGGAAGCATCAACACCTTCATCATTGATTGTTTCAATCAATCCAGATTCTTCTTCAAAACTCCATCCCTCAGGATGTTCACTGATGAATGTCTCCACAGTTTCCTCTATGGACGGTGCTTCAATCGACGATTCTTGATCCGAATCTCCAGGTGATGGTATCTCGACCGAGCCACCCCCTCGCTTCAAGGAACGCTTGATTATTCCCCAGTTCTTGTGTTGCGCAGAGAGGACACCAGCGACTCGAATCAAGAGAGTTTGGCGATTGCCAGAACGGGGCAATTCCAACGCTTTGCAAAGTGAATGGAGTTCTTCCTTGGTCATCTTGTCGAGATTCTCTTCTTTGAGTTGTTTTGGATCGTGATGAAGATGAAGATAAAGGCGCTGGCGTCGTGTCCGAAGTGAGCCTGTTTTTTTGATGCCAAAGACGCCGAGAAGGTTGCCTAAGTCACTGTTCAATATACTCTTCAAACCATCCAGTGTCAAATCCCAGTCAGGCAGAATTAGGTCTCGAATTAATTGGGCTCGAAGATA
>CENX01019166.1_pt1 | contig 28635 bp, 31 predicted proteins | sample 361321 | NCBI WGS metagenome assembly CENX01 (sample SAMEA2619678, study PRJEB7988) | marine metagenome | isolation source: saline water (ENVO:00002010), including | reverse complement strand
TTGAAATTATTAAATTGTTTAAAAAAAATAAATGATTCTTGATTCTCTTTAAGAAAATTTTTGTCCCACTCAGCGGAGATATCAATAAAGGAGTATCTACTTCCAAAATTTAAATTAGTTTTTTTATTAAATTCTTTTCTTAATTCAAAATATGCTGCAATTGAATTATATTTACTTCCATTACCAGGATATCTACTTAAACCATCATTAATATTCCTTTCAATTATTAAATTATTATTCGTTATTATTTCAAAATTTTTACCTACTGAATTAAGCCTATTATTTGTTATTTCAAAACCATATGCAAGTGAGTTATTTTGATTTATTTTTTTTATAAAATCTGTATTTATTGATAAAATATTCAAATCTTCAGCTTGTGATTTTAAATTCAAAGAATTGAAGCGTCTACTATTTCGAGACTCTTTGATATTTTGAAATGATAAAATAATTGATGCATTATCGAATATTTTTTTATTGCCTAAGTTTAATTTTAATGAACTTAATAATCTTTTTTGAGGCCCATAGTACCATTGAGCATATTTTAATTCTCCATTTTCAGTTATTTCACTCATTTTATCAAATCTTGAAATATCTGTTGATTTAGAATATTGAAAATTTAAAATTAGATTTGAGTTTTCACCAGTAATAATATTAAATTTTTGAACAAAATCTTTTTGTTTATAAGATGTATTTCTCTGAATATTAGGATTAGAATTTTTTGTAGAATTTTTAAAATAATTATTTCCTCTATTTTTAGAGTAATAATTAACCAATCCCCAATTTTCATGTCCATGTCTTCTATTCTTACCCATAACTATATCACCAAAATATGATTTTGTATAGCTTGTATAACTTGCCCATTTTCTTTTTGATAATTCTAAACTATAGTTATTTATTTTTGTTTTATCATTCACATTATAGGAGACCGATTTATAATAATTAAAAAATTTTGAATTATTAATTCTCGGTGTTTTTGTATAAAAATGAACTACGCCACCAAGTGCATCAGATCCATATCCAACAGAAGATGGACCATAAATAACTTCTGTTCTTTCTAAAGAATTAGGATCAATTGTAATAGAGTTTTGTAAATGACCAGATCGGTATATTGCATTATTCATTCTAACTCCATCAACCACCAAAAGCACTCTATTTGCTTCAAATCCTCTAATTACAGGACTTCCGCCTCCAGCTTGTGATTTTTGAATATGAATTCCACCGGCGTGATACAACATTTCAGCAGATGTTTTAAAATTTTCAAGTTTAACTGATTTTGCATCAATGATAGATACCTTTTTTGAAAGGGATTTTATGTTTTGTTTATTTCTTGCTACTGAAAGAACAACCTCGTCTAAACCCCTTGAATTAGTTGTTAATATTATCTTTTTAAGAGATTTTAATTTGTTAATTGAAAATCTTTGCTCTATATATGAAACATGACTAAAAGTTATTGTATCGTGATTTTTAAAAATATCAACAGATACCCTTCCATTTAAATTGGTTAATTTAGAAACAGATTTATCGCTATTGTAAAGAAGTACTGATGAAATACCAGATTTTGTTTCAGAATCAATAACGGTGATTTCTTGGCAGTTTAGAGTTGCCAAAAAAAATAGAAATATATAGGGCAAAATTTTTTTATGAAAATAAGTCATTCAATATTCCAATTGATTTTGGGATTTTAAACCCAGGAACATGAATTTGGTAATATTTCAAAATTAAATCAATCATGTTTCTTCTTTGATTAACATTTGTTAAAACTTGATTATAGTAATCAAATTTTGTGCCCAAAATCAGAGAAAAATCTTCAATTACTTTCCCATTAATACAGTTGGATGAATTACTTGTAGAGGTAAAATTACCATTTTCAATATCAAAAAATGGATAGTTATTTATATTTGTTTCAGGCCAAATACCAAGGAAATTTGTTAAATAAATCAAAAAAAGAATATGAAAATTTGAAAATTTTTCTGATTTTTCAAACCATATTAAACTTTCTTTTATAAAGTTAAAAATTTTGTGATCCGATTCTTCGTGCTTTATAATTGACATTAGAATCTCTGAAATAAAAAGAGCAATATTGTATTTGATTACATTTGAATTAATTGAATTAAATGATATCAAAGATTTAGCATTTTTTATGTAGGAAAGATTGCCCTTATTATTATTGCTACTTTCAATGTCAATAATATTAAGTCTTAGAAATTGGCCCAATTGAAGTTTACTTTTTTTCTTCGACCTTAAACCCTTTATTAAATAAGATTTAACTCCAAATTTTTTTGTAAAACATCTAACAATAATACTACTCTCAGAATAATTAATATGACCTAGAACAATTGATTCAGTTGAATATACCATGTTAATTGTTTAAAACAATTAAATGCAATTATAATTAATTTATAGCTTGATTTAAATCATTAATTAAATCTTCATGATCTTCAATACCAACGCTCAAGCGAATTAAAGAGTCAACAACACCTGTTTTTTCTCTAAGTTCTTTTGGAATGGAAGCATGAGTCATTGATGCAGGATGATTTGCTAAACTTTCAACTCCGCCAAGAGACTCAGCTAGTGTAAAAACTCTAAGCTTACTAGTAATTTCTTGAACTGATTTAAAATCACCATTTTTTGTTGTAAATGATATCATTCCACCAAATCCAGACATTTGGGCTTTAGCTAACTCGTGATTAGGATGAGTTGAAATACCAGGCCAATAAAGTTTGTCAATTTTTTTATGGTTAGATAGAAATTCAATAATTTTTTCAGCGTTAAAGCAATGTCTTTCCATTCTCACATGTAGAGTTTTAATTCCCCTAAGAGTTAAAAAAGAATCCATTGGGCCACAAATTGCACCAGTTGAGTTTTGTAAAAAGTACAATTGTTTAGCAAGGCTATCATCCTTAACAATTAATGCTCCTAAAATAACATCACTGTGGCCTGCTAAATATTTTGTTGCTGAGTGCATTACGATATCTGCTCCTAAATCCAATGGTTTTTGTAAAAAAGGAGTTGCAAAAGTATTATCAACTGCCAAAAGAATTTTATTTTTTTTACAAAGCTTTGAAATTGAATTTATATCTATAAGATTCATCATTGGATTTGTTGGAGTTTCAACCCAAATCATTTTAGTCCTGTCGCTAATTAGATCTTTAATTTCTTCTATATTTTGTAAATCAGAAAAAATAAATTTTAATCCGAATTTTTTGAAAACTTTATCAAACAATCTGTATGATCCACCATAAAGATCGTTGGTAGATATGATTTCATCTCCAGGCTCAAAAAGTTTTAAAATTGCATCAATAGCAGATAGACCAGAACTGAATGCTAAACCAAAATTGCCATTTTCGATGCTTGCTAATGAATTTTCAAGAGCAGTTCGAGTTGGATTATGAGTTCTACTATATTCATAGCCTTGGTGTTCGCCAGGTTTGGTCTGAGAGTATGTAGAGGTCTGATATATAGGTGGCATGACAGCTCCGTAACCCTTTTCTTTAATCTGTCCACCATGAATTGTTTTAGTATTAAACTTCATTACTCAACAATAAAGTCTCCCCTCATAATTTGATAGTGTCCAGGGAATGTACACAAGTATGTATATGTTCCAGGCTCTGGGCTATCAAAAGTAATTATATCACTTTCTCCTCCGCCAAGCATTTTAGTATAAGCATAAGTTTCGTCTCCATCAGGGATATAATCAGTCCCTTTTGCAGCCATTGCTCTTTGTGCAAAATCATCAATGTCTACTCCTTCTTTTACTAATACAAAATTATGACCCATAAATTCCTTTGCTATTTTACCTGTATGATTTAATTTTAAAGTAACAGTTTCACCTGCTTTAACTCTAATAATTGACTTGTCGAATAACATTTGGTCATTAGAATTGATAGTTACATCATTCATTGATTTTACGATAGTATTTTCTGTAGCTTCCTGAACTCTTTTATAAGAGAACTTTTCTTTTTTTGGTTCATTCTTGCAACTTACAAGAATTATTGCTGTAAATAAAAAAGTTATAATTTTTTTCATTTAAATAATATTTATAACACAAATTTACGATTCATTATTTCAATATTAAAATAAGATTCACTTAATTTATTACCAACCAATGTTTTTAAAGCTTCAAAATTAAATTTATATTTAATAATTAAACAACAATTATGAAAAGAAGAAATTTTCTATCAGTTACTTTAACAGCTGGAATAGCAACATCTGTTTTACCTAGCACAAATTTTATAAAATTTAATTCAATACAAAACCTTAAAATTTCTCTAGCTCAGTGGTCTTTGAACAAGTCTATAAAAACAGGCAAGTTACCAATTCTTGATTTTGCTAAAAAGGCAAGATCTTTTGGCATTGAGGGTATTGAATTTGTTTCAGGTTTATATACTCGCGACACTGATATACTACAGAGAATGTCAATGAATTCTTTAGCTAAAGAACTTATAAAAAGATCAGACGACTATGGAATTGATAATGTATTATTTATGATTGATAATCAGGGTGATTTGGCTTCAAGTAAAAAAAATGAAAGACTTCAAGCTATTGATAATCATAAAAAGTGGATTGATTTATCTGCTGAAATCGGATGTAAAACAATGAGAGTTAATCTTAACGGCGAAAAAGATTTAAATAAATGGACTAAAAATTCAGTAAAATCATTAACTGCATTAAATAAATATAATGAAAATATAAACGTTGTTGTAGAGAACCATGGTGGATTGTCATCAAGTGGAAAATATTTGTCTAATGTGATGTCAAAGGTTAAGTTAGAAAATTGTGGAACTTTGCCTGACTTTGGTAACTTTTGTATGAACGGAAGCCCGTGGGGTAATTGTACTCAAATGTACGATAGATATTTAGGTACTGAGGAATTAATGCCTTATGCTCATGCTGTAAGTGCTAAATCATATGACTTCGATGATCAAGGTAACGAAACAAGTATTGACTACAAAAGGATGATGGATATTGTTAAAAAATCTGGTTATCAAGGATATGTTGGTATTGAATATGAAGGTAATAGACTTGGAGAAGATGATGGAATAATTGCAACAAAAAAACTATTACAAAAGTTTATTTAGATATGAAAACTATTAAAGGTCCAGGAATTTTTTTAGCTCAGTTTTGTGGCGATGATAAACCATTTAATAATCTTAACGATATCGCTAAATGGGCAAGTAATTTAGGTTATAAAGCCGTTCAAATACCAACTTGGGATAAAAGAATTTTTGACCTTGAAAAAGCAGGTTCGAGCAAGAATTATTGTGATGAGATCAAAGGAATTTTGAATGAGCAGGGCTTAGAAATTAGTGAATTGTCTACTCATTTACAAGGTCAATTAGTGGCTAGTCATCCAGCATATGATTTGATGTTTGATGTTTTTGCTCCAGAAAATTTACATGGAAATGTTAAGGAGAGGACAAAATGGGCGGTAGATCAAATGATGAATGCAATAAATGCCAGTAATCATCTAGGAATTGAGCCTATGGCATCATTTTCTGGATCATTATTATTTCACACTTTTTATCCTTGGCCACAAAGACCTGCTGGTTTAGTTGATGAAGGATTCAAGGAATTGGCAAAAAGATGGAAGCCTATATTAGATCACGCTGATTCTAGGGGAGTTGATATTTGTTATGAAATTCACCCAGGGGAAGACCTTCACGATGGAGTAACATTTGAAAAATTTTTAGAAGAAACTAATAATCACACTAGAGCAAAAATACTTTATGACCCAAGTCATTTTGTTTTACAACAACTAGATTATTTACAATTTATAGACTTTTATAAAGATCATATTAAAATGTTTCATGTTAAAGATGCAGAATTTAATCCAACAGGTAAAGCTGGTGTTTATGGTGGATATTTGGATTGGAAGGACAGACCAGGAAGATTTAGATCTCTAGGGGATGGTCAAGTTGATTTTAAATCAATTTTTTCAAAATTAAGCCAATATGGTTTTGACGGTTGGGCTGTTCTGGAATGGGAATGCTGTATTAAGAGTCCGGAACAAGGTGCAAAAGAAGGTTCAAAATTTATTTCTGATCATATAATTGAAGTAACTGAAAAATCGTTTGATGATTTTGCTGGTGCCGACATTGATAAAGAACAAATCAAGAAAATACTTGGTTTATGAAATTTTATATAATAATTTTTATATCCCTCTTTATTAATATTTCAATTGCTCAATCTTCGAAGGATACGGAGATTTGGGAACCTATTCCTAAAAAAGTTTATTCAATTTCTGACTCATCTCCACCCGATGATGCAATAGTTTTGTTTGATGGAACAGACATGTCAAATTGGGAAGCAAGATGGGGAGATAAAGAAAGTGAATGGGAAATAAATGATGATGGGTCTATGACTGTTGTTTTTGATGGAACTGGCGGAATTCAAACAAAGGATAGTTTTGGTTCAGTTCAACTCCATATTGAGTGGAAAACAAGTGAAGATTTATCTTATAAAAATCAAGATAGATCTAACAGTGGAGTATTTTTACAAGGAAGATATGAAATCCAAATTTTAGACAGTTATGATAGTCAAACTTATGTAAATGGCCAAGCAGGATCAGTGTATAAGCAATATATTCCACTAGTAAATTCATCAAGAAAACCAGGCGAATGGCAATCTTATGATATTATTTTTAAAGCACCTGAATTTAATGCTAAAGGTGAAAAAGCTAAATCTGGGTATTTCACTGTATTTCACAATGGTGTTTTAATTCAAAATCATGTAGAAATATTAGGAACCACAGAGAATGTTGGACCTCCTAAAAATATTGCTCATGGAGATGGACCTTTGTATCTTCAAAATCATTGTTGTTCTCAAATTTCATTTAGAAATATTTGGTTGAGAAAATTATAATGAATTCATCCAAAAATTAATTACATTTTTAATCTAAAGAAATTCTTTCATAAATTTGTTCATGCTTCAATCAATGACCGGTTATGGTTCAACATCTTTGCAAATAGATGAATTAGAGATTTATGTTGAGATAAAGACTTTAAACAGTAGATATTTTGACTCTAAAATATCAATACCTCCCGTTATATCAAACCAAGAATTAATCATTAATAGTATTTTAAAAGAAAAACTGATAAGAGGAAAAGTAGATCTTAGAATAAAATTTATGGGGTCTTCAAATGACTCAGTTGCTTTTAACGATAGTGTAATTAAAAATTATATTGATAAGTTAAAGGAAATATCGGACTTTGATGATTCTCACATTTTAAAATCAGTATTATCTCTTCCAAATTCTATTTCCAAGGGACAGCCCTCTTTATCAGAAGTTCAAACAAACAAAATAATTGATTGTCTGAATTCAGTTATTGAACATGTTATTAATTTTAGAAAAAATGAAGGAAAAAACACTTTAAAAGATTTTATAGAAAACTTAAATATAATTAAAGAATATTCCGAAAAAATTGAAAAAATCAGTGATTTACACAAAAAAAATATAAAAGAAGAACTGGAAACAAAATCACAGAACTTAGAAGTTAATTTTGATAATGGCAAATTTGAGCAGGAAGTTTTTTATTATTTAGAAAAAATGGATATTAATGAAGAATTAGTCAGGCTAAAAAGTCATATGAATTTTTTTATCGAAATATTAGATATTGATTTGATAGAGAAAGGAAAAAAGTTAGGTTTTATTTGCCAAGAAGTTGGTAGAGAAATAAATACAATCGGATCAAAAGCTAGTAACTCAAAGATTCAAAATTACGTTGTAGAAATGAAATCATCACTTGAAAAAATTAGAGAACAAACTTTAAATATTCTTTAATGGCTGGTAAAGTAATAATATTATGTGCGCCATCCGGTAGTGGAAAAACTACTCTAGCAAAATATTTACTTTCAATTAAAGAATTAGATTTAAAATTTTCAGTTTCAGCCACTACAAGAAAAAAGAGAGATGGTGAAAAAGATGGGTTAGATTATAATTTTTTATCTATTGATGAATTTAAAAATAGAATATATAATAATGAGTTTGTTGAATTTGAAGAAGTATATGATAACATCTTTTATGGAACATTAAAATCCGAAATAAAATCTTTAATAATTAATTACAATATAATTTTTGATGTAGATGTAGTTGGGGCTCTAAGTTTAAAACAATATTTTTCTTCAAATTCATTAACAGTATTTATTAATCCACCTAGTATTGGTGAGCTTGAAAACAGATTGAGACGAAGAAAAAACAATTTTGAGGAGGATTTAATTGAGAGACTAGATAAAGCAGAAAAAGAAATGAAAATGAAAGATAAATTTGATCAGATTATTATCAATAATGATTTAAATAAATCAAAAGATGAAATTTTTAGTATTGTAAGAGATTTTTTAAATAAATGAATAGTGTAGGTTTATTTTTTGGAACTTTTGATCCAATACATAAAGGTCATGAGGCTATTGCTGATTTTTTTCTAAAGAATTTTTTTAACGAGGTTTGGTTTGTTGTAACACCAATGAACCCTGATAAAATTGAAAAGGGTACTAGTGAAGAAAATATTAGACTCGAGATGATTAAAGGGTTTTGTGAATTAAACACTCAATTTAAATGTTGTGATATTGAGTTTAGTCTTCCAAAACCAAACTATACTGCAGATACTTTAGATAAAATTAAAAAGGAATATAAAGCTTTTGAATTTTCTCTAATTATGGGAGAGGACAATCTATTCACTTTACATAAATGGAAGAATTATTTGAATATTTTAAATCATAAAATTTATGTATACCCTAGGTTGTTAAAGCATGGAAAAAAGGCAGAATTGATTAATCACCCAAGTGTAATCATTAGCAATGCTCCCATGATGAATATTTCATCTACATCAGTAAGAAAAAAAATTAGAAATAATGATGATTATGAATCACTAATAAGTGAAAACATCAAAAAGTTTATTATTTCCAGAGAAATATATTCTTAATTCAATTTTGATTTAACCAATATTTAACAGTATTTAATTATTATTTTTAATACTATTGCTACCCCAAATTATATAATTATGGAAAATAAGAATGTAGACATTAAAGCTCTTAATGAGAAAATTCAGAGAGATAGTGCATTTATTGATTTGCTGATGCTTGAAGTTAACAAAGTAATTGTTGGTCAAAAATATATGATTCAACGGTTGCTTACAGGTCTTCTTGGAAAAGGGCATATTTTACTTGAAGGTGTCCCTGGACTAGCTAAAACACTTGCAATTAATAGTTTAAGCCAAGCAGTCAAAGGCTCTTTTAGTAGAATTCAGTTCACCCCAGATCTTTTACCAGCTGATGTTGTAGGAACAATGATATACAATATGAAAGAAAATGACTTTTCAATTAAAAAAGGTCCAGTATTCGCAAATTTTGTTTTGGCGGATGAAATTAACAGAGCCCCAGCTAAAGTTCAATCTGCTTTGTTAGAATCAATGCAAGAGAAACAAGTTACCATTGGCGACAAGACTTTTAAATTACAACTACCTTTTTTGGTAATGGCCACACAAAATCCAATTGAACAGGAAGGAACTTATCCATTACCTGAAGCACAGATGGATAGATTCATGCTTAAATGTGTTATAACTTATCCTGAATTTGAGGATGAGCAACAAATAATTAGATCTAATATCAATGAATCATTTGAAAAAATAAAGCCTGTTATTACAACAAAAGACATATTAAAAGCACAAGATGCCGTTAAAGATGTCTATATGGATGATAAAATTGAAAAGTATATTTTAAAATTAATTTTTGCTACAAGATTTCCAGAGAAAAATAATTTGCAGGAATTGAAACCTTTGATTGGTTTTGGATCATCACCAAGAGGAAGTATCAATTTGGCTAAAGCAGCTAAATGTAATGCTTTCATAAATAGAAGAGGATATGTAATCCCTGAAGATATTCGTGAAGTAATATATGATGTTTTGAGACATAGAATAGGTCTTACATATGAAGCTGAAGCAGAAAACGTAACTACTCAGGACGTGATTTCAAAAATTGTTAATTCTGTAGAGGTACCATAGTAGAATTATTTTGGATACAAAAGAACTATTAAAAAAGGTTAGAAAGGTTGAGATTAAAACCAAAAGACTTTCAAATAATATTTTTGGAGGTGAATATCACAGTGCTTTTAAGGGAAGGGGTATGACATTCAGTGAAGTAAGAGGCTATGAATTTGGAGATGATGTGAGAACCATAGATTGGAATGTTACAGCTAGATATAATCAACCTTTTGTAAAGGTTTTTGAAGAAGAGAGAGAATTAACATTAATGTTAATGGTTGACATTAGTGGATCAAAATTTTTCGGTACTGAAAGTGAATTGAAAAAAAATATTGTGACTGAAATTTCAGCTACTCTTGCTTTTTCAGCTATTCAAAACAATGATAAAGTTGGGTTGATACTGTTTACAGATCGGGTCGAACTATATATTCCACCAAGTAAAGGAAAAACACATATACTTAGGATTATTAGAGAGTTAATTGAATTTAAACCAAAGAGTAAAAAAACTAATCTTTCAGTTGCTTTGGAGTTTTTTTCAAACGTAATATCTAAAAAATCCATTGCCTTTATATTATCAGATTTTGTTTCTCAAGATTATAATAAATCTCTTTCAGTAGCAACTAAAAAGCATGATATAACTGGTATAAGAATATTTGATAAGTTCGAGGAAGAAATTCCAAACCTGGGTTTTATTCCTATGGTAGATCAAGAGACCAATGAAACTAGGTTTGTTGATACGTCCTCAAAATTTGTGAGAGATTCTTTTAAAATTAAATCTCTTAAAAGGAAAGGGAATTTTGAAACTATTTTCAAAAAAAACGGATCTGGAACAATTAATTGCAGAACAGATAGAGATTATGTTAAACTTTTATTAGGGTATTTTAAAAATCGTGGATAAGTTTTATAATTTTTTTTTCCTTTTGCTGTTTTTTTCTTACGGATCAATTTTTTCCCAAAGTAATGACCCAATTATCAGTATTAAAATAGATACAACTACTATAAAAGTTGGTGAACAAATTTCTTACGAGATAAAAATTGAATCAAATGATATTGGAGATGTTTTTTTCCCTGAAAAATATCAATTTAGCCCTTTTGTAATTGCTGAAGAATTTCCACTTGATACAATAGATTTTCAAAGAAAAAAGTCGATTACTAAAAGATTTCGATTAACAAACTTTGATGAAGGTAATTTTGTGATTAAGCCTCAAGAGATAATTTTCGGTAATAAGAAGTTGTATTCAGATTCGTTATTAATTGAAGTATTAACTGTTGAAGTTGACACTGTCTCAAAAAAATTCTTTGATATTAAAGAAATTAATCAAACCAAAGAATCAAAGAATTCTCCTTTTATAATTTTTTATTCTTTACTTATTCTTATTGTAGCTGCAATTATAATTTATCTATTGTATAAAAAGTTAATTCTTTCAGAAGTGGTTATAGATGAATATAACACTCCTTTCGAAATTGCAATTAATTCTTTAAATGAGCTTGATGAGAAAAAAATTAATTCTCAAATAGAGTATAAAATATACTATACTCAGATGACTGATATTATTAAAAATTATTTTGAAAAGGATGTTGAGATTAGTGCTTTTGAGAGTACTTCAAATGAACTTATTGAAAAAATAATTTTATTAAAAAAATCAAAGAAATTAAAATTATCCAAAGAGACTATTGATAATTTCAGGAAAGTTTTAGAAAATGCAGACTTAGTAAAGTTTGCTAAATATACACCAGAAAAAAAGGTAGTTATTGATGATAAAAAGCTATTACAATCTGTTTTATTAAATACAAAAAATGCTATTCCAAATGATTTTGAAAAGGAGTTGGAAGAAAGAAAAAAGAAAGAAAAGGAAATAGAAACAATTAAAAAAAGGAGAAAAAATAATTTTATTATTATTTCATCATTTCTTGTGTTATTTTCTTTTTCTATTTCATCATACATCATTTTTCCTGAAAGTTTTAAAAACATATTAGTTTTTGATTCCAATAAAAAAACTTTAAAAAGTGATTGGATTAATAGTAATTATACTCAATTTAATTTGAAGCTTGAATCTCCTGATGCATTGCTAAGGGTTAGTGACACTATAAATAACAAAAACTATTATGAACTTTTAGAAAGTGATTATCAAGTTCAAATTAATGTAAATTCTTACACAGAAAATCAGGATGTAGTTGGTGACATGTTAAATAATTTTAAAGACAAAGGATACATTAATGTTTTAACCAAAGAAGAAGAATTTATAACGGAAAGTGATAAAAAAGGAGTTAAAATTTTTGGTTCATTTGACGATTCAAAAAAAGATAAGAAATTTAACTATTCGACTATAATTTTTATTAGCGATCAAAATTTAATCGAAATAATAACTGTTCATGAACAAAAAAATGACATTGTTGAACAGATTGTAAAAAGAATTGAAAACTCTATAGATTTTGTTAATGGATAATATTGTTTTTAAAAACCCTGAGTTTCTATGGCTTTTAATTTTACTGCCAGTAATATCTTATATGCTTTACAAATTCAAGTTTGTAAGATTAAATAATTTTAAATTTTCAAATCTTGAAAGTTTTGATTCTAAAACTCTAAAATCTAAACTGTATCCTCTAATTAATATTTTTAGAATCATAACGTTATTATTAGTAATTGTTGCACTAGCTAGACCTCAAAAAATTAGTAATAGTACTAGGACAAAAACAAGTAGTGGTATAGATATAGTTATTGCAGTTGATATTTCATCTAGTATGTTAGCACAAGACTTAAAACCTAACCGACTAGAAGCTTTAAAAAAAGTAGCATCTCAATTTATTAATGATAGGATAAATGATAGAATTGGACTCGTTATATATGCAGGCGAGAGTTATACTAAAACACCAGTAACATCGGACAAGGATGTTGTGATTAAATCTCTTTCTGACATTACTTTTGATGGTATAATTGAAGATGGAACTGCAATTGGAATGGGTTTAGCAACATCAGTAAATAGATTAAAAGAGAGTAAGGCAAAAAGTAAAGTAATTATCTTATTAACAGATGGAGTCAATAATTCTGGATTCATTGATCCTTCAACAGCTGCTGATTTAGCAGCAAATTTTGAAATAAAAACTTACACTATAGGTTTAGGAACTAATGGAAATGCAAGAGCACCAGTTGCTTTAAACCCAAATGGTTCATTTAGATTTGGAATGACCAAGGTTGAAATTGATGAAGAATTACTAAAAAATGTAGCAAGTAAAACAGGCGGCTTATATTTTAGAGCTACTGATAATAAGAAATTAGAGGAAATTTATAATGAGATAAATAAACTGGAAAAAACAGAAGTTGAAGAGATTAAATATTCTGATTCAGAGGAAAAATATAGGTTACTAGTTATAGCTGCAATTGGCTTAATTTTTGTCGAATTAATTTTAAAGTATACAGTGTTTAAATCAATAATATAATGTATCAGCTAGAAGAAATATCATTTATGTATTTTTTGGTTTTGCTACCAATTTTATTTTTAATTTTTATTTTCAATAGAAATTGGCAAAGGTTCATAAAAAAGAAATATTTTGATTCAAAAACTATTGAATATTTGAGTCCTAAAATTTCAAATAAAAAACCATTTTTAAAATTTTTAATTAAATCCATTACAATTATTTTATTAGTATTTGCATTAATCAATCCTAAAATTGGTACTGAATTAAAAACAGTAAAAAGAGAGGGTGTAGATTTGGTTTTTGCTGTTGATGTTTCTAAAAGTATGCTAGCTGAGGATATTGCACCTAACAGAATAATAAAATCAAAGCGAATTGTTTCAGAGATATTTGACAAACTTGGATCTGATAGGGTTGGTATAATTGCTTACGCATCAACGGCAATTCCAGTACTTCCTATAACTACTGATTTTTCATCTGCACGGATGTTTTTAGAAAGTTTAAATACTGATATGCTATCTTCACAAGGAACATCAATTGGAGAAGCAATAAGACTTTCAAAAAATTATTATGATGATGATAATCAGACAAACAGAGTTTTATGTATAATTTCTGATGGTGAAGATCATGAATCACAGAATATTAATGTGTCATCAATTGTTGGTGATACCGGAATAACAATTTTCACAATAGGTGTTGGCTCAACCAGTGGAGCCCCTATACCAATAAAGGAAAATAACATAATTAAATCTTATAAAAAGGATGAAAATGGTGAGGTTGTTATTACCAAATTGAATAAAAAAATATTAAGTGAGATGGCACTAGAAAGTAATGGTAAATTTTTTAAAGGGGACAACACTAATACTGTGGTAAATCTTATTATAGATGAATTAAAAGAAATGGATAAGAAAGAATTTGAATCAAAACAATTCGTTGCTTTTAAAGATCAATTTCAATGGTTTTTAGGATTTGGTTTATTTTTCTTATTCTTAGATTTGATTGTATATGATAAGAAAACTTTTTGGATAGAAAGGTTAAATTTATTTAATGAAAATGGGAATAAGAATTAATATATTTTTTGTTTTAATTGCTTCGTTTTCTTTCTCTCAAAATGAGACAGAAAAAAAATCAAACAACCTAGTTTTTGATGGTAATATTAAATTCGACAATAAAGATTTTGAAATAGCTGAATACAATTATAGAATAGCTAAATCAATAGACTCTTTAAATTACAATGCACCGTATAATCTTGGAAATTCTCTTTACAAAAATAATTTGGGTACTGATGCTCAAATTATGTACAAAAATGCTTTGAAAAAAAATTCTAGCAAAGAGGATAAACACAAAGGCTTTCATAATCTTGGAAATACATATATGCAGAAAGAAGACTATCAAAATGCAGTTAATTCCTTCAAACAAGCTTTACTTAACAATCCTGATGATGAAGAAACAAGGTATAATTATGTTCTTGCTAAGGAACTTTTGAAAAAGCAGAATCAGAATAATAAAAATGATAACAAGGATAATAAAGATAAGGACAATAAAACCAACAATAAAGAAGAGGATAAGGACGATAAAAGAGACCAGAAAGAAAAAAATCAAGATAAAAAAAATGATTCAAAACAACCACAGAAACCTAGAAAAGATCAAATTTCTCCTCAGCAATTAAAAAATCTATTAGAGGCAATGAATAAAGAAGAAAAAAAGGTACAGGAAAAAGTGAATAAGAAAAAATCTAAAGGGACACCAAAATCAAATAAAAAAGATTGGTAGTTATGAAAAGAATTTTAACACTAATTTGTTTATTGACTATTAATTTTAGTTTTTCTCAAATCAAGTTTGAGGCTGAGGTTAGTAAAAGTAATTTAGGTGTTAATGAGAATTTAAGAGTTGATTTTAAAATGAATAAAGATGGAGATAATTTCACTCCACCCTCATTTAATGACTTTAGAGTTATTGGCGGTCCAAATCAGTCTGTTAGTAACAGTTGGATTAATGGAGTTAGAAGTTTTACCAAAACATATTCTTATTTTATAACTCCAATTAAAAAAGGGGAATTTACTATAGGTCAAGCATCTATAGAAATTGATGGAGATATTTATAAGACTTTACCTTTTCAAATTCAAGTTAGTGAGGCAGTTCAATCTTCTCTTTCACCAGGAAGTCCATCATCTATATTAAATGATGATATTGAATTAAGTATTGAAGTTTCAAAAAGTGAGATTTATTTGAATGAGCCAATTTCAGTTGAGTTTAAATTACTTTTTAGCCCTAAAATTAATGTTACGAATTTGGGAGAAATTGATAGTCCGGAATTTAATAATTTTTGGTCTCAAAATATAAAAATTCAACGTTTAGAAATAAAAAGTACCTCTTACAAAGGTCAAAGGTATAATTATGTTACTTGGAAAAGAACTTTACTATTTCCTCAAAAATCAGGTAATTTAGAACTTTTACCTTTAACCCTTGATGTAACGGTTGATGTACCCACCAACAGACGTGATTTTTTTGGGAATGTAATTTATTCACAAACTTCAAAAAAAGTTTCTTCAAAAAAGAAAAGTATAAAAGTAAAAGAATTTCCCTTAGTAGATAAACCAGAGAGTTTTAACGGTGCAGTTGGGAAATTTAATGTTTCTTTATTTTCTTCTAAGTCTGAATTAAAAGCAACTGAATCATTTCAGTTAGAATTAAAAGTCAATGGAAGAGGTAATCTTAAATTATTTTCTCTTCCAGAAATTGAAGTGCCATCATCTTTAGAAAAGTATGATCCTGAATTTAAGGAAGATATAAAATCATCAATATCAGGGATGAATGGTCAAATTTCTAATACATATACAATTGTCCCTCAGTTTCAAGGTAAGTACCCTATCCCTGTTGTTGAGTTTAGCTACTTTGATCCAGAAACTGAGAAATACGTAATCATAAAAACAAATGAAACTATAGTAGATGTAACTGAAGGCCCAATGAATTCAGATCTTACTAATAACCCCAAATTAAGTTCAAATCAAAATAATACTATTCAAGCAACAGGACAGTTTAGCTATATTAAATTAAGTACAAAGTTTTTTAAAATTAATTCTAAAAAATTGTTGGATTCAAAATTTTGGTTGTATGCTCTTTTTGCTATTCCTTTTTTAATTTTCATTATTATCATATTATTTATAAAAATTACTAGAAAATCAATCTCAGATTCTGATCTAATAACTAAAAATGCTGAAAAATTAGCTAGAAAGTATTTGGATGATGCAAAAATAGACATATCCAATAAAGAATCTTTTTATAGCTCATTGGACCAAGCTTTGTTCAACTTTTTTAAATCAAAATTCATGATAAGAAAAGAAGATTTTTCAAAAGTTAAAATAAAATCAATTTTGATTAAAGAAAGTATTTCTGAGAAGATTATTAATGATGTGATTGAATTAATAGAAAGTTGTGAAATCGCAAGATACACTCCTGCAAGTGATGAGGATATGGATAAAGATTATGAAAAAGCTGTTCAGATATTAACAAACTTTGAAAATGTATAATATGTTTAAACTATTTTTAATTATATTTTTTTTAATCAGCCAGTCTCAAGACGATGTTATTTTTGATCAGGGGAATTCATCATACAATCAAGGTAATTATAATGAAGCCATTGAAAAGTATACTAGTATCATAAATAATGGTTCTGAATCTTCAGAACTATATTATAATCTAGGCAATGCTTATTATAAAATTAACGACATAGCAAATTCAATTTTTTATTTTGAAAAATCTTTATTGCTTGATCCAAATAATAATGAAACAAAAAATAATTTATCCTTTTCTCAAAACATGACTATTGACAGAATTGAAACTATTCCAGTCAATCAATTATCTAAATTTATTTCAAGTTTTACAAATTTATTTGATTACAATACCTGGCTTTTAATCTCAATTATATTTGAGTTTTTATCTTTTATAGTTTTTTCAGTATATGTGTTTAATAAAAATACGAATACCAAAAAGCTTTACTTTAGTATTGGATCGATATTCCTTATTTGTTTTATAATATTTTTAATTGTTGGTATAAATTCTAAATCAGTTTATGAAAAAAATAATCCTGCTATTTTATTTGATAACAGGATATCATTTAAGTCTGAACCTAATGAAAGATCTGATGAAATATTTATATTGAATGAGGGTACTAAAGTTAATGTCTTAGAAAAATTAAATGAATGGAGTAGAGTTGAACTTTTAAATGGATCAAAGGGCTGGATATTGAGTTCTTCATATCAGTTTATCAAGAGTGCAAATAAATAAATTATTAAAGTAAATTTAATAGAACATCATTCCGTTATCAAATAAAAACAGAATGCCATCACCAACTGAAATTAAAATATTAAATATTACAGAGTCATTTAATATTGATTTTGGAATTATATTAATGCTTAAGAGGTTATTTAAATAATTTATAACCAAAACTAAAAATGAAAATATTACTAAGTATTTACTCAAACTGAAAACACCACCAAGAATTCTATTAATCATTCCTAAAGAAGCAAATTTTACGAGCTTAGTTAGTGATTTTCCAATTATTGAAAACAAAATTGCGATTAATATAAATAAAATAATAAAGGATATAATATTTATAATTTTTATATCAATTTCAACAAAATTTGAAATAATTTTTGATAAATCTTCAGAAAAAATTGTAGATCCAATTAAGCCAATAAAGAAACCCAAAAAAGAGGATATCTCATTAAAAAATCCCTTTAAAAATCCTCTAATAAACCCAAAAGTCAGTAGAGAGATTATAATAATATCAAAATAATTCAATTTGAAATTATAATTTAGTATTGAATTATAAAAATATAATGAAAGCCTCTACAAAAAAAATAAATAGGTGGGATAATTTAATCAAAAAGATAAGCATTGATTTTAATGACGGACAATTAATTGATTTAGAAGGTATAATTTATTTAATAGGAATACAAGAATTGGGATTATTTGAAAAAAAATTTAAAAAAGAAGAAAAAGTAAATTTAATGCATATAGCAATTTGTAAACTTCTTGAGCCATATGGTTATTATAAATTTGATTATGTAGATAATGAAGGATGGCCTCATTATAGTCTTAAATCCAAACTACCTTATTTAAAATCAGGTGAACAATCTATTTTAATGAAGGAAGCAATCATTAATTATTTTTTAAAAAAGGGTTTCATTAGTTAAATAATTAGAATATTTTAGCTTGTAAGATGATCAATGACATAAAAAAATATTTAGAAGAACTAAATTCACTTGAGATAAAAAATGAAAAACAACTTGACCAATTTAGACTTAAATATTTATCAAAAAAGGGTTTGATCCAAAAGTTGTTTCTTGAACTAAAGAATGTCCCTAATGATAAAAAGAGATTTTTAGGCCAAGAAATAAATAATTTAAAAATTCTTGTAAATGAGATTTATGATTCTTCAAAAGATAAGTTTTCCTCTAAATCAGTAAACGATAAATTTGAAGATTTTTCAAAACCTACTCAAATATTAAAATTAGGATCACGTCATCCAATATCATTAGTAAAAAATAAAGTTATTGACATTTTTCAAAAAATTGGTTTTGATATTTCTGAAGGTCCTGAGATTGAAGATGATTGGCATAACTTTACTGCCTTAAATTTACCTGAATATCATCCTGCAAGAGATATGCAAGACACATTTTATATAAATAAAGACCCCGATTGGCTTTTAAGGACACATACCTCATCTGTTCAAATAAGACATATGGAAAATAATAAACCTCCAATTAGAACAATATCTCCGGGTCGAGTTTACAGAAATGAAGATATATCTGCTCGATCACATTGTTTCTTTCACCAAATTGAAGGTTTATATATTGATAAGAATGTTTCTTTTGTTGATTTAAAACAAACCCTGCTTTATTTTACAAAGCAACTTTTTGGAAAGAATAAAATAAGATTAAGACCTTCCTATTTTCCATTTACGGAACCTAGTGCAGAATTAGATATATACTGGGGATTAGATTCAGAAACTGATTATAGAATCACTAAAGGAACTGGATGGCTTGAAATTTTAGGTTGTGGTATGGTTGATCCAAGCGTTTTAAATAACTGTGGAATAGACCCAAAAGAATATTCTGGATATGCATTTGGCCTAGGTCTCGAAAGAATTACTATGCTTCTTTATCAAATTGATGATATTAGAACATTATATGAAAATGATGTTAGGTTTTTAAACCAGTTTAATAAGTCAATATAGTTTTTCAGAAATTTCTTTAACTATTTTTTTTGGACTAATTCCTTTATATAGAATTTTGTATACTGACTCAATGAATAAAAATTCATTTGTATTATTTTTAGTTATTTCATACACAATTTTGGAAGCATAGTAACCCTCAACTACCATCGACATTTCTGACATAGCTGATTTAACAGAATAGCCCTTACCTAACATATTCCCGAATGTTCTGTTCCTGCTAAATACGGAATATGTAGTAACAAGTAAATCTCCTATATAAGCAGAATGATTAATATCTCTTTTTATCTGATGAATTGTTCTAATAAATAATTTTAATTCTTTTGCACAGTGACTTATTAGAACACTTAAAAAATTATCGCCATATCCTAATCCATGACAAATACCAACAAGAATCGAATAAATATTTTTTAGGGTTGCAGAATATTCGATACCAATAATATCAGTTAGAACAGATGGTTTTATATATTTTGATTTTAGGTTATTTGCAATATAATTTCCTAAAACTTTACTTTTTACCCCAACAGTTAAATAGGATAGTTTTTCTAGAGCAACTTCTTCAGCATGACATGGTCCACTTATAATTCCAATATTATTTTTACTAATCCCATAATTTCTATGAAAATATTCACTAATTACTTGTTGTGATTTAGGTATAACCCCTTTTGATGCTGATATTATATATTTATCATTTAATAGGTCTTTACAATTTTCAAATGTTAAATCTATGAATGGAGAAGGTATGGCAATAATTAAAATATCTGAAAGTTTAATAATTTTTTGTAAATCATTTGAGATATTCAATTTTTTAGTTTTTAATTGAATATGTCTTAAATATTTTGGATTTCTTTTGTTTTCATAAATTCCATCAATGATTTCTTTTGTTCTAACATACCAGTTAAGCTCATCAAGATTTTCAGAAAATATTTTTACTAATGCAGTTCCCCAACTTCCTGCTCCAATAACACCATAACTTTTGTTTTTCATTTTTAACAATTCTTTAATATAAATGGAAACAAATTTAATTTAAATTTAAATGTTTGTTTTTCATAAGTTGTTAACATTAAACACTCTTTTAAGAGTGTTTTTTGTTTATGTTACTTTATTATAACAAAAGTAATCAGTCCTATTACGAAAAAAAATAATATTCTAAAATGTTTTTTTCTAGAGTCTACAAATCTGTTATGTAAATACCAGCCAAAAAAACATAAAAATAAAGTTACCGCGTTTGAAATGTATATATTTAATTCTAACTTATTAATTAATAAAAAGGAAAATGATAGATTGATTAATAAAAATATTAATGTAAATAGCGAAATTCTAAAATCAAAAAAAGTATATTTTTTTTTTATTATAAATTTATAAGAGGAGTTTAAAATATTAAAACTTAAAAACAAAAAACATATTATTTCTAATAAGTTATGAATACTAATAAGGTTTATATTCATTTTAAATGAAGGCATTAATTAAATTTCTTGTATACGAACTTGGGTTTTTAAATAATTTTTTAGAATCATTAAAATCAACAACCTCACCGCTTTTTAATACCATAATTCGATTGCAAATACTTTTAACAATTCTTATATCATGAGTAATAAATATTATTGAAAGAGAAAATTTATTTTTTAACTCAATCAATAAATTAAGAATAGAATTTTGAATATTTTTATCTAAGGCAGACACACACTCATCACAAATTAGAATTTTTGGTTTCATTGTGAGTGCTCTTGCAATAACTACGCGTTGTCTTTCTCCACCTGACAATTGTGAGGGTAATTTATTGTATAAATTATTTTTTAATTTAACGTTCCTTAAAATATTAGTTGCTTCAGAATACAATTTTTTATTTGAAATTAAATTATGAAATTTTAGAGGCTCAATTACTTGATTAATAACACTAATTGATGGATCCAAAGAGGAATAAGGATCTTGAAAAATAGTTTGAATTTCTTTACTTAAAGATACTCTATTAAGAGTTTTTAAATTTTTTGAATTGTAAAAAATATCTCCAGAGTAGTCATTATAAATTTTAAGTATACATTTAGAAATTGTAGTTTTTCCTGATCCTGATTCTCCAATTATACCTAAAGAATCATTTTTTAATAAATTAAAATTTATATTATTTAAAATTTGTTTACCTGTAAGCTTTAAACTTAAATTATTAACGTTAAGAATTTCTGATTTATTTTTTTCAAAATTAATTTTATCAATTTTAAACTTCCTACTTAATGATATCAAATTTTTTGTATATATCATCTTTGGATTCTTAAAAATTTTTTTTGTTTCACCTTCTTCAATTATTTTTCCGTCTTTGAGAAAAATTATGTGATCAGAAATTTTACAAACAAGATTAAGATTATGGGTAATTAATACTAAACTCATTTTATATTCATTTTTGAGTTTAATTATTAATGATATAATTTCTTTTTTGACTAATGAATCAAGAGATGATGTAGCTTCATCACAAATTAAAATTTTAGGTTTTTTTGAAATCATCATAGCAATCATAAGCCTTTGTTGTTGGCCTCCACTAAGCTGGTGAGGATATTTTTTTAGTGTTGATATAGGGTCATTAATTTTAACCTTGTCAAGTAATTCAATTGCAATGTTGATATTTTCTGTTTTTGATGAATATTTTTTTTGAAAACATTCAATCAATTGATTCCCGCATTTTATGCTTGGATTTAGATAGCTCGAAGGATCTTGAAAAATAATTCCAACATCGTTTTTTAAAAAGTTTTTATAATTATTACTCGAGAATTTATTTAAGTTAGAATTACTAAAATAAATATCACCTGATTGATTTAATCCTCTATATCTAGAAAGTTTGAGAATACTTAATGCAGTAATAGATTTTCCACTTCCAGATTCACCAACAATGCCAAGTATAGTATTTTTTTTAATTTTAAAATTTAAATTGTCTACAATTTTATTTCCTTCTGAATAGACATTTAGATTTTTTATTTCTAACAAATTATCATTCATTTATTAATTTATTTGCTTTTAAAATTTTAAAACTTTCTGAAATGTATTTTGTAAAGTCTATTGGAAATCCATTTAAACTTTGACCTTTTGCTTTTCTTTTTCCTAGTCTAGTAATTATCAAATTAATTTTTGGAAAAACAATTACGTATTGACCTTGATGTCCTCTCATAGAAAAAAATTTTTGATTTTGAAATTTACCAATCCAAAATCCATATCCATATATAGGATTATTTTCAAACCTTGGGGATATAGATTTTGTGATATTGGAACTATTCATTACCTGAATGCCATTTATTATACCATTATCTTTATACAGTTTACCTACTTTTGAAAAATCACGTGCATTAGAATTTAAACAACAATATGTTTTTAATTCATTATTTTCTTTGCTATCAACCATCCAAAGAGCATCATTTTCAGCACCAATAGGATCCCACAACCAATCACTTACTAAGTCATTAATTTTTTTATTATTTGCTTTTTCAATTGCCATTGATAAAAGTTGGGTGCTCCCACTTTGATAATCAAAACTTTTTCCTGGTAAATTATTAAAAAAAGATTTTAGCATTAATCTTTTTAAGTCTTTACTTACGTATGAACGTGCTGTTATCCCTAGTAAATTCTTATAATTTTCTTCCCATTCTAGACCAGATGACATTGATGCTAAATCTCCAAGAGTTACCTTATCACCACCAGCAGATTCAAATTCAGGATAATAGTTTATAAGTTTTTCATCTAAGCTTTTAATTGTTTTTAATTCAATACTTTTAAATAATAAAAAAGAAATAATACTTTTTGACATAGAAAAAGAGTTAGTCATGGAGCTCTCATTATATCCTAAAAAATATTTTTCTTGTATTATAGAATCATTTTTAATTATTAAAAAAGCAATACTACCCAATTGATTGTGAATAGAATCTAATTCTTTTGTGCTTTCCAATTGATTGTATAATTTATGTTTTGGCCATGATTTTGGATTGGAACTTCTTCTAACTTTAACATTGTCGAAGAATTTAAAATCTTCAATGGATGCTTTTGTGCTTTTTGTTTTTAAAACAAGAGAGATCATGTTTTTGTAGTCACTAAAATTCTCATTTTGGAATAAAATGATTGTAAAAAGAATTATGCTTGCTAAAATTCCAAATAGAATAGATATTTTTCTAGATAATCTCATTATGAATTTTATAAATATATATATTTAATTGTTATTGATTATTTTAGATAATTCCAAACATGAAAAAGCCATTTTTTTATTTAAGAACAAGAATTTTTTTATCAATGATAATTCTTGTATTTATATCTTTTTTACTTATTGGAATTTCTACAAACTTTCAAATATCAGAAAGTTCATACTATTATCATGAGCTTAGATTAGATAGAAAAGAATCTCAACTACAAAGAGCAATTTCATATGAATTTATAAATAATAAACAAGGTTCAAATGACAGTCAAAAATTTAGAGACCAAATTTTTAAGATTTCAGATATTCAAAATATAAGTTTTAGTATTTACGATTTAAAAGGAAATTTAATTCAGTCAACTTTTGGTGAAAATGCATTAAATAATATAAGTAATGAACTAATAAATAAAATAAACTCTTCCGAAAAAAATAAAGTAGTTGAAATAAAAAAAATTGAAGAAAAGCAGATTAGAGAGTCTTATTCTATTATTTTCGATTCTAATAATGAACCAATATGGATACTTAATTTCCCATATGTTGATGATGATAAATTGAATGTTTATGAATTAAGATCTTTTATTTTAAATATTGTTCAGGTATATATTTTATTATTTGTTTTAGCAATAATTATATCATATTTCGTTTCTAGTTATATCACAAATCCAATATCAGAAATTGTATACAAAATGAAGCAAATGAAAATTGATAAATTGAATAAAAAAATCAATTTAGATGTTACTAGCAGAGAGATGTTTACACTATTAAGCTCATATAATGATATGGTTGATCAAATTGATCACAATGTAAAACAACTGTCTAAATCACAAAGAGAATTAGCTTGGAGGGAAATGGCAAAACAAGTAGCTCATGAAATAAAAAATCCATTAACTCCAATGAAATTAAGCGTTCAAAATTTTAAAATAAAATTTGATCCTAAAGATCCTGGTATTGATAAAAAATTAGATGAATACAGTAAAACTTTGATTCAACAAATAGATGTTTTGAGTTCAATAGCTACTGCTTTTTCTAGTTTTGCAGAACTACCAGCTCAAAAAAATGAAAAAATTGATCTTATTTCTACTATTAAATTATGCCTAGAAATTTTTAATGAAAGAAATGTTATTTTTCAAAGTGATTTAGTCAAATTGGAGATTTTATTTGACAGAACTAACTTAATCAGAATTATTAACAATTTGGTTAAAAATTCAATTCAAGCAACCAGTGAAATAAATAATCCGGAAATTATCGTTTCGTTAAAAAAAACTACTAAGGATGCAATAATTGAAATTAGTGATAATGGGATCGGAATTCCAAATAGTTTAAAAGAAAAAATATTTGAGCCTAGTTTTACCACTAAGACTAAGGGCATGGGGTTAGGACTTAGTATTATTAAAAACTTAATTAATAATTATAAAGGAAAAATTTCTTTTAAATCAAAAAAAGGTGAAACAGTTTTTAAGATAAAACTACCATTAAGTTAGCAATACTCATTGTATGCTTCTTTTAGGTTATCAGCTATTATTTTTGCATCTCTCCCCTCAATATGATGACGCTCTAACATGTGAACTAATGAGCCATCTTTGAATATCGCAATACAAGGAGATGATGGCGGGAACGGGAACATTAAATCTCTCGCAGTTGCAGTTGCTTCCTTGTCAACTCCAGCAAAAACTGTAAATAAATTATTGGGGATCTTTTCATTTTGTAATGATGCTAATACACCTGGTCTTGCATTTGCAGCAGCACATCCACAAACCGAATTGACTGCAATAATGGAAGTACCAGATTTAATTAAATCTTTAATATCATCATCATTTTTAAGTTCAGAAAAACCATTACTTGTTAGTTCTTCTTTCATTGGTTTTACAATATGTTCTGGATACATAACTTTTTTTTTCAAATATACTAAGAACTATTAAATTCCATTTGTAATTTTGTAATGTGTATAAGTGGTTTTTAGGTTTATTTGGTTTTTTTATATATAGAATTCCTGGATTTTTTGTTGGATTTTTCATTGGATCCTTAATTGATAACGGAGGAATAAGAAGAGTCAATTCAAATGTTATAAAAGAATTTGAAATTAATTTACTTTCTCTTACATCCATTTTAATTAAGTCAGATGGAAAAATTTCTTCATCTGAACTCCAATTTGTTCGAAATTACTTTATTTCAATTTATGGCTCAGATAAAGCTAACCTATTGTTTAAAAGATTTAATAATGAAGTCGATAAATCAAAAATATCAGCTGAAAAAATATGTTTTTTTTACAGATCGAGAACAACATACGAAACAAGACTTCAAATAATAAATCTTTTATTTAATGTTGCGAAATCAGATGGTAATGTCTCAAATTATGAATTAGAAAAGTTACTAGAATTTTCAAATCTTATGAAAATTTCAAGTGTTGATTTTGAAAGCCTGAAAGCGATGTTTATTAAATCTACAAATTCTGATTATAAAATATTAGAAGTTGATAAAAGTTGTACAGATTCTGAATTAAAAAAAGCATATAGAGATTTAGCTAAAAAACATCATCCAGATAAGGTTCAGCATCTTGGTGAAGCTTACATAAAGTCTGCTAAAGAAAAATTTTCAAGAATACAAGCGGCATATGAAAACGTAAAAAAACAAAGAGGAATTGCATGATTGATCAATTACTTTTTTATCTGGAGATCGGATATAGTCATATTTTGGACTTAAACGCATATGATCATTTTTTATTTTTAATTTCTATAACCATCCCATTTACTTTAAAATATTTTCAAAAGCTGTTTTGGATTGTTACTTTATTTACAATTGGGCATACACTGTCAATTGTTTTATCAACTTTTGGATTTATAAAACCTAATATTTCTATGATTGAGTTTTTAATTCCTGTCACAATTATTTTTTCCGCTATATCAAATATTTTTTTCTTAAATATTGATAAAAAAATTGATAAAAAAATATTATTAATTTCATTATTTTTTGGATTGATACATGGATTTGGTTTTGCTAATTATTTTAACCAAATAACTTTTGATGATACATTTGATTTCATTGCTTTATTAGGTTTTTCATTAGGTGTCGAGCTTGCTCAAATTTTAATTGTTATATCAATACTTGTAATAAATTCAATTTTAGAGTTTTTCATTAATAAAAAATATGGGTATTACATTAAAATAAGCTCAATCATAGTTTGTATATTAACTTTTTTATTATTTGTATAGATTGTGAAAAGTGAAAAACAATTAAGGTATGATAAAGCTTATTTAAAAATGGCTTTAGAATGGGGCAAACTTTCCCATTGTAAAAGGAGACAAGTAGGGGCATTAATTGTCAAGGACAAAATGATAATTTCAGATGGCTATAATGGAACACCTACAGGCTTCGATAATAATTGTGAAGATGATGAAAACTATACTAAATGGTACGTACTACATGCAGAAGCTAATGCAATAACTAAAGTTTCTTCATCAACTCAATCAAGTGAGGGGGCAACACTTTATGTTACTTTATCACCCTGTAGAGACTGCAGTAAATTAATTTTCCAAGCAGGAATTATTAGGGTTGTATATTATGAAGAATATAAAGATAGATCTGGACTTGATTTTTTAATTGAGGGAGGTGTGGAAGTAACGCAAATCTCTACTCTTTGATTTTTTTTTCAATTTTTTCAGAAATAATTAATATTAAAATCACCAAGATTGCACACAATGACGCTAATATTCCAATTAGTGAAACTTTGTTATCAACATCATTAAATTCAAATTCAAAATTATAATTGAAAATATTGATGATTAAAATTATAAAACTTATTACAAGACCTATTTTTTTTAACATATCACAAAGTTAAGAATTGAAATGATCATAATTGACAAAACTTTAATATCAAATGATATAATTGAAAAAAAATTCACTTGTGAAATATCCAGTTGTAAAGGCGCATGTTGTGTAAAGGGAGATATTGGAGCTCCTTTAGAAACTGATGAAGTAAAAAAACTAAAAAATAATTTTGAAAAATTAAAAAAGTATATTTCAAATAAAGGGATTGAAATACTAAAGAAAAAATCAAATTTTGTAAAAGATGATAACGATATTTTTCACACACCTTTGATTGAAAATAGGGAATGTGCCTATATTAAAAGAGATAAAAATAATGTAGTTTCTTGTGGAATTGAAAACGCATATAACGATGGGGTAATTAATTTTAATAAACCAATTTCATGTCACTTATATCCTGTAAGAATTACTAAACTTCAAAATTATACAGCTGTTAATTATCATAACTGGGATATATGTAAAAGCGCATGTTCAAAGGGAGAAAAAGACAATATTTATTTATTTGAATTTTTAAAATCAGCTCTAATTAGAAAGTTTGGAATCTCTTGGTATAATAAATTATTATTAGCAAAAAAAAATAATTCCTAGAATTTTATTCAATTCACAAATTGTTAAAAACTAACCCAATTTGTGAATAATTATTCCTTTTTTTTCTGACAACATTTTAGAATCTTTGTGAAGCATTCATTTGCAAATAATCTTAATTACAATACTGTTATGGTTGAGCCAATTTTAAAAGAAAATAAAGATAGATTTGTCATCTTTCCAATTAAACACCACGATTTATGGGAGTGGTATAAAAAATGTGAAGCAAGTTTTTGGACTGCTGAAGAGATAGATCTTCACCAGGATTTGACAGACTGGTCTACAAAATTAAATGACGATGAAAAGTATTTCATCAAACATATCCTAGCTTTTTTTGCTGCTTCTGACGGTATAGTTAATGAAAATCTTGCAGAAAATTTTGTAAATGAGGTTCAGTATTCTGAAGCAAAGTTTTTTTATGGTTTTCAAATCATGAT
>CENX01181428.1_pt1 | contig 28787 bp, 27 predicted proteins | sample 361321 | NCBI WGS metagenome assembly CENX01 (sample SAMEA2619678, study PRJEB7988) | marine metagenome | isolation source: saline water (ENVO:00002010), including | reverse complement strand
CGAACACGTTTTCATTCGCCCAGATACCGATCTGTACTTCTTGGCAGCATTTTGCAACGGTGTGATTCAAGCCAATGCGATCGCTAACGATCGCGTGCAACGGCATATGAAAAACTTTGAGAAACTAAAAGCCGTTGTCAGCACTTGGACGGCCGAGCGACAGGCAAAAGTGACCGGTATATCAGTCGAGACGTTCAACGACTTACTCAACGGCTATATTCAAGCACCCGCAGCCGCATTAAATATGGCCACCGGCGTTAATCAAGGCAGGCACGGCACGCTCTGCTATTGGCTGCTCGAGTCAATAGCAGCCATTACCGGTAATTTTGACCACAAAGGCGGAAATTTAATTGGCGAAGGCCTAATTGACTTTGCTGCAATCGCCAAAGATGACCCACAAATGTCACTGGGGTATCATCGAAAGGATGACCTACCCACCGTCAGCGGTCAACAACCCGCAGGGATGGTCGCTGACGATATTCTTGATGGCGAAGTCACCGCGATGATTGTTGAAGCCTCAAACCCCCTGCTTGCCTGTGGCACACCTAACGGTCGACTTGAGGAGGCAATGGAAAAGTTAGAGTTACTCGTCTGTATCGACTGGTTCCGCAATGAGACGGGCAACTTAGCCGACTATATTTTACCGGCAACAACTTGGCTAGAGCGATCAGGTATGCCTTATGCATTACAGTCTTTTGTCGCCTGCACACCCAAGCCGTACCTTTATGCCAGCGGCCCTGTCCTTTCGCCCCCCTCTGGCGTGAGACATGAATGGTGGATCTATACCCGACTGGCAGATAAGCTTGGCCAGAATATTATGGGTAATCCTATATTAAGTATCGCCTTAAAAATAGCGGCTCGTTTAGCCCACGGTCGATTAGGCAGGTGGATTAAAGTACCAGAGCTATTAATTGACGGCATGCTAAAGCAGGCAAAAATGCCTAATTTAAAAGCCATGATTCAAAATCACCCAGACGGATTTTTGCTTGATGAAAATGACGGCGATAATTTCTTAGGGACTGATCGCGTGCTAACCGATGATGGTCTCGTTGATCTTGCCCCACAAGCCTATATTGAAACCTTTAATCAGCAAACTGAATCAAGCTACCAACAAGAAATAGCCAACTTAGGTCGCTTAAAATTGATTGGTAAGCGTGAAATCCGTCGCATGAATAGCGGCTCTGCAAATTGTGAAGCGCTGGTTAAAATAGACACTAACTTTGCTTACCTTAATCCTGATGATGCGGCTAATGCTGGCCTAGCTGAAAATGATTGGGCAAAAGTAAATTCCGATTTTGGTGAGATCCATATCCCTATTAAAATTACCGATGAAATGATGTCTGGGACATTAGCAATTCCACAATGTTGGGGCCACGAAAAAGCTGAAGGTCTATCGCACGCTAAATTACACCCTGGCGTAAACTCTAATTACCTTGCAGGTGACGGATATAAAAATATTGAGAAGTTATCAGGGATGTCCCATCTGTCGGGAATTTTAGTTGATATAGAAAAATCAAATAGATTGGCAAGCTCAAATTAATTTTTTGTTGAAAAAAGCCAGAAGTGATATCTCATTTCTGGCTTTTTTAATTTAGAATTTATTGTAAATTTACTCTCTCACCAAAGTCATTAAAATCATCTTCTCTAAGGCCCAAGCCAACCTGAATGGTTTCTGATAAACTATAAATTCCATTAAATGCCCAAGATATATCTGTTTTTCTGTCTCTTCGCCAATAGAGCACTTCAAAGTCTCTAAAGTGCATGTAGTTGGCAACTTTTTGTCAACTCATAAGGAGCATTAGACAAAATCAAATATCTTTTGTTAGTGATAAAAAAACCGCAGACTAGCTGCGGCTTAATTAGATTATTGAATTTAAATAACTTATAAATCAAAACTCAAACCTAGAGAAATTTTATCAACATCCACATCTTCTCCATCCAATTCAGCCTGGACTCTTTGCCATTGTACATTCCCGGATAGGTTGTCATTTATAGCTATCTCTAGGCCTGTAGCATATGTTAGGTCTGTTCCGTCCTCTTCTCCTGATAAAGTAGTAAATCCATCAGTGAGTTCAACATCTAATTCCCACATAGAAACACCAACCTTTCCAAAAAGGTTAACTTTTTCGTTAATAGGGAATAAGCCGACTATAAGGAAATCGAGAGTTTCAGCTCCTAAAGTAATGGTAGCACCATCACCACTAGCTGACACTTCGCCTAAGTCATTATAAGACAATTCGAAAGAAAGACTTTCGCTAATTGAGAATGAAGCAGCTATGGTTAAGCTATCGTCATCCGCTTCACCGTCATAATCTGCCTCACCAACAGAAATACCTATAGTCTGAGCAGATACTGTGGCCGAGTAAAGTAGAAATGTAGTTAGAAAAGCAAGGAAATAGTTTGAAATCTTCATGAATTACTCCATCATTAGTGATTTATATGGCTAAAAGAAATCTACTTATTTAATTAACATAAACCAATATACATGTATATTAGGATTTATAAATTTTATTTTTTGTACGGATTAATACAGATTTAAAAAAATATTGACCAATTATTAAACATTACATTAATGTGCAGTTGTCTAGATAGACGCCACCATGGGCATAGCACCATTGCGTAGAGTTGGGAGAAGGTCCAGAGTATTTTGAAGTAGACGTTTTTGATCAAAAAAGAACAAGTCCTGTTAAGGTTTTGTCGCTCCAACAATCCACATAGCAAAAAATTGGCTGTGGCCACCGTAAGCGTGACCTAAAGCCCGTTTAGCTCCCTCAACTTGCCGTTGATCTGCCATCCCTCGCACCTGCAGTGCCGCCTCGGCAAAACGAATCATCCCTGAAGCACCAATCGGGTTCGATGACAACACCCCACCAGAGCAATTCCAAGGTATATCACCACCTTGATCGCGTGAAGTGGCACCCTCTAAAGTTAAGCGCCAACCCTGACCAGACTCAGCAAAGCCTAAGCTCTCTAACCAGATCGGTTCAAACCATGAAAAAGGTACATAGACTTCCGCCATATCTAACTGCTTGCGCGGTTGAGTAATGCCCGCCTGTGCATATAAATCCTTCGCACAGGCTCTGCTCGCTTCAGGATTAACCTCTTCACGCCAAGGATAAAAAGACGGCTCAGAGCGCATTGCCATAGCATGTACCCAAGCAGGTTTATGGGTCGATGTATCTGCGTGACTCTCAGCGGCTAACACCATCGCACAGGCACCGTCGGATGATGGACAACTTTCTAAAAAGCGCGTGGGTTCCCATAGCATCGGACTATTTTTAACGGTATCAATATCGATATCCGGTAAATGTAAATGGGCATGCGGATTCTTGATAGCATGCAAGCGATCTTTCACAGCAACCTGACAACCGACGTCTTCCGGTGCGCCACTACGACGCATATATTCGCGAATAACGGGCGCAAACATGCCACCGGCTCCTGAATTAAAATGCGGTCGAAACGGCATAGAAGGTGATAGCGCCCAATGCGCATTCGATTCACTTTGTTTTTCAAAAGCTACGGTTAATACTCGTTTAAATAAGCCTGACTTGATGTGATTCGCCGCGACAATAGCAGTAGAGCCACCTACACTGCCAGCCGTATGCACACGTATCACCGGCTTATTAACACCGCCTAGCGCTTCAGCCAAATAGGCTTCAGGCATAACCACGCCTTCAAACATATCCGGTGCTTTACCGATGATTAAAGCATCGATATCGGACCATTCACAACCGGCATCAGCCAAGGCATTTAACGCGGCTTCGCGAACTAAGCCCGCCAAAGAACAAGTTAGTTTCGTTTTATAACGTTCGGTTTGACCAACGCCACAAATAGCGACTCGATGATTAGACATATCAACCAGCCTCCAAAATAGCGACCATATTATGTTGCAAACAAGGTCCAGAGGTCGCATGAGCTAAAGCAGTTGTCACCTCATCTTTCTGAAGAGCCCTAAAGCTCATGCCAAAACGATCAAGTCCTGCCGACATCATAATATGCCCCGCTAGTGGCCCACCCGAGGGGTTAATATCAACTTGATCATCTAAGCCCAAAGCATCTTTCAATATCAAGGTTTGTGGGCTAAAAGGTGCATATAATTCAGCGATATCAAATTGCTCTATACCGGCTTGCAATTTAGCTTGCGCCAAGGCTTGGGTTGTGGAGCCAGACTCAGACAATGTCCGAATACCGAGTTGATGCGCTTCCATACGATGATCGATACCTCGAATATAGACGGGTTTCTTTGTCGTTTTTGGTAGTGCCGATTTATCGGTAATGATTAATACTGAGACGCCATCAGTAATAGGACAGCAATCATGGCGACGCAGTGGCGAGGCGATGTAAGGTGCTGTCAGTAATGCCTCGACTTCCCTATCACCCGATAACTGCGCGGCAGGATTTGCTTTTGCCTTGCGACGACTGTCAACCACCACCTCAGCAAAATCACGCTCAGTGTATCGGCCTGTAGCCAATAAGGCGCTGGCTTGCAAACCCGCCATAGAAATACTGTCAGGCCATAATGGGGCTAAATAGTAAGGATCGCACTGTTGTGACATGACATCGGGCAGATCGCCCACCGACGATTTCCCAAAACCATAAATTAATGCACTACTGATTTCACCTGCTTGAATTTTTAACCATGACTCATACAAGGCCCAAGCGGCATCCATCTCAACATGTGATTCCATTTTTGACGGCGTGGCCCCTAAAGCATCGACCGCACCCACAAATGAAAACGCACCCCCGGCAATATAATCACAAGATCCAGAACAGACAAAATCAATATCGTTCATCGTCATAGCCGCTTCCGTTAATGCCGCCTCAATCACAGGCATTAACATTTCGACTTCATTCAATATTTTTTCCTGTCTCACTTGAGGAGATTGAGCATAAGCGACAATAGCAACTTCACGCATCTTGACCTCCTTTTGCGGCTTCCTTACGTTGTTCAGCTTTCGCTAAACACTGCTGCTGCAATGCATCAATGTCAACTAGTGGTTCACCCGTTGGCTTGAAGTATTCAATATTTTCTAAAGAATTATTCCATACCTCGGCCGGACGCCAGACAGCAAGAACACGCATGCCAATAGCGACCTCATCAATGTCACACTCACTAATTAAATGACTGCAGGCTTGATCGGCACCGTCTAATAAAATATTGGCTACCGTAAAAGGCGGTACCAGCTTACTTCCCGGAATAGGCAAATGGACGGTAGTAAAACCAATCACAGTGCCGGTATCGCTTAAAATAACAGGAATGTGTGTAGCTTCACCACTCTCAGGACATGCGCCCAGAGGCGGGAATAAAACCTTACCCGTCGCGGTCGATAAATGGCCCAAAATTTCACCGCGTTTCATTGCATGCAAAAAAGGCGTGATGGCTCGTGACGAGGTCGCGTGATAACGGTGATAAATTGGCGCATCAAATTGCTCGATGGGATCTAGATCTATATCCACTATGACTACCCTCCCGTCGCCGAAACGAAACCATGAATATCGGTTATGGCTCCGCGCCGTTCTTCAGCCCATTGCACCTTTACTGCCATACCTGAACTTAGATGCTCAGGGGAGTCTGCAAGCATGCGATGCAAAAAAGGCACGTCTGCGCCGTCGAGCTGAATCATCGCAAAAGCAAAGGACTGGGACATTTGATGATGATCACGAGGCTGATCAATCCAAGTCCAATACAATAATCGCCCACGATCACTGAGTGGCACAAAATCATCAAGTGATTCAGCCGTGCGTGGGTCATATTCTGTAGGAGGGAACAATACGCTACCGTCATTGGCACGTATGCCGTAAATCTTTTGCTGTTTTAAGGCAGCGAGAAATTTACCAATAATAATGCCGGGAGAACGAGTATAAGTAAAACCCAGCTCGAAATCGGCCTCTAACAAGCTATTGTCTGGCACAGTCATAAACATTTACCAATGAATTAATTCAAAGTAAAGATTATGGCAAACCAAGAACCAACGCTATCAAAAACCAATTAAACTGTCTTAAGGTTTAATCAATTTAAAAGGCAAAGAGTAACCAGATGTAACAAAGATTATCAACATGCAATCAAAATCATAGAAAAGTTGTCATGGAACCATAAGAAGATCCGTTGAGGCATAGGATTTTTGAGCCAATATGCTCTAGACCAACAAAAAAACTAAATAAAATCAACCACCCTCAAGCCCAAACATCAAAAAAACCAAGCTATTACATCTTGATACAGAATGGAACTGTTAGCGATATATTTTTAATACACCTAACCACTAAGATTGAGTCTTAATAATCAGCTCACGATATGTTGAACGAGCAAAAAATAAAATGCTATTCGATAACGAGGAGTAAAGCGTATGTTAAACACAACTGCATTAAAAAAAATATTATTATCGAGTTATTTAGTGGCTATCGTAGCTGTTGGTTTTAGCCAGTACAGCCGAGCAATGGTGCCACTCTATTGCCCTACGCCTGGCTTACATGATGTTGACCCGAGAAAATCAATCATGGTGACAGAGCAAGCTGTGGTGAGCAAAGCCGTTTCATTGCACTCGGTAATGAAAAAATTGGTTACCGATAGCGGTGTACCTAACTTAACCCCTACTCAATTATGGGACCAATGGTGGGACACGCAAAATAATGGCCCATCGCTGGCACAAGGACCTCATTGCGATGACACCGTCAATGCTACGGGGCAAACAACACTCAATGGCTTCCCGCTAGACTGCCCAAGAAATGAGGGTAATGAAATTAACATCAATCCTTTTCATCAAAATTCTAGCGCACAATATATTCCCATTGCACTGGTCAATCGACTTGATCTCGCACCGCCAAATGGCGCCAACTGCGGCGAATATAGAATTGTATTTGCGAGAAAAACTGGCCAAACCAATGGCGGAGAACGAAATTTAATTATTTTTGAAGCTGTGCTAGATAACCCAAAACCCAATTGTGGATTGGACGGCTGTCGAGCAATTGCAAAGTTTTGGGCTGACTTGTCAGAAATACAATCACCTAAAATGCGAGCAAAAAATCTCAGGCAGTTTTTTTTAAAAGGCATCCCCTCATCTAACATAGAACCTGTGATTAGCGTAGAGAACTTTTCTCCTGGCACTGGACAAATTAGAACTAACCAGTTTTTGTCGGGCAATAATACTCAAAAATGGCAATTACGCGAATTTAAGCTGGCAGAACTCCAGAGCCCACAAGGTAATAGTCTAGCGCTTAAGTTCATTCCTGTGACAACTAAGATTAATCCTTGGGGCGAACTCTTTAATGAGCAGTTTAACGATCCTCGAACCCTGCCCTTTATGATGGACTTTATTGGCGAGGTCAGTTCTTTAAATCAAACACAACTTGATCAAATATCAATGTCAATACCGGACAACTACAACAGTGGGCAAAGTACTGCACAGGGTTTCTTTAGTGAAAGTAACTACACGACACACTTTGATAGCAACGGTCCATTTTCTAATATGATACAAACCCAATTAGGTATATTAGGCAGTAACTTAACACCCAGTGATATTGTAGCGAGAGCAAAGACACAAAGCTGCGCAGGTTGTCATCAACTGAGCAACTCTGATAGCTTGGGTGATGGATTAATTTGGCCTAATTCTTTAGGATTTGTGCATATCACTGAGGACACGACACAGATTGTCAATGGAACTGATCATTTTAGTATTTCAGATGCCTTGGAAAATCACTTTCTGCCCATGAGGGAAACTATTTTTGAAAACTATCTCGACAATAGCTGCATGCCATGCTTGACACCCGTACTCATCAGTAAAGATGACTTCCTAGTCAACAATAATGGTAGTTATAACGATACAGATATCGATGTGCTACCTGAAAAAAAATCGGTCAGCCTAACGCTCAGTTCGATTGACCCTGACAGTTTATTAAGCTCAAAAAGTACAGCATTTTCGCGTGCAGAAAAAAATCGGCAACAAGGTCTAGTAGGTCTTGACAGTATAATCAGTGAAAATGTAGATTTAAATCTTGATAACACAGACGACACGACTCAACCAAATAGTAATACTGCTATTACTGTCGAGATATCAGCAGATGGTAAGCATTTCATAATCCCCAGCTCAAAGACTATTATGGAACTTGACAAAGAGCGAAAAGCCCACTTACCTAAAGTCAATATAGGGGGGACAAGTCGAGTGCATTAATGAATAATCCACTCTGATCACATTAAGGGTAGAAATAAGCTTGTACCTACCCTTAATGACTCGCTCGAGGAGTCATTAAGCCTTATCTTACAATTCTGATGCTTAAAAATGGCAAATTGATCTTGTTAATTACCTTAGCTATGGTTATATTTCCACCAAAAATAAGATGCACATCACAGCTTAAATAAAAACACAGTAATGTCATGTCAAAAAAGCCAATAATGGTTGGATTATTTTTGATGATGCCATCTGGCAAAAGCAAAATATCACCCATTCAGGTTCGATTAACCATGAATAATTAAACCCTGCACAGGTTTAGGTTTTTAAGCGCGAGCTTATTGACAGCAATAAGCCTAGCTAGGTAGCCTTATCCTTAAGACTGTTGGTCAAAAACATTCTAATAACAGACCTTTTAGCAAGGATATCATTATGTCGAATCCCAAAATGCCTATCCCTCACCATATCAGTCAGGAAGCACAAGATTTTTTAACGCCCGCCATAACTACCGCAGAACACGATCCTGCGCCGCAATCAACCGAGGAATGGCTGTCCTTTGTAGAAGCGAGTAACGCTAACTACGCGCCCTTTGTTGAAGCTGTAACGTCCTCCCCTGACGTTACTATCGAAAAAACAATCATTGCAGGGGTAACCGTTAGAATCATTACACCAAAAACATTACCGGAAAATAAAAAAGATAAAATACTGGTTAATCTTCACGGTGGCGGCTATGTCATGTTAGGCGGCGACCAAAGTATTATGGAAGCAGTAGGCATGGCATTAGCAGGCCAGTTCAAGGTTATATCAGTCGATTATCGTATGCCGCCACACCATCCCTTCCCAGCTGCTGTGGATGATGGCTTAGCCGTGTATCAATCGCTACTAACAGAATACGGCGCAGAAAATATCGGCCTGTTTGGCGCATCCGCAGGTGGTGGCCTTAGCGCTGCAGTGACTCTGCAGGCAAGAGATCAAGGTTTACCCATGCCCGCTTGCCTTGCCTTAAACACACCATGGTCTGATCTGAATAAAATTGGTGACAGCTATTTTAGTAATCACGGCGTTGATCCTGTTTTAAGTAGCTATGATGGGTGGTTAGGCCATATGGCCGATATATATGCCGGCGAAGCCGGGTTCTATCATCCATTAGTATCCCCTGTGTATGCTGATTACAGCACAGGCTTTCCACCCAGTATTCTGATCACTGGCACTCGAGATTTATTACTTAGCTGCACCGTTCGCTTACACAGGCGATTACGTGAAGCCAATATTGAAGCTGAGTTACATGTTTTTGAAGCCATGTGGCATGGCTTTATGGCAATGCCCGAAGGCCAGCAAGCCAATCAAGAAACTATTCATTTCTTTGAAAAGCACTTTAAGCTCTAAATAACTCATTCAAAGCCCATAGAGGAATCAATATGTCTATCTCTGTATTAGAAAACGCTAAACCCCATCCGGCTAGAACTGCCTCGATGAAGTCTATTCAAGCAGTTGAAAGTAAAGACCGTGAAAGTTGGCTGTCGATGTGGCATCCCGACGGTATCATTGAAGATCCGGTCGGCGTATCGCCTCTTAACCCCGAAGGCGATGGCCATCAAGGCATAGAAAAAATCACCGCTTTTTACGACAATGTGATTGCCAATAGCAATACGCATTTTCATATTCGAGAGAGCTTCGCCTGTGGCAATGAGTGCGCTAACGTTGGCACTATTACAGGTAAAACAGAAGACGGATCCGTGACTCGCTGTGAGCTAGTGATGGTCTATAAGGTTGATGACGACGGTAAAGTATTATCCCTAAGAGCCTTCTGGGAGTTTGATGAGTTGATTAATGATATTTTTTAAGACCATCGACTCGAAGGTTTTTTTCTTTAAACGCTCTACTACTTAATCGCGAGAAAGCAACCATGGATTCCATTGAAATCGATCCGCAAGCAAAAAATGAATTGCAGGATTCATTTAGCTCGACTCTAGAAAAATTAGCGAAGGCGCGTGAGGCTATTGACGATCCCGCGCTAAAACCACCGCCGGCCACGGCAAGAAACTTAGCTGAAGGCTATCGATATTTATCCGGCTATACCTTTGCAGCATATGAAAGAGCTTTTGCGGAAGACGTTGACTTCCCTTATTTTAGACGCGCTATTCAGACCATTAACAAATCGACTTGGGACAATTCAGATAATCTTTATTTAAGTGCCGCTATCGACGGCGAAGCTAGCTACCGCATTCGCTGCAAAGCGGCAGATTTCCGGCACTGGCAAGGAAAAAAACAGCAAGATAAAAGCGCACCTTGGTATGTGATTTTTACTGCCATCACTCACTACACGGGTGACAGCGGTGAACTGGCTGAATTGACCCCCGCTACTACCAATAACGGTGGCTCATTGGATGGATCACAATTACAAATTGATGTCGACGGCAGTTTCGAGATATTAGTCGCGCCAGAAAAACCACAAGGCCATCAAGGTAATTTTATTTGCACTAAAACTGCTCATAAGGGACAAGAACAAACCTGCAACTATATTATCTGTCGGGAATTATTTGCCAACTGGGAAACCGAACAATCACTCGATATCCATATTGTTCGCTTAGATAAAGTGGGCGAACCTCAGCCTCCCTTGTCTGTCGATCAAGTCAAAGCGAATCTTGCTAGAGTCGGTGACTTAGTCAACGCGCAAATGCGCTTCTGGAATGATTTTTTTGCAACTATTTTGGATGGTTACGGTGACAGCCCGGTCAAAACACCGGTGGCCTTTCCGGCACCCAACCAACCTAATCAACCTGCGCCTCCGACCGCACAAGTCGGCGCGGCTCAAGCCACGAATATCTACTCAGGTGGCATGTATGTTTTAGAAGATGAGGAAGCACTCATTATCGAACAGACTATCCCTGTGAAACCCAATTACACGGGAATCAATTTAAATAATATTTGGGGCGAATCATTCGATTACGCTAACTATCAATCGAGCTTAAATAATTTGCAAGCGGCTATCGATAGCGACGGTAAAGTTCGTTATGTCATTGCCCACCAAGATCCCGGGGTTCAAAACTGGCTCGATACGACCGGCCACTATACAGGTATGTTGAGCCAGCGGTGGGCTTATACTGATGAACCTAATGAGTTGCCAACCCTAAAAGTAACCAAAGTTAATTTTTCCGATATTAATCAGCATTTACCTAAGGATACGTCCAGAGTGACCACAAGTGAAAGGAAAGAGATTATTCGTATCCGACAAGAACATGTGCAAAGAAGATTTAGACAGTATTAAGATAACTTGTTTAAAAGGAATGATTGGATAAAGAACTGAACTGAATACCGTTTCGCAAGCAAGGGGTGCTTTTAGAAACAGCATTCAGTTCAGTATAAAACCTAGATATTAGGCCTTCTTGCTAAAACAAAACCACTTATAGCCGCAATATAAAGAAATGATGCCGGTGGCAAAGGGACCTCTGCAGCACTGCCTAAACCGAAACTTAATTCCCATTCAGTAACAGCATCATTTCCAGAATTTGGTAATGGAACATCTCCGGAGACTGTCACCCAAACGTCATCAATTATTTCTCTAGACGTCAAAGGAAGTAAGCTCAAAGAGAAAACATTATTATCAAATTGCGCGATTTCAACTGTATCAGAACTTACAATATTTCCTGCTATATCTTTAACAGAAACTGAGAAAGACCAAGGGTTATCATCATAGTTAAAGATTGATTGGTCATAAAAATCAAATCCTGACCAATCGTATAAAGCGTTTACTTTCCCGACATCTGCTGATGCATAACCTCCCTGTAAAACAAAATAAGTTACAAAAATAACTCCATTTTCATCATGATGAGTTGGAAATGAAAAGCCATCATTATTGCTTATATTAATTTGATCAAATTCTAATATTTCTTCTAAAGGGAGTATGATAACAGATGCATGTGTAAGGTTAACGCAAAAAAGAATTATTAAAGAAAAAGTAGATCTTCTCAAAAAGGTGTATGCATTAGTAAGAAATAATTTTATTATTAGCATGTCTCAAGCCTCAATTTCCCATTAGATATCGAAATGGAAAATTTTTTTATATTTAAGATAAATAGCCCACTTAGAAAGAGGAAAAAACTAGACGGAAGAGGAACTTCATTAATATCACCAAACTGAACCTTAATTTCATACTCAACTACTCGATCATAATTCCTAACCGGTAAATTGCCTGAAACTGAAAATCTGACCCATTGAATTTGTTCTTTATGCGCAGAAGACAAATCAATAAACAACGTCCCCTCGCTCTCACCTGGAATAATCTGATCACCATAAATTCCTGATAGCAGTAATGCATCGGATTCATATTCAGCAACGCCATCGTATAAGGTCGCTTTAAAACTCCATGGACTTTCATCTCGGTTTATAATCTGTTGCTGAAAGGAATTAAAATTTTCCCAATTAGCTGTCCATCCAATAGGAGTTTGGATTGATGCACTATTTTGACCGTCGCTGTTGAACAACCAAAAACTTAGAAAAGTTGCCCCGTCCAATGTGTAGTTAGTTAAAACGGAGGTTGCATCATTGGTGATCGGTGAAACGCCCGGCCCCACCTGCTCAAGGTCACGAATTTCTTCAGTAGCTAATGAAATAAAGTTAGCGTGCGCATGATTAAACGGGAAAGAAATAATCTCGATAAAAGAGAATAAAATGATTTTGAGAAGCTTTTGATCTGGAAGGATCAAAGATAATAAACTCATTCCTGTAACCAAAGCCTAGAGGCAGAAGTCTTTCTTCCAGGATGAATTTAGCAGTTGATCCAAGGGGGGTTAGTCAACTTTAACTAGATATTCTAGCTAGCCTGTAAAAATATTACAGGACTTGAATGAATAATACGCAACTAAAAAAGTCATGTCAATATATTTAATGACTATTTTGTTCAGAGTTCTTATGACGGAATATTTATCCGGCACAGAACTTAAGTCATTGATTAATAAGCGAACCTAGGGTGATACGAGGTTCAGTTGTGGGTTATGGCTCAACGATTATAATGCTTATGGGTTGTGGTTCGTCTACAATGGTGCGCTCGATTGTGCACATTTTCAACAGATTTGCTCGTGAATCAATGAAATATAGCGATTTATGCGGCGAAAGTTATATCAGTTAAGATTCATGAAAAAAATAGCGCTAGTCAGTTAGGTTGGAGAAAAATTCTTTATAAAAATGTTCTTTTCCAAAGACAGTAATTGATTCTGATGGCTGAATACGAATTTCCATAAATTGTCCTAACTTTTCCTTATTTATGGAATAATTCCTACGACTACCTTTTAAGCTTCTGCCTCTTATTATCCACTCTTCTAGTAAAAGTAGATTAAGATTTTTATGAACAGTAGTTTTGCTCATCGAGCATCCTTTCATAATTTCTACAACTAAAGGGAAACCGCTGTAAGATGCCTCACTTTCTGAAGCCAAAATAAATGCTACAATGATTTTTGAATTGGTTGTTAATTCAGATGCCCAGAGACGTTCTAAAGAAACTGTTTGGTTTTTCACTTCTATATATTCCTAAAGTCTTATCATCACTAATCTTATTTTGATTAGTACCTCAATCAAATTGCAAAGGAAATAGTTTTAGTCAAATTAAGATATCTAATTTAATCAGGGTTCGCCTGACGAACTATTTTATCCGACACATTATTTAATGTCTTTTTTAGTCTACGAATCTACTTTAATTCGCCTTTCCATTGTAAATTCTAGATTGATGCCTGATTAGAACGGAACCAAGACAATATTACAATTTATATAGTAATATATTCAATGGTTTACATGCATCACTGCGATAAGCTAGCACAATAATAAGATACCTTAAATCAACCTATTTCCGAATAATAATACCTAAGTTTTTAAGGCTCCTTATAAATAGGCTCGGGATGTAATTAAATGACTCTTTAGTACTCAGAGAAAGATGATCTGAAGACTTTAAAACCGTTTCAAATGCAATTCTCGCCTCAGCACGTGATAATGCAGCACCAATACAATGATGGATTCCATAGCCAAAAGCCAAATGTGAGTTTGGCTTAGCACGATCTAGCTTCACTGTTAAGGGCTCATTAAACTGATCAGGATCACGGCCAGTCGAGGACCACATTAACATCAGTCGATCCCCTGCTTTTAACTGCACATCATGTAAGATATGATCTTTTTTCACTAGTCGAAAATGGCCATGAAACGGTGATTCTAGCCGCAGAACCTCTTCAACAAATGCGCTGATTTTATCTGGATTCTGACGAAGCTCAGACTGTAAGGACTGATCTTGGCACAACATTAACATACCACTACCCACTAAACTGGCGGTCGTTTCATTGCCGGCAGAAAGCAATTGCACTAGCATGGATACAATTTCATCGCGACCGAATTGCTGGTCATCTAACTTTGACTCAACAATCAAATCACCCAATAAATTATCACCCGGTGTTTCAAAAGCACGATCGTAATGTTCGGCAAGATAAGCGATCAGCTGATTAATCTGTTCACCATGCGCCATTAACTCTTCAGCGGTATTAATACCGCTAAGTAGCGCCACCGATGCGTCAGACCAACGCTTAAGTTTCGCTCGATCAGCTAATGGAAAGCCGATTAACTCCATAATGATAATTAACGGTAAAGGCGCAGCGAATTTCTTGATCCAATCGAATTTTTCGCTATTTATATCCGATAATAATTCATTGCAAAGGGAGACAATACGTTGCTCCATTTTAGCGACTCGCCGCATTGTAAAAGCGCGATTGGCGACGCGCCGCTGGCGTGTGTGCTGGGGTGGATCGGCGATGGCCAAGACATCCGTTGCCTGAGCCTTCTGCCCTTCACCACCGGATAAATTTATCATTTCTGGCGGTTTTCCTGAGGCATTATCGGCATTGGTACTCAACATCACCGAAACCAAATTCGATGAATAGGTTTCGGTATCCAGAGCTATGGCCTTGACGTCTTGGTAGCGACTCACTAAGTAATAAGCATTATTCGGTAAGGCATAGACTGGAGATCGCTCGCGCAGTTGCTCGAAAAAATCCCAAGGTGATGCGATCACCTCGGGCGAAAAGGGATTAAGCTCAACGTCTTTTTCATTCATTTAATCAAACTGCCTCGCTTCAGGTACTTGTTGGTACCAATAAACACCTTGCTCGTCTTCCTCAAAGGTCGCCATCTTACGGCCAATTAAGCAGTTTAAGTGCGCCAGCGTTTCACCGGCAGCGAGATTAAGTGTTGAATTGCTGATAGGGTTTTTAAACAAGTCGCTAAAGCAGTCGATGACTCGCTTGGGCTCAATTAAGGCTTGATAAAGATTATCGAGGCCTTCATCGTGGGACTCAATAATCTGGGTCAAGCGGGTTCTTACACCATAGAAAGGCTCTTGGTGAGAAGGCAAAACCAGCAGATTATCTGGCAAAATCTGACGTAGTCGCTCTAAACCGTGCAGCCATTCCTTCAATGAATCACCATTGGGCTCATTGGGAAAAATGCTGACATTGGGCGTAATGCGCGGTAATACTTGATCGCCAGAGATCATACATTTTAAACCCGGACAATATAAAGATACATGCTCTGGCGAATGTCCGCTGGTCGTCAATACCTGCCAATAATGGCCATTCACTTCAAAGGTTTCACCGTCAATCAGACGACGGTAACTATCGGGCAACGGCGAGATCATTTCACCAAAAAAACCAAACCGCTTACGGTATTGTTCAATATAGTTTTCATCCATGCCGGCCCTAACAAGAAAACGAATTGCCGCTTCAGGGGCCTCTTGGCCAGTATAACTCGTCAGGTTACGGCACATTAAATACTCCTGACGCGACATCCACAACTCACAGTCATGTTGTTCACAAAGCCAACCAGCTAAACCAATATGGTCGGGATGCATATGAGTGGCGATCACACGCTTCACAGGCCTCCGTTGCATAAACCCGTTAAATAATTGCTCCCAAATAGCTTTCGCATCGGATAAATTCATGCAGCTGTCAACGATCGTCCAACCATCACCATCTTCAAGTAGCCAAAGATTAATATGGTCAAGCTTCATGGGCAGCGCCATTCGTAACCAATAGACCCCTTGAGCAATCTCATGAGGAGTTAAAGTTTCTGGCGCCCAATCAACACCTAAAGGATAATGCAAGCCTCGAGCATATTTATCACCGGCCATGGGTCGTTCATTATTCGCTGTCAAGTTCACTCCACCGAATCATTTTTAAAAAGAATTTAATCTCTGAAGTTCGAGAACTGTAGGGGAAATTTAAAATCTTCTACCTTTAAAAAAGCAATCGCCGTTTGCAAGTCGTCTCTTTTTTTCCCCGTCACTCGGACTTGCTCACTTTGTATTGTCGATTGCACTTTTAATTTTTGACTTTTTATTTTCTTTACAATTAATTTGCAGGTATCTGTGTCAATACCGTGCCTTAAAGTAATCACTTGCTTGCACTGCTTACCCGCTTGGCTGATCTCACCCATACCCATACAGGCAATATCTATATCACATTTGTGCAGAGCACTTTGCAGCATATCGAGCATCTGCTGTAGTTGAAATTCAGCCTCAGCATAAAGACTGACCACACGCTGATCACGCTCAAAGCGCGCTTCTACTCCCTTAAAATCAAAGCGATTTCCTATAATGCGGTTAGCCTGATCAACAGCATTAGTTAATTGATGTAAATCGACTTCCGATACAATATCAAAAGATGGCATAAGCTACTGACTCCTAGCGTCAATAATAAGTAGATTATGACGCATCTGATAAGTGAATAACCGATCTAAACACAGTTATTGTCATTTAAATGGATAGATTGCACTAAATTCTAAACTTTAGTCATTTTAACGCGTTGCTATCATGAAAACTATATGCCAAATTAGTCAATCAATGAAGAGAGTGTCAGGAGTGGATCAATCTAGTCCAAAACATTGGTATATTATCGGTGCAGGTGCTATCGGTTGCTTGTGGGCTTGCGCTTTACGTGAGGCTGGCTGCGAGGTATCTTTGTTAGTCAAATCTCAAGGTAACCATGATTTAGTAAGTTGTGATCAAACGGTTGAATACAGCCCGCTCTTTAGTGACAAAGCGAAACAACGATTTACTGTCGAAATACTTGGACAAAAACAGCTCTGCCGCGAAAACCGAACCATCTCGCACCTAATCATTGCGACTAAAGCTCAAGATGCGCTTGCCGCACTGAATCCTATCTTATCGCAACTTTCAAACTCTGCGAAGATACTGTGTCTAAGTAACGGACTCGGCATGCACCAAGCATTACTTACTGCGCTACAGTATCAGAGTGAGAGCGGAAGTGAACTTAGCAGTGAGAAGACTGGCCGACAATTACTGCAAGGTGTTAGCTCAGATGGCGCAAGATTAGACCAGCCGTTTAAAGTTAAGCACACAGGCCTCGGCCATACTTATATAGGCCGTTACGAAGCAGACGAGCTGAGTGTAGCTCACAGTTCAGTTCAATCTTTACAGCAACTTGCCGATCTTAAGCTAGCGAACCTTTTTTTAAACACCTCAATAGTAAATGATATCGAAGAAAAAATCTGGCACAAAGCATTGATTAACTGTGTCATCAATCCCTTAACCGCTTTTTATAAATGTACTAACGGTGAACTTTTTATTAATAATGAGAGGCAGACAAAAATTCATACGCTGTGCGAAGAATTAGCTCATATTATTAAGCAAACTCACTGCCCTATTTCAACAACAACTGCACAGATAATTAGCGATACAAAAAAAATCGCTTTGCTCACTGAAAAAAACACTTCATCAATGTTAACTGATCTAAAAAAAGGGCGACCGTTAGAACTTAAGCATCTCAATCGATATTTTATTCGACGGGCCGAGCAATACGCCGTGCCCTGTCCAATCAATCTTGATTTAGTGGATACACTGACTAAGACAAACAACTAATCAACTAGTCTTTTATCAGTAATTAATAGACAAAAAAACCCGCAATATATATGCGGGTTTTTTAATAACAATCGGCTTCTTATATATCGTAACCTCTTTCATTGTGAGAAACGATATCAAGGCCTTGCGACTCTTCATCTTCATCGACGCGAATACCACCGGTTAACATGCTAATCACTTTAAATATGATGTAAGTCACTACAGCAGTATAAGCAATGGTCGCCACAACACCTTGAGCTTGAATCGCAAGCTGTGCTCCGATAGTGTTATCTAAGCCCTGACCACTGAATAAACCTAGCTCTGAACTAGCAAAAACTGCTACGGCTAAGGTGCCCAAAATACCACCCACACCGTGAACCGGCATGACATCGAGCGAATCATCAATTTTTAACGTCTGCTTGATGTACATCGTGGCATAGAAACAAACTGCACCAGCAGAAATCCCAATAACTACAGCGCCAGCAGGGCCAACAAAACCAGAGGCTGGGGTAATTGTTCCAAGACCTGCAACCATGCCAGTAATAATACCCAACACACTTGGCTTACCATGTTTAATCCATTCAATCGCGGCCCAAGTACCCGCACCACATGCGGCTGAAAGATGTGTCGCGAGAATAGCCATACCCGCATCACCGTTGGCACCTAATGCACTGCCACCATTAAAACCAAACCAACCCACCCAGAGCATACCTGCGCCTGCAACAGATAAGGTTAAATTGTGCGGAGGCATAGGAGTAACAGAAAAACCACTACGGGGACCTACCATGATAGCGGCGACTAAGGCTGCTACACCCGCTGTAATATGTACGACAAGACCGCCAGCAAAATCCAAGGCGCCCATTTGACCGAGCCAACCGCCGCCCCAGACCCAATGACATACTGGTGCATAGACCGCCAGTAACCAAAAGACAGTAAATAACATCACGGCACTAAACTTCATTCGCTCTGCAAAACCACCAATCACTAGCGCCGGTGTAATAATCGCGAAAGTCATTTGAAACATCAGAAAAACACTCTCAGGAATATCACCCGATAGTGTTCCCTCGGCAACATTGGCTAAAAATAGATTACTCAAATCACCAATAAACGCATTGCCTGAACCAAATGCCAAACTATAACCTGCGACAAACCAGACCACCGAAGCTACACAAGCAATCGAGAAGCACTGCATTAAAACGGATAAAACATTTTTAGAACGGACTAAACCAGCATAAAATAACGCGAGTCCTGGCAGGGTCATAAATAAAACTAGGGCTGTAGATGTCATAATCCAAGCCGTGTTAGCACCACTGAGACCGTCTTCGGCAAAAGCCGAACCGCTCAGTATCAGAGTACTGACTAGCAACAAATATTTGCTATTTTTTAAAATATCCACAATTAAGCTCCTCATTTTCATCGCCAAAGGCATTTTATTTTACAATTTGACGCAGATACTATGGGCTTTACTGAGGCAAATCGAGAGCAATTTTGGTGTTTTGTAAAAATATACGCCCAATTTCGAGTCGAAAAAAGAAGTTATCGATTATTTTCACCAATATAGTGCATAAGAGATTTCTTGTGTTCCATAATAAGGCCATATTTTTTAAGGTATAGAACGTTCGAGTGAAATAATGAAAACAAGATAGTCCATTTATAAGATTTCAGACCGACCATGTTGAATAAAAAACAATCGCCAATTAGGCTGTCATACTTAATCCAGCGCCTACAACAACGCACTTTTACGAGAACAGAACAATGAAATTAGAGCTAAATACTTATCTTCAAAAGAAAAATAAGTACGATGGTATGTTAACTATTTATGGCCGCAAGCCTGTGCTTGAAGCCCTGCAAGACCCGTCTATTTCTGTTGCTAAAATTCACTTGGCACACAGTAATAAACCGGCAACTATTTTAAGCAATATTGAGAAGCTAGCTATCAGTCAAAATGTTGAATTAAATTGGATAGATAAGCGTGTGTTATCAAGAATTTCGCGCAACAGCAAACAAGACCAAGGAATTGCCGCCGACCTTGCGCTAGCTAACTACTTTACTTTGGACGACTTTTTTAATCAATATCTGGGCACTTCAAACGACCGTTTTTTAATTCTTGATTCTGTGACTAACCCTCAAAACGTTGGTATGATTATTCGATCAGCGGCAGCAGCGGGAATTACAGCAGTGGTCATCCCTAAACAAGGTACCGCAGAGTTAGGCCCATTAGTCATAAAAGCCAGCGCTGGAGCGATATTCAAATGCCCGATTATTCGCTGCGAATCACTCATTGAAGCTTTAAGCACGCTCTCAGATCATAAGATCTCACTCGCGACACTCAACGCCAGATCAAATATCCACGGTAACACTAAAGAAATTGCGTATCGAGAGATAAGAGAAAATTGCAGACAAGCAACCGCTTTCGTATTAGGTAACGAGACGGACGGCATCAGTGATGCAGCCCAAAGAAAAGCGGATTTTAGCGTCTATATACCCATGAAAAATGGTGTTGAATCACTTAACGTTGCGATTACTGCGGCACTGATTGCGTTTGCTTAAACTAACGAGCCAGATGCGCCATGCATGACTCCAAGCCATTCACTGTCATTGGGAACATATTCCCTTCAAAAAGATCATCAATGATACGGGTTGACTGAGAATACTGCCACTCACTTTGAGCAACAGGATTGATCCAAGCAACTTGAGGGTAATTCGCTAACACGCGCCGCATCCAAACCTCACCAGATTCTTTATTCCAGTGTTCGACACTGCCGCCATCAGACATAATTTCATAAGGGGACATCGCTGCATCGCCAACAAATATCACTTTATAGTCATGGGCATACTTATTTAAAATATCGACTGTCGAGGTCGACTCATTCATTCGACGACGGTTATCTTTCCATACGGATTCGTAAATAAAATTATGAAAGTAAAAGAATTCTAAATGCTTAAACTCAGATCTAACCGCAGAAAATAACTGTTCGCAGGCTGCAACGTGATAATCCATTGAACCACCGATATCAAAAAAAATTAGTACTTTAACGGCATTATGTCGCTCAGGCACCATTTTAATATCCAGTAAACCGGCATTTCGTGCGGTAGAGCTAATGGTATCATCAAGGTCTAAAAGATCTTCTGCACCAGCTCGAGCGAACTTGCGAAGCCTACGAAGTGCCAATTGAATATTGCGAGTCCCCAAGGCACTGTCGCCATCAAGATTTTTGTAATCCCTTTTTTCCCAGACCTTAACCGCTTTGTTTTGTTTACCTTCACCGCCAACGCGAATGCCTTCAGGATGAAAGCCATTATTACCGAAAGGTGATGTGCCGCCAGTACCAATCCATTTGTTACCGCCTTCATGCCGCTCTTCTTGCTCGGCAAGCCGTTCTTTAAATTTCTCAATCAATTCTTCTAAGTTATCGAAACTTTGCAGCTTATCCAGCTCTTCTTGGCTTAGCTCTTTTTGAAAAGCATCGCGCACCCAGTCATCGGGAATTAGCGCTTCTAACATACCGTCCATTGACTCTAAACCATTAAAAAAAGCGTTAATGGCACGATCAAATTTATCAAAATGTTTTTCATCTTTGACTAAGATCATACGCGACATGTGATAAAACTTCTCTTGTTCAGCAAATATTAAGTTTTTATCTAGCGCTTGTAGTAAGTCGAGAAATTCACCGATGGTCACAGGTACGCCGTAGCGGCGCAGGGTATCAAAGAGGTTCAATAACATCTATAAGATCGCCTTATACATGACTGTATTTAACGCGAACCTTCACGACGGTGCATAAACGCTAATCGCTCAAGCAATTGTACGTCTTGCTCGTTTTTGATTAGCGCACCATATAATGGCGGGATGGCCTTTGATTGATCGCGTTGCTGTAGGATGTCATCGGGCACATCGTCAGACATCAGCAGTTTAAGCCAATCGATTAGTTCAGACGTCGAAGGACGCTTCTTCAAACCGGGTATCTCTCTTAGTTCGAAGAACACCTCAAGTGCCTGTTCGACGAGATTTTTTTGAATTTCAGGATAATGAACATCAACAATCGATTTCATGGTAGCTCGATCAGGGAAGTTAATAAAGTGGAAAAAACACCTCCGCAAAAATGCATCCGGCAGCTCTTTTTCATTATTACTAGTGATAATAATGACCGGCCGGTTCACCGCTTTTATCGTCTCTCCTGTCTCATAGACAAAAAATTCCATTCTATCAAGCTCTTGTAGCAGATCATTAGGAAATTCAATATCGGCTTTGTCGATCTCATCAATCAATAAAACCACTCGCTCATCAGCAACAAATGACTCCCAAAGCTTGCCTTTTTTTATGTAGTTAGCTACATCAGCCACTTTATTATCGCCTAACTGAGAATCCCGAAGCCGAGAAACGGCATCATACTCATAAAGCCCTTGATGCGCTTTAGTGGTCGATTTTATGTGCCACTGGATCAATCTCATACCAGTAGACTCAGCAATTTGCTCGGCTAGCATGGTCTTACCAGTACCTGGCTCACCCTTTATAAGTAAAGGCTTTTCTAAGGCAATTGCAGCATTAACTGACATAGCAAGATCATCGCTAGCAATATATTTGGCAGTACTTTTAAAAGTGGTCACAATAACTTATCCATTAATTTCATCATTATTGACGCTTATGAACTTCATTCGAAAGAAAATACATAAGGTTAATTTATTATTAGGCAAAACAATCACAATAATCAATTTATCAGCTAAGAAAAAACCTACAATTGCAAAATAAACCCGGGCGAAAAATTAATGACCTAAAAAGCCATATCCGCAGCAATATTTAATAAGTCTTACTCCGCAAATGATTAAGGTTTACAAAAATTATCTGGGGCAAGGGAATTGAAACTATTTTCAATTCGATGAGTGAGATTTATCTACCGCCATTATTGTCGCTATCTTCGTTAGTATCATAACTTTGACTAATATCAAAATCACTGTCGATATCATTTACCTCAGACACCAACGATGGATTAATCGTATCCATATCAACATCTTTATGACTGACAACCGCTTGATTTTCTTCATCTTGATTTTTCACATCTAATAGACCTTCGTCATTAGTCTCGGCCGCTCGGCTTCTCTCTGAGAATATAAAATAACGACGATAAATAACCAAAAAAATGGCAATCAGGGCCGCATTAGCCAAGGTTAATAGTGAAAAAAACCATATATTTTTAGAAAACACACCTTCTTCAGCGTTGCTACGATCGTCGTCATCTTGGTCTTGAGCAACATCGCTAATGGGCGTTAATATTTCTTCCCCCTCTATTGAAAAGCTTAAGTTGGCCGCCTCAAACTCATTCAGCTCCAATAGGGCGTCTGATGCATGAGCCTGTAATCGTAATGAATAATTACCGCCTTCAAGCCAGGACGATGTATAAGACCAACTGCCATTATTTTTTTGCGTCAATGAAACCTCTTCAATAATCTCATTGCCTGTTTCGACCATCACACTGAGGTCTATTTTCTGTCCTATAATAGAAGGGTCTATAATTAGAACCTCAAGCGATAAAGTTTGCGTTGTATTATCCACTGAGAAATCAACATAAAATGAGTCATGCACGATAAAAGATTTAATCTGCTGGCGATGAAATGTATCCGTCCTCGCAGTGACAGTTAACTGATAACTACCTCGCTGAGTGAGATCATCAAAAGCGGCTTGATAGTGCGCTTTATTCTCATCTAGCAATGAAAATTTCCCTTCAACAATGTCGCCGCTAGGGTTTCGTAAACGATAATCAACCATTATTAATTCTATAAGCTTCTGTTCGTCGATAGGATGGCCAGTCTCAGTTAGAACAGCATCAATAACCATTGCTGTACGTGGATAAATATTATTTGCAATATCACTGAGTCGTAAAGAAACATCACTGACTATGGATACCCGCGCCTGCTGTGTTAGACCCCTATCAACAAACCATTTCCCTATTTCAGGCTGTGAAACCGTGATTAAACTGTAGTCGGATGATGAAAACCAATTCACGTTGGATAATTCATTGCTTGCATTTATGCTAAAACCTAATGGATTTTTTAACTGTAAAGACGCATGGTCTCCTCCAATAACCAGCAAAGTAAATTCATCAGCACCACTATCGATCAAGAAGCCCTGATTATCAATTGGTATGCGACTAACGGGAAATGATAAATCAAAGACAGATAAAAACACTGATGTGAGTTGGTCTGCACTTTCTGCTACAGTGAACACCCCATCGGTCGCAAGCGACAATTGCTTTAACAATGCTTGATCAGCATTTTCTGATAAGGCGATAGTATGAATCGTCAAACCAGAATTTTGCAATTCAGGTAATAACTGCTCGATAATTCTCAATCGCTCCTTCTCATTGCTCTGAACATCGGGTGAAATGTCAACCACTCCATCAGTTAGTAACAGAACAGTTTTTTCAGTGTCACTTCTATTTTTAGCAACATGAACATTTTCTTCTGCCAACATCATTTCTAAGGCTAAGCCAATGTTGGTTCGTATTGCAGAAGAGTGGATATGATCAACCTGAGATGATGAAAAATCGCGCCAATTTTTTGATATTCTACGATGGGGAACTAACATATCCACATGTTGACCAAAGGTCCAAATACCCATTAAACTTTTCTCTGGTGCCAGCCGAATCAATAAATCAACGGCTGGCTGCCGCATATCACTTGGATCGCTTTGCTTCATACTACCAGAGACATCAACTAATACTCTAAAATCACTTTCTTTGTCGGCATGGGCATCAATAGGAAAAAAAACTAGCGTAAAAATATAACAAATAGTAAGTGCCGAAAGAAAAGAAGAAATAGTCTGCAGTTTAGATATTTTCATGGTAGGTGGTTCTCGGATTTGACCGCTCAGCAAATAACAAAACCATCATTAAGGCTTGTGGCCTGTTAATGAAACTAATATAAGCATAGCAAAGATAAAAATAATTACCGAAACCTATTGATCAGATAAGTGGCGCCTAAAATAATAGTGTAAAAAAGTAGCTAGGCAGGACAGCAGCCAAAAATACAATAATGGCTCGGCGGTTTGCCAAGCAACAGTACCATGACCCAGCCCCGACTCAAAAATAACAATCAACCAACTGGGCGCAAACGATTCTTGAGAAGGCACCTGACTCGGAATTAGCAACCAAATTAATAATGTGACAGTCAATAGATTGCGTAAAAGTGGCGTGAATAATACATGCAAAGAGCGCCATAAAAAAACAATCAGCGAGGTTACCGCCACATTATAAATTAACCAAATTATCATCGTTGCCGTTAAGCCAGTCATTAGTTAAGCTCGCTAAAAGTCTGTCAATTGTCAGTCAAATATCACGCTTTAACCCAGCTGATGACATGCTCATCAAGACCATCAGGATGCACATAGATTTCGCTGAGCACTCGATTTGCAACGCTTTTCCCTTGTTTTACGGTTGAGGCCTTATCACCGGTTTTTAAGGGGTGCCACTCAGGTAGATCAACGCCTTGAGCGATTAAGCGATAAGCACAAGTGTTAGGCAGAGAGTCACCATTTTTTGCCATCGCTGGCGTAACCTGCAAACAATCTTTTACCTTTGATTGCCGCTGGAGATAATCCTTACACTTGCAAACACTTGTATCCAGCAACTGACATGAAACACGAGTGTAGGTGACTCTCCCACTCTGCGAGTCCTCTAACTTATGCAGACAACACTTGCCACAACCATCACATAGACTTTCCCACTCTTGAATGGAAAATGACTCTAAAGCTCTATCAAGCCAAAATGGCTCAATAATCATGACTAGCTGCTAAAGGAGAACTATCTTTTCTAGAGGCTTGCTTACTGTTGCTTTCAGAATGTGCCGGCGGCATTTGTAAATAAAAGCCAGTTTCATCCAGTGAGGATAAAACCTTATCAATATCAGCATTGGCTAACGATCTACCTGGCTGTAGTACCAGTGTCATCGCTTCAACTAATGGTTGTAATTTTGTTTTAAGTGATACTGGCACGGCATCGAGACCCTGGTCGAGGCAAGTAAATAAATAAGCTCCCTGCTGACGCTCACTTCGATAAATCTTACAAATGATCTTCAACAGAAGCCTCACCTACCATTTATTAGCTAAACTTGAGCTTGACGATAATTTTTAGCAATCTTATGAAGCGCTGGCGATAAAATTTCGCCTCGCCAACCGCGACCTAAGGTTTCATCCGACGGAGCCGCGGAAGATAAATAACTTTCCATATCTTTTCTTGAGGCAATAACTGCTTCTTGGACGCCCAGATTAATAGCCGCTGAGGCCACAACCGACTTTATCTCTTTGAGCGATTGCTTAACACGTAGACTGTTGCCATTAAACATAAGAGGCGGATACTCCTCTTCAGGACAATCATTGGCCAAACTAATAACAGATAAAATATGTTCGCCATATTTGCGCATAACCGCCGGATTTATACCTTTTACTTGACTTAAATCATGCACCGTCTTTGGCCGATGTTGCGCTAGGATAAACATTGTACCATCAGATAAAAGACGACCTCTGGGTCTATTCTGTTGGCGCGCGCTGGATTCACGCCAAGCACAAAGTGATTTAAAAACGTTCAATTCAGAACGCGATAAGCGCCATGCTGACTTTACTTTTAAATAATACTGATTAAAGTTTTGTCCATCCTTATGTCGATTAACTAATGCCTCACAGTCTTGCTGCAACCATGTTAAACGGTCTAATTTTTGAAGATTTTCAATTAACGCATGATAAGCATCTAAAAGCCAAAAAACATCATTGGCAGCGTACTCCAACTGCTGGGCACTCAACGGTCGATTTAACCAGTTAGAACGCGTTTCAGTTTTATCAAGTACCTCGCCTAATGTCACTTCAATCAAACGTTGATAACTGATAGAAAAATCATGGCCTATTAAATTGGCTGCCACTTGAGTATCAATTAAAGGTTGGGGGTAACAATCTAAAAGACGTGAAAAAACGTCCATATCTTCACTGCAACTGTGCATAACCTTGATCAAAGTAGGCGCTAACAACAACTCTTTTAACGGCATTATGTTTTTAATTTTTAATGGGTCAACTAGATAAATTTGCTGCCCATCATATATTTGAATCAATGCAGGCTTGGGATAGAATGTATCGGTTCGAATAAACTCAGTATCCAATGCAATACATGATTGACTCATGCATGAGTTAATCATTTTACCTAGCAAGTCATCATTGTCGATCATTAAAAAATTTGCATTAATTTTTTTATCATCTGTCAAAACTGCAACCTACCTGTTAATGCTCTTGCAATAGTGCCGCCGTCTACAAATTCCAGTTCACCCCCTAATGGCACTCCATGCGCAATACGACTAACAGTAATCTCTTGATCCGAAAGCTGTTCTGCAATATAAAAAGCCGTCGCCTCCCCCTCTACAGTAGTGCTAGTCGCTAAAATAACTTCCTCTATACCTTCACTAGCAATTCTATCCAACAAGTCGACAATGCCAATTTGCTCTGGGCCAATACCGTCTATCGGTGACAAATGGCCTAATAAAACGAAATATTTGCCTCGGTATTCACCACTATGCTCAATAGCAAAAACGTCACTGGGATTTTCAACCACACACAGTATAGCATCATCACGTCGAGGAGAAAGGCATATATGGCATGTTTCATCTTCAGTCAAAATTCTGCATCGACTGCAACGACTAACCCGCTCGACGGCTTCTGCAAGGACTTTTGAAAGATTCAAAGCTGCTTCGCGCTGCCGTTCTAACAGATGCATTGCCATGCGTTGTGCAGATTTGGGACCAACACCTGGCAAACAACAAAATGCATCGATTAATTTTTGTATTAAAGGGCTATGTGACATATATATAAATTCTAAATAAATGGGAAACGATCTATAAAAGCTTAGCTTAACTAAAAAGGCATTTTAAATCCTTCAGGAAGGTTTATGCCGCCCGTTAAGCTTGACATATGTTGTTTCTGACTCTTTTCCACTTTTAAAACGGCATCGTTCACTGCTGCCGCCAAAAGATCCTCTAATAAATCTTTTTTCTCAGTCATCAATGATTGATCAATAGAGACTGATTTAACATCATGTCGACCCGTCATTGTAACTTTAACCAAGCCTGCAGCAGCCTCACCAACAAGCTCTAATTGCGCTATCTCAGACTGCGCCTGCTGCATTTTTTCTTGCATTTTTTGCGCCTGTTGCATGATACTGTCTAAGCCTTTCATTTTTTATTCCTATTTTTTTACAGTGGTTTAACTGAGTCTATGTCCATTTCCGCATCAAAAGCGGCCATAATCGTTTCAACATTTTGATCTTTTTTTAATGAATCTAACGCTTCCCCCTGAGCTTCAGACCGCATCCTAGTTCGATATTCTGCAGGCGCCTCATCAGCCTCATCAAGATTAAGTGATGACCAATCACCCACCAGCGAAATAGTAACATCGACGGGACGAGAAAAATAAATCGACAGACCCTGCGCCAGCCGCTCATTATGATCTGGATTAAATAAAGTGGCATTACTTTCATCCAGAGCAAATTCAATGCATACCTTCAGCTGATCACCTGCGGTCAGAAAATTAATGGGTACACAGTATGAGGCAACGGTTCTTACTACTCCACTTAAAGGGATAGCAGAAAAAATCTGGCACCAAACAGCCGGCGTTAACGCCTCAATATCAGGTGTCTTAGTAGATCCTGTAGAGGTATCTGACACATCAACTGAAGGCAAAGGTATTCCATCAGCGTCACTATTAG
>CENX01051398.1_pt1 | contig 28819 bp, 24 predicted proteins | sample 361321 | NCBI WGS metagenome assembly CENX01 (sample SAMEA2619678, study PRJEB7988) | marine metagenome | isolation source: saline water (ENVO:00002010), including | reverse complement strand
GAAGAGTTGAACGATTTTAACTTTAGTGCAAAACTAAAATGCACCTACAAGATATCCTCATAATGATTTATAAGCAATAGTTTTTAATGAAAAACTTAAAAAAGTTTCATTTTTGTTGCATAAATCTTTCTGAATAATGTTTTTTTAGTGCTGTTACATTAAAATATATGAAATTATTTCAGGAGAACATTTATGGATCTTATAAATAAAGTTGCTTTAGTTACAGGTGGAGCATCTGGTTTAGGGCAAGCAACAGTTGAAAACTTTGTTGCTGCTGGAGCAAAAGTTGTAATTCTGGATATCAATCAAGATAATGCAAATAAAATAATAGAAAATCTTGGGTCCGACAAAGTTTCTTTCATTGCAACAAATATTATGGAGGAAGATCCGGTTGTTTCAGCTGTAAATAAAATTAAAGATGACCATGGAGCGCTTCATATTGCAGTCAACTGTGCCGGTACAGGATACCCTGGAAGAATTTTGGGTAAGGAAGCACCTCATCCTTTAGATGCTTTCCAATTTATTATTAATTTAAACCTTGTTGGAACATTTAATGTTATGAGGATTGCTGCGGAATTGATGGATAAAAATGAACCTGATGATGGAGGTGAAAAAGGAGTTATTATCAACACTGCTTCAGTTGCTGGATATGAAGGACAGATTGGTCAATCAGCTTATAGTGCCTCTAAAGCTGGAGTTATTGGCTTAACAATTACTGCAGCTCGAGATCTAGCAAGACATTCAATTAGAGTTTGTACAATTGCACCTGGTATTTTTGACACTCCGTTGATGCAGCTTGCGCCTGAAAAGATTCGTGATCCTCTGCTTGAATCAACTCAGTTTCCTCATAGATTTGGCCAGCCAAGCGAATTTGGTCAACTTGCTACTCATATAGTTGAAAATTCTTATCTCAATGGTGAAACTATAAGATTAGACTCGGGAATGAGGATGAAACCAAGATAATGGAATACAAAGCCTATTACGTTGAAGAAAATGATGGAGTTTTTTCTTCGTCTATTAAAGAACTTGAAATACCCGATCCTAATGATGGTGAATTGCTTGTGAGTGTTTCTTTTTCTTCTTTAAATTACAAAGATGCGCTTTGTGCTAAAGGAGTTAAGGGCGTTGCTGCTTTCTATCCTTTCGTTCCTGGAATTGATGCTGTTGGAACTGTAGCCAAATCGAAATCTGATGAATTTAAAGAGGGTGATAAAGTAATTTGTTCTGGTTATAAACTTGGCATGAATGTTAATGGTGGCTTTGGAAGTTGTATTTGTGTCCCTTCAGACTGGGTTGTTCCTCTTCCAACCTCAATGTCAGATTTTGAAGCAATGTCTTATGGTGTTGCTGGTTTGACTTCAGCTGCATGTATTAAATCTATTTTGGATAAAGGTGTTACCGATACATTACCGATGGCTGTATCAGGAGTGACTGGTGGAGTAGGTTCAGTAGCTGCCGGCATCTTAAATAAGATTGGTTTTTCCGTTACAGCTATAACTGGAAAATCTTCTGAAGAAAGCTTTTTACAGCAAATAGGATGTGAGCAGATCCTAAATAGAGATGAATTTTTAGAGGGAGGCGTTAGGCCATTAGATAAAACTGCCTTTGGAGGTGGAGTTGATACCGTTGGTGGCGATATTCTTGCAAAAATTCTTTCACAAACTGCTCAAAAAGGTTCTGTTGCGTGTTGCGGAAACGTAGCAGGCGCATCTTTTCAATCATCTGTATTTCCTTTCATCCTTAGAGGCATCTCTTTACTTGGAATCGATTCAGCAGAATCATCAATTGAGTTAAAAAAATATCTTTGGGAAATGTTGGCAGGTGAGTGGAAGTTAGATTTATCTGCACAAACAAAGACCATACAATTAAACGAGCTTGATTTTGAAATTGATAAGATATTAGATGGACTTCAAATTGGAAGAGTAGTTATTAAACACGGAGATTAATATGTCAGATGATTTTGAAAAATTTTATGAAAATAAAGAATCAAGTGAAGACTCAAAATCTGATACTAGAGTTGCTTTAGTATTGGTGATTTGTTTTGTAGCTGCAGCTCTTTTTTGGGTTTCAGGACAGTAATCTAATCAGATAAGAACTTTTCAGCATCCAATGCTGCCATACATCCAAACCCTGCAGAAGTAATTGCTTGTCTGTAAACTTTATCAGCAACATCGCCAGCAGCAAACACACCAGGGACAGATGTTTGTGTAACTGAACCATCTAAACCAGACTTGATAACAATGTATCCGTCTTTCATATCTAGCTGGCCATCAAATATTTCAGTATTTGGGTTATGGCCAATTGCAATGAAGACACCATGTAAATCAATTACTGATGATGACCTATCTTTGTTTTTTAGTTTAATGCCTGTAACACCGCTAGCATCTCCAAGAACCTCCTCTAATTCATTGTTCCAGTGTAATTTAATAATTCCCTCATCAGCTTTATTAAATATTCTATCTTGAAGTATTTTCTCTGCCCTTAACTCATCTCTTCTATGAACTAGATGAACTTTTGAACAAATATTAGCAAGATAAAGTGCCTCTTCAGCAGCGGTATTTCCTCCGCCAATTACAGCTACCTCTTGGCCCTTATAAAAGAAACCATCACAAGTAGCACATGCGGATACACCTCTGCCAAGAAACTCTTGTTCTGATGGGAGGCCTAAATATTTTGCAGATGCGCCAGTAGCTATTATCAAGGTATCAGCTTCATAAGAATTCGTTCCATTTAAAAGAAATGGTGATTGTTCAAGATTTACCTTCGAAATATGATCATTAATAATATTAACACCAAATTTTTCAGCATGTTTTTTCATTCTTTCCATTAAGTCAGGCCCCTGAAGATCATCACTGTCACCAGGCCAATTTTCTACTTCAGTAGTAGTTGTTAGTTGTCCTCCTGGTTCAGCTCCAGCGATAATGATTGGATTTAATCCTGCTCTTGCAGCATAAATTGATGCTGCATAGCCTGCAGGCCCTGACCCAAGAATGATTAATTTATTATTTGCCATACTTTAAGAAGTAAAATTATAGTTCAATTATGAAGAAATTATATTAAAGAACTAATATAATTGATATTTCGGAGAATAATAATTGCTATTAAAAAAGTAAATACTGATAATCAACCAGTAAAAATACTTTCCAATTTCTTAGGCTTTGGCCTAATAGGCTTTTCAATTTATATTTTAATTTCACTGATTTCATATACCGGTGTAGATTCAGCATATTTTTATCAAACCAATGATCCAAATGTTATGAATTTGGGCGGTCCTTTAGGTGCCGTGGTTTCCGATATTCTTTTATCAACTATAGGCTTAGGCTCATATCTTTTTCTATTATTTATTACTTTGTGGTCGCTAGAGTCACTTGCCCCCAAGATATTTAATTTATCAAGTCCAAAATTTTTATTTAGGGTCGTAGGAGGACTTATTTCCTTAATATGCTTTACTGCTTTGTGTGAGTTCTATATTGCCGGTGAGTCTTTTCCTCAAGATTCATCAGGTGGCTTTATAGGTATGTTTATTTTCTCAAATTTAGTTTTAATTTTTGGTTTAATTGGAACTATATTATTTTTAATAATATTTTTAATACCATCGATTACTCTTAGTTTAAATATTTCATGGCCATTACTTTTTACATTTGCTGGTAAATTACTTCTTAAGTTATCTTCACTAGCAAAATTAATGCTTCAAAATATCTTTAAATTTTTAGAGAAATTTTTCTTTGCTGCATTTGAGCTCTTTAAGAGTTTAATAGTAAATTTAAAAAAAATTCAAAAAAATAAACAGACTGAGCCATTGAAGGCAAAGCCTGCTAAAGATGTCCCAAAAAAATCTCCTGAGATAAAAGCTGTTCCTAAAACTCAAAGCGTAATAAATCTTAAAAATGATAAACCTGAGGAAAAAGTTGATTCATTTAAATCAGATATGGTTAAAGATGAGGACCCTGTTACAAAAATGCCAAGCACTGAGCTTTTAGATAGAGCATTAGATGATGGAGAGTCGCTGAGTAAAGAGGATCTTGAATCTTTGTCAGAGCTTCTTGAGATCAAGTTAGATGAATTTGGAATTGAAGCTGAGGTTGTATCTGTTTTACCAGGCCCGGTTGTTACTAGATTTGAGATTCAACCAGCACCTGGCACAAAAGCAAACAAAATTACAAACATTGCTCAAGATATTGCTAGATCTCTTGCGGTAAGCAGTGTCAGAGTTGTCGAAGTTATTGAAGGTAAATCTGTTGTAGGTATTGAGATACCAAATACAAACAGAAAGATGGTTCGACTGAAAGAGATTCTTGCATCCTTGGCTTTTGAGAATTCGAAGTCACACTTATCTCTTGCCCTTGGGAAAGATATAGCTGGTAATGCAGTTGTTGTTAATTTAGAAAAGATGCCTCATCTTCTTGTTGCAGGAACAACTGGCTCAGGAAAATCAGTTGGGATTAATGCAATGCTTCTAAGTTTATTATTTAAATCTGATCCTGAAGATGTGAGATTGATATTAATTGATCCTAAAATGTTAGAGCTGTCTGTTTACGATGGGATTCCGCATCTTCTAACACCAGTTATTACAGATATGTCCGATGCAGCAAATGGATTACGATGGTGTGTAGCTGAGATGGATAGAAGATATAAATTAATGTCTGCAATGGGGGTAAGAAACTTAGCAAGCTTTAACTCAGCTATCAAGGAAGCTTCTGAAAAAGGTCAATTAGTGCAGAATCCATTAAAGGAAGATGAAGAGGAATTTTTAGAAGAACTTCCATCAATTGTTGTAGTTGTTGATGAGTTTGCAGATATGATGATGTTAGTTGGAAAAAAAGTTGAACACCTGATTGCAAGAATTGCTCAAAAAGCCAGAGCAGCTGGCATTCATTTAATCCTTGCCACGCAAAGACCGTCAGTTGATGTTATTACAGGATTAATTAAAGCTAATATACCTACAAGAATTTCCTTTCAAGTTTCAACCAAAATAGATTCTAGAACAGTTTTAGACCAAGGAGGAGCTGAACAGCTTTTAGGATTTGGTGACATGTTATATCTTCCTGCAGGCCAAGGTGTTCCTGCAAGAGTTCATGGAGCTTTCGTTGGTGATGATGAGGTTCACAGAGTAGTTGATGATTGGAAAAAAAGAGGGACTCCAGATTTTGTAGATGAAATAACTTCAGATCTTCAGGACACTGGTCCAATACCGGGTTGGTCTAATGCATCTGGATCTGGTGAAGAGGATGATGAGCTTTATGATGAGGCTGTAAATTTTGTTATTGAATCAAGAAGAGCTTCTATATCAGCTGTTCAAAGGAAGTTAAGAATTGGATATAACAGGGCAGCAAGAATTATTGAATCAATGGAAGCAGCGGGATTAGTTTCCGAAATGAGTTCAAACGGTTCAAGAGAAGTTTTAGTTCCAAAAAGAAATTAGATGCTTTTAAGAGCTATACTTTTTTATTTTCTTTCTTTTAATATTTATGCAAATTTTCAGATTGATAGCATTAATAATTTTCTCGATGCAAATAGGTTTTCATATGAACAGGTTACAGAAAATTCATCTGAAGTAATCCATGGCAAATTAGTTTTAGACACACTCCAAATTTACTTAGAAATTGTTTCTCCTTTTAAGGAGAGCTATCTAATCAGTAAAAACTTTATTACTTATAATGATATTGATTTCTCACAACAAAGAACATTTGAGTACTCTAAAAATGAATTTCCAATAATCAGCATTATTTCTAAAAAAAAGATAACGCAGGATGATGATTCTTTAAATATACTCACACTGGAAGATTCTGTGTATGTTACTGATAAATTGACTAAGCAAGTTTTCAAGATTTCTTTGAGAGAGGAGGAGACTTTAATTATTCAATTTATAGATAATTTTGGAATCAATAATTCAATATACCTTAAAAAACTATCATGAGTATTGTTTATATTGCATTAGGGGGCGCGCTTGGAGCTGTATTAAGATTTTTCTTAACAGAATATGTAAATAATAATATTTCTAACTTAGTTCCCTTTGGAACCCTTTTTGTAAATGTTGTAGGTTGTTTTGTTATAGGATGTATTGCAGGTTTTTTTGCTGGCAAATCTTCACCAATGTATTTCTTTATTGTAATAGGGTTTCTTGGATCTTTTACAACAATGTCAGCATTTTCAATACAAACAATAGAATTATTTAATTCAAATATTCTAACCGGGATTACCTATGTTATTTTAACTTTTAGTTTTACAATAGTTGCTACCTATATAGGTCTTATAGTTTTTTCAAAATGATTGATATAAATTTACTTAGAGCTGATCCTGAAAAAGTAAGAAATAGCCTAAAAATTAAAAACTATGATTTAGATGCTAAGCTATTTAATGAAATTGATTCAAGCAGAAAGACCCTACAAACTGAAGTTGAAGAACTAAAAAGTCAAAAGAACAAGTTATCAAAAGACTTTGGAGAACTCAAAAACAATAACCAAGATACATCTGAATTATCAGGTCATTTAGATGAAATTAATGAAAATCTTCTGAAAAAGGAAGACTTACTAAGGAAAACACTTTCTCATCTGGATGATTTCCTATTAGATATACCAAATATTCCTCATCAGGATGTTGAGCAGGGAAAGAGTGAGGATGACAACAAAGTTATCAAGACTTTTGGAGAAGTTCAAAAAAGAGATTCAATCAATCATCTTGAGATAGTATCTGATATTGACACTGAATCCGCTGTTAAGCTGGCTGGTGCTAGATTTGCAGTTTTAAATGATGATATAGCTAAACTTCATAGAGCTCTAATATCATTTATGCTTGATGTGGCAGAAAAAAATGGTTACAAAGAGCGATATGTTCCTTTCATGGCAAATTCACGAAGCCTTATTGGAACTGGACAACTTCCAAAATTCGAAGAAGACCTCTTCAAGATAACAGATGACTTATTTTTAATCCCTACTGCAGAAGTTCCATTAACAAATCTTTATGCAGATTCGATATTGGAGCAAGACAGTCTTCCAATAAAGCTTACATCTCATACACCATGCTTTAGGTCAGAAGCAGGCAGTTATGGTAAAGACACCAAAGGCCTTATTAGGCAACATCAATTCGAAAAAGTTGAAATAGTTCAGATTGTTCATCCTAAAGAATCAGATAATATTCTTGAGGGATTATTGAGTAATGCTGAGGAAATTCTTCAGCTCTTAGAATTGCCATACCAGGTTGTTCAATTATGTGGAGGTGATTTAGGGTTTTCATCAGCAAAAACCTTTGATATTGAGGTATGGATTCCTAGTCAAAATAAATATAGAGAGATTTCATCATGCTCTAACTTTACTGATTTTCAATCAAGAAGATCAAAAATAAGATTAAACGAAGCTGGAAAGAAAATTTTTCCTCATACTTTAAATGGCTCTGCTTTAGCAGTTGGCAGAACTCTTGTTGCAATAGTCGAGAATTTTTATGATGACAAAAACTCCATTAGGATTCCTAAATCTCTTCAAAAGTACTTAAACAAAGACATAATTACTTGCAAATAAGTTTTTGTCACAATATTGTTTAATTTAATTCTTGAAGCTGACAAAAATCAGCGTAGAATATACTTATTACTATTTAAGAGGAGTATTATGAAAAAAATTCTATTTTCTTTCCTATCAGTTTTTTTTATCACCTTTTCTTTTGCTTCAAATGATACATCATCAGCTATCTCAGGTTCAGTAAATGTTCCTGGCTCAACTGTTGTTGCTACTCATATTCCAACAGGAAGTAAAAAAACTGCCGTGGCAAATGAATCTGGTAATTTTAACCTTTCAGGTCTAAGACCTGGCGGTCCTTATGTTATAACTGCAAGTGCCACTGGATTTGGAACTGAAACCATAAGCGATGTATTTTTATCACTTGCTGAAACTTCTTCTTTTGATGTTGTTTTAGTTAGTTCATCTGCTGTCGAGGACGTAACTGTCACTGCTGTAAGATCGGGCATAGTGTCATCTGGTCCAGGAACTTCAATTTCTGAGGAAGATATAGCTTTATCCCCTTCAATTGATAAAGGTTTAGGCGACTACTTAAGAAGAGACTCGCGTATTGCTGTGCAAGGTTCTTTTAGAGATGTTGAGATTTCTGCACTAGGTGCAAACCCAAGATACAACAACTTTACGATTGATGGAGTTGCAGCAAATGATCCATTGGGCCTTAATGATAATGGTTTCGCATCGATTAGAAACCCTATAAGTATTGAAACAATTGCTCAAATTAAAGTTGATTTAGCACCATACAGTACCTCAATAGGTAACTTTGGCGGAGCGAACATCAATGCTATTACTAAATCAGGAACAAATGAGTTCAAAGGAAAAGTTTATGGATATGACATCAGTGAAGATCAAGTCGGTGATGTGCTAGGGGTTCCAGTTAATCAATTCTCTGACGAAACCTCTGGATTCACATTGGGTGGCCCAATCATTAAAGATAAACTATTTTTCTTTGTTGGGTATGAGGAGTCAGAAAGACTTTCTCCAAGCAACTCAAGACCAATTGATCCTGCTGATGAAGCAGCTTTATTGTCAATAGTTGACTTTTTACAGACAAGATATAACTATGATGCTGGCTGGCCTATATTTAATACACCCCCAGAAACACAAGAGCAAACCCTTATAAAGCTTGATTATAATATTAATGATAATCACAGGGTTGAATATGTTTATCAAGAGACACAAGATATAAATATCAGAGAGTATGACAGACCAAATCAGAACTATGTCTTTTCATCTCACTACTATGTATATCCAATCGATAGAGAAAAAAGTACATTTTCATACGTTGGTGATTTAAGAGATGATCTTACTGTTGAAATGAAATATACAGATATTTATTACAATAATGACCAAGATTCTCTTGGTGGTGAAAATTTTGGACATCACAGAATTTACTATGGTGATTCATCTATTTATCCAACAAGTGAAAGATTTAGAAGCGCAAATGAGTCAACTATTGAAGAGGAAATTTTTAATGTCAAGGCGACTCTTTTGAGAGGAAATCACACAATAACTTTTGGTTTTGAGGACCATTATAAATATCTTGAAAACCTATTTATAGCTTTTGAGAATGGTGACTGGGAGTATGACAGTGTTCAAGATTTCCTAGATGGTAACCCATCAAGAGTTAGAGTTATTAAACCAGTCGATGGAGCGCTAATGACCGGTGCTGCAATTGTTGACATAGATATGAATACTTTTTACATCGATGATGTTGTAGATGTTAGTGATATCCTAACTCTTAATTTTGGTGTAAGAATTGATTCAATTAGTCAACCAGAGGATTTGGATGAAAATCCAGCTTTTGAAGCTTTAGCAGGTTTTACAAATAATACTGGTCTTGATTCTCAAGTTATACAGCCAAGATTTGGTTATAAGCTTGATATTAGTGGTACAAAGTTAATTAGTAACATGGATTGGCTTGAAGGAGCTGAGCTTTCTGGTGGAATAGGTGTTTTCTCAGGAAGAGTTCCTCAAGTCTGGATGACTAACCCAGCTGCTAATACTGGTGTTGCTACAGTTTATTTTGGTGAATTCAATATGGATCCAGCAAGAGGAACAGGCGATTGGAGAGATTATTATGATGGTCTTGATCTTGCATGTTTACTTGAAGACAGCGTAGCAAATGAGAATGGTCCCTGTGGAGACATTTCAGCTTATGCTGGGGCTGGAGCCGCAGTTGCAAATGATCCAGATTTCAATGTACCTTCAGATTTAAAAATGTCTGTTGACTTGACTCTTTACACAAAAAGTGGCGCAAGAGTTACAGCAAATTACATGAGAAGTGAGGTCATAGATTCAGTAGACTTTACTGATGCTGCTGTTGAAGCCGGCGGTGTAAATTTTGTAACTGCTGATGGAAGAAATATATATAACACTATTGATGAAGGTTATTCTTCATACACAGAGAATATAATAATGAGCAACACTGGAAAAGGTAGTGCCAACTCATTAACTCTCTCTGTAGATAAAATGTTTGATAATGGAGTTAACACATTTGCAAGTTATACAAGAGCTGAACAAAACCACCTTTGGGATGGAAGAAATACAAGAGCACAATCTCTATTCAGATCTACTGCTAGAAAAGACGCTCTCACTCCTGAGGTAGCAAGATCAGCTTTTACTAATGAACATAGATTTGTTGCTGGACTAGATTATACTTTTAATGAAGGTTCAAAAAGTCCTACAACTTTATCTTTATTCTTTAATGCAACATCTGGAAGACCTTACAGCTTTACCTTTGATAATCTTGCATTATTTGATTATGACGATGCTGTTCTGGCTTATATACCAGGTGCAGGAGATCCAAATGTTGTTTACAGTGGAATATCTGAGAATGTTGTTCTAGCTCATATTGATAAGTTAGGACTTTCAGGATTAGCTGGTTCAATTGCGCCTAGAAATGCCGGAACTGCTCCTTACTATAGATCTATAGATATGAGACTTGCGAAGGAAATACCAGGGTTTCTTGATGATGATAAGTTCATGTTATATTTCGATGTTATGAATTTAATGAACTTCTTTGATGATACAGCTGGCGTAAGATATTATAAAAATGATTACGCAGGAATCATTACTTTAGATTCAGATAATCCAATTGATGCTCAAGGAAGATGGGTTATTACAGGCGTTAATGATGATGTTTCGTTTGTTGATAATACCGTATCTTCATATAGATTCTCATTAGGATTTTCATACGAATTCTGATATAGGTTTCTTTATGTAAAAAAGGGCGGTTTATCCGCCCTTTTTTTTGGTAAAATATTACCATGAGTAATCTTGTTCCTGAAATATCTTTGGTTTCCCTTCAAAACCAAAGTGAAGCAGATTTGAAGATATTAAAAGAAGCCCTAAATACACATGGATTTTTTACTATTACTGATCATGATATTGATAGTTCTCTTCTAGATAAGAGTTATACCCATGCTAAAGAGTTTTTTGATCTTCCTAGTGATGCTAAAAATCAATATGCTCGACCAGAAATTGGTGGTGCAAGAGGCTATACTCCTTTTGGAAAAGAAACTGCTTTAGGTGAGAACGTTGCAGATTTGAAAGAGTTTTGGCATCTTGGCCCTGAACTAAATTCTAATTTTGATCCAAGAATTCATAAAAATATAAATGTAGATGAATTATCAAATTTTAATAATCATTTTAATACTCTTTTTGATTCGCTTAATCTCCTTGGTGTAAAAGTTCTAGAATCAATTGCATTAGTGTTGGATCTACCCAAAGACTTTTTTGAAGAAAAAGTGATAAGAGGCAATTCAACGCTAAGACTTTTACACTATCCTCCAATTGAATCTAATGAAAATGTTTTAAGAGCGAGGGCTCATGCAGATATAAATCTTATAACGCTTCTTGTTGGCGCTGAAGAAGGCGGCCTTGAAGTCCAAAACAAGGATGATGAATGGATTCCAATAAAACCAAACTCAAAAAGTATTGTTTGTAACATTGGAGATATGATGCAACTTATTACCGAGGGTAATCTAAAAAGTACGCCCCATAGGGTTGTTGAATATAGTGCTAATGATTCTAGGTCTAGATACAGTATGCCATTTTTCCTTCATCCGTCACCTGATGTGCTCTTAAAGTCTGTATATAATGAAAATGATCAAGGTGTTTTAGCTCATGATTTTCTTGAAGAGAGAATAAAAGCAATAAAATTATATTAATGTGATGGACTTTTATTTTCTGCAACTTTTAATCGGATTTATAGGATTAACCGCTTTAGCGATACCGTTTTCTTCAAATATTAAAAAAATTAACTATAGGAATATTGCCATAGGTATTCTCTTTCAAATTATATTAGCCTTCATCTTAATTAAAATACCTATAATAGTTTCTTTTTTTAAGTCTTTAGGAGACGGCGTTATTGCTCTTCAGAATGCAACTCAGAAGGGCACATCTTTTTTATTTGGATTTTTATCTAGTCCAGGATTGCCTTTTGTTCAATCTGATCCATCTGCTCAGGTTCAGTCTGCTTATTTTGCTTTTGGTATTTTGCCTTTTATTCTTGTCATGTCTGCTTTAACTGCCTGGTTATGGCATATAAAAGTACTAAAAATTATAGTCGACGCATTTTCAAAAGTCTGTCAGAAACTTTTTAATATTGGAGGCCCAATTGGCTTAGGTGCTGCTGCAAATGTATTTGTTGGTCAAGTAGAAGCACCACTATTAATTAGACCTTATCTTTCAAAGCTTACCAATAAAGAGTTATTAATACTCCTTACAGCAGGCATGTCTACAGTTGCAGGATCTATTATGGTTGCCTTAGTAACAATCCTTAACGGCCAATTTCCTGATATTAATTTAATACAGCACCTTATAACAGCTTCAGTGATATCAGTTCCCGCAGCAATTATTTATTCAAATATTATGATGCCATCAAATGAAGTCACTACATTTGATGAATCAAAGCTGCCAAAACTTTATAACAGTTCTATGGATGCTATCACTAAAGGAACTAGAGATGGTCTTGAAATTGCTCTAAGTGTTGGAGCAATATTAATAGTTTTTATTACTTTAGTTGCATTAGTTGATTCCTTATTGGGGCTAATAAACGATGATCTCTCATTGCAAGCCATACTAGGGTTTGTTTTTGCTCCAATATGCTGGTTAATGGGAATACCTTGGGAAGAGGCTATAGTCGCAGGTCAATTATTAGGAATTAAGACTGCACTTAACGAATTCGTTGCTTATGCAGGTTTAGCAAATCTGGAGCCTGGCCTTTTATCAGAACAGTCGAAGCTTATTACACTTTATGCTTTATGTGGTTTCGCTAACTTTTCATCAGTTGGAATACTTGTTGCTGGTGTTGGAGCTATGGCACCAGAAAGAAAAAATGATCTTGTAGGCGTCTCTCTTAAAGCTCTTATTGGAGCTACTTTAGCATCTTGCATGACAGGTTTAGTTATAGGCCTTGTTAATTATTTATGACTATAAATAAATTAAGATAACTAGCAAAGGATATCCACATAACGTAGGGCATAAATAAAAAGAATGCTAATTTACTCTCTTTATACATCAAGTATATGATGTAAATGTTAATAGCTATTAGTAAATAAATATCCAAAAGAGCCACTAATGGCATTTGAAATCTAAAAAATAACCACGACCATATGGCATTAAAAAATAGTTGGATTATAAAAATTGAAAATACCTTCTTGTAAGTAAGATACGAAGAAACCATCATCAATATATATAAAAGTGGCCAAACTATTGCAAAAACGTAGCTTGGAGGATTAAGTCTACTTTTTTCTAATGATAGGTACCAAAAGTCATAGCCAGCAATTGTTGAGGCCATACTTCCGATAGTAGCAGCTAAAATAATAGCTAAAATAAGAGTTAATCTTCTTACTCTAGATAAATAAAGGTATTCCACGATTATCTTTTTCTAAAGAATCTTTTTAGGGTATCTTTAATAGTCTCAGAAAATTTAGAGCCTTCAGGTCGAGCTTCATTAAAAATATAAAAGCTCATAAAAACTAGGGTTATTATAAAAATTATTATCGATGTATCCATATTAAACTCTCTCTACAACTAGTGAGCATATTGAGTATCCTGCTCCGAATGAACAAATAACTCCAATATCTCCAGACTCAAAATCACTTTTTGTTTCATGAAAAGCAATTAGAGAACCAGCTGAGGCAACATTACCATATTTTTCTAAGATCATTGGTGCAACAATAGGCTCATAATCTTCACCCTTAAGTTTTTTTGCTATAAAATTTATCATATTTCCATTTGCTTGATGTAACCAGAATCTTTTAACATCATCGGCACTAAACTTTAACTTCGAAAGCTGATTAGTTATCATTTCTACAACCATTGGGCAAACTTCCTTAAAGACACTCCTACCATTTTGTCTAAACATTACCTCATCACCTCTATTTAAATCATCAGTTCGATTCATATAACTGAAATCACTCCTAATATTATTTGAAAATTGAGTAACAAGTTCTCTATCTTTTATTTGAAAAATATCTTTTGGATTTTCTATGTTGCCCTGAACAATTGTAGCTACGCAAGCATCACCAAAAATAAAATGACTATCTCTTATTCTAAAATCATTTCCAGGAGATGTTAATTCTGGATTAATAACTAGAATCGTAGAAGCCAAGCCAGATGCAATATCGCTATAAGCATTACTAATTGCAAAAGTCGTTGAGGAACAACCAACCAACATATCATATGCATATCCATTTATACCAAGAGCTTCTTGTATCTCGATCGCAATGGCTGGATAGTTTCTGGCTGAATGAGAAGTACCCAAAATAATACCATCTATATCATTAGCTGAAATACCAGCATTTTTAATTGCTTTTTTAGCAGACTCAATCCCCATCTCAGCAAGAATCGAAGTATTATCAGGTAGCTCTGGTTTAGTTTTAGGTTTCATTCTATCTGGATCAAGACAATTATGTTTATCAAATAAATATCTTGTTTTAATACCGGAAGCTTTTTCTATAAATTCCGAACTAGAATATGTCAAAACTTCAACAGTTCCATCAGATATAGCTTGTGCATTTTCTAAATTAAAGTTATCAACATAAGCATTATAAGAATTTACAACTTCATCATTTGTTGTAAGTCCATCCTTTGGTATCCAAAATCCTGTGCCAGTAATATAAATATTTTGCATTTTCTCTCTAAAAAAGTGATTATATTTTATAACTTTATGGAAAAAATATCAGTCAAAATTGATCATAAAGAATTAATAGTTAATTTTTGGGAATCAACGCATGAAAAGCCTAAGGGTATTTTTTACATTCATCATGGAATGGCAGAGCATACAGATAGATATGGTCATATAGCAGAATATTTAAATCGCTCAGGCTATCATGTTGTTGGCCATGATCACCTTGGACATGGTAAAAATAAAGAAAATGGCCAAGGAATCTTTGCAATAAATAACGGATGGAATAAAGTCACTGATGAAGCAATAGCGGTTACTAATAATTTCTATCAATATTACCCAAATATACCTTCTTATCTTTATGGTCATAGCATGGGGGGATTTATTTCTTTGTCTTCCATGAAGAGCATTAAAAACTTAAAGGGCGTTATCCTCACAGGTATATTTCTTCCATCTAAAATCCAAATAATCTTCTTAAAAACTACTTTAAAGATCGAAAGAATGCTTTTGAAAAAGAATCAAGAAAGCATGATTCATAAATTAAACTTTCAAAGATTAAATTCATTTATTAATAATGCAAAGACTGATTTTGATTGGCTTTCAACAGATCAAGGTGAAGTGGATAAATATATAAGAGATCCTAATTGTGGATTTAATTGCTCAAACTCGCTTTGGGAAGACTTTACTAAAGGAGGTGAAGTACTGTTTGATGAAGATATTTTCTTAGGCGTCAATACGGATATTAAAATATTTCTAGCTGCAGGCGATGAAGATCCTTGTATTAAAACTGGCAAGGGAATCAATGGCCTTAAAATATTCCTAAAAAATGTTTTTAAAAATATAATTCTAACGAAATATCCTGAAATGCGTCATGAAATACATAATGAACCTTGTTGGAATAATTTTTTGGATGATTCAATTAAATTCTTTGATAATGATTAGATTAATAATTTTATATACATTTCTTATATCCGGATGTTCGTCAAGTACCGATATTTTAAAGAGATATGAAATGATACATGATGGTGATCTTAGAACATATGATGTGTATGAACCAAGAGTACTAAAAAAAAATATGACATTGGTTGTAGGGCTTCATGGATATACAGGAACTCCAAATACTTTTATAAGAAAAGGGGATGCTAATTTTAATAGATTTTTGGACTCTAATAATTTTTTAGGAGTTTATCCCAGTGGTAAGTCATTCAAAGAGAATGGAAGATTTTTTAGCTCATGGAATGATCTTACAGGTTCAATTGCTGAGGGACCAAAAGGAGAGATTTGTGATCTTGATAGAGACTATTATCCTTATCCACCTGACTGTAAGAATCCTAAAAGATGTACTTGGGCAAGTTGCGCTGATGACATAGGATTTATTGAGAAAATTATTGATCAACTTCAAATAAAATATGACATTAAGGAAGTAATAGTTGTAGGAATGAGTAATGGAGGAATGATCGCTCAAGCAATTGGTTGCAAACTTGGTAACAAAATTGATGCAATTATAAATATTGCAGGAATGCAACATCTGGGTATGAGTTGTATTCCCAAAAATCCCGTTTCGATGGTTATTTATGGTGCAAACTTTGATAACACAGTTCCTCCAAAAAATATAAGGGCTTCTGATGGATATTTCTATGAGCCAATGGAAAATACAGTTTATGATTGGAAAGAAAAACTTGAGTGCAAAAATAAAGATATAAAAAATATTGAAAATCCAACAAAAATTACAATTGTCCACTATTTTGATTGCATTAATAACGAATCAGTTACATCAATTTTTGATCATAATAATAATCATGATTGGCCTAAGCCCTATAAATATGGAATAAATCTATTATTTGAGCCTCTAATTAACTAAATTAATCATTAGTGATATACTTTAGTAGTGTTTTTTGATTTTTTGCTTACATGCACAGGGGGGGAGTTATGAGCACAAACAGAGTTATATTAAAGCCACTTTTTCAAAAGAAAGCTGATCCACTTTCACTTTTACTAAAAGACATATTTAAAGATAATAGAAATGCACTTTCTTATCTTGGAGCTGTCTCAATTGGTTTGGGGTTTTCTCAAACTGATTCAGTTAGGGCAGACGAAGATGTAGAAGAAGTTGTAGTAACAGCTTCAAAGAGAGAATCGAACCTTCAAGATTTACCCATGTCAGTGCAAGCAATCACATCTGAAGAACTTGAAGCTAAAAACATATCTGATTTTAATGATATTGCTAATCTCGTTCCTAGCATTACTGTCGATGATAGCGGAAGTGGTAACTCTTACTTTTATATAAGAGGTGTATCAGATGGTGGCTTTGGTAATAGAGCAGGAAACCAAGCTTCGACTGCGCTTTATATTGATGAACAACCCCTTTCAACAATTGGAGGAAATCCTGACCTTCATGTATATGATGTTGAAAGAGTTGAAATTCTGACTGGTCCTCAGGGAACATTATATGGTTCATCATCTCAGTCAGGAACTGTTAGAATTATTACAAAGAAACCAAACCCAGAGTCTGTTGAATTTGGATTTGATGTTGAGTATGGTGACGTTCATGATGGAACTCCTGATAGATCTCTTGAAACATTTGTAAACCTTCCGTTAGGTGATTCAGCAGCATTGAGATTAAGCGCCTATGATTTACACTCAGGTGGTTGGATAGATAACGTTGAAACAACACAAAACTTTACCTATCTGGGCTCTCATTCAAATTCAGACTATATTGAATTAAAAGATGATTACAATTCAAGTGATAAAGAAGGTTATAGATTAAGATTTTCAAATGAATTTGATAACGGCCTTAATCTAGATATCTCTTTTCTACAACAAGATTATTTCTCAAATGGATCATGGGAAACAGATCCAGCAGAAGGAGCAAGAAAAGTTTCAAGATATACCCCTGAAACATTTGCTGATGATTTCTCTCAAGCATCTATTACATTGACTGGAGCGTTAACAGAAAATATCGACTTTACGTTCTCTAGCTCAATGTTTGATAGAGATATTGCTTATACATATGACTATACACAATATGTTTATTACTATGGTTATGATTACTACGCTGCATATTATTATGATTACGATTACTATGCTTCGACTGACCCAAGAGTTTTTTATACTCAATTTGATGATTTCAAAAGAAATTCAAATGAATTTAGAATCCAATCAGTAACAGATTCTGGCTATCAATGGATATTAGGCGCTTTTCATGAAACCAATGATCATGAATACCAAACTTATTATGATTTTACGGGACAGTTATCAACGTCACTTACAGTAGTTGATAATCGTTGGTGGGCACAAGATAACATTAGAGAAGATGAACAAAAAGCAATCTTTGGTGAAGTTACTATCCCTGCATCCGATAAAACCGATATCACTGTTGGATTTAGAAAATATGAAACTGAAAATACCTTCGATGCAAAAGATGGATATTTTGGATACTATGAAACAGATCCTGTTCTAGGTTTTGTTGGAAGAACAAATGTATACAAATTCGATGACAGTGGGGTAGTTCCTAAATTTAACATTGCCCACAGACCTAATGATGATCTATTAGTCTATGCAACATATTCTGAAGGTTTTAGACCTAGTGGTGTCAATAGAACTACAGGAAGAACCGCTGAATTAGTTCCTGATACGTATACATCTGATCTTTTAAGAAACTTAGAGCTGGGATGGAAATCCTCATTAGCAGACGGAAAAGTTACATTTAATGGCTTGGTATACTCAATGAATTGGGAGGATTATCAGTCTACAAGGTATGTTTATAACCTTCTGACTGTAGCATATGTTGAGAATGTCGGTATGGCTACTGTAAATGGGGCTGAGCTTAGTTCCTATTTCAATATTTCTGACTCCCTGTCTATGTCATTAATGGCAAATTTTAACGACCCAACACTGGATGAAGAAATTGTCGACGCCGAGGGAACTCTTATTGGAAATAAAGGGAATACATTAGCCTATGTTCCAGAGAAAAGATTTATTCTAACCCTTGATAAAGACTTCACTGTAAGAGGAAAACCAGCTTATTTTAGTATGGATACTTCTTATACTGGCGAGCGTTGGTACGATGAAACAAACACAACACCAATGCAGTCTTACTCTTTAATGAACATAAGAACTGGTATGGAATTTGGTGGAGGTGTATCGGGTGAAATATTTATAAATAATGCAAATGATACACGACCTGTCCTAGGGCTATATGATGACTTTAGTGAATTTAGACAGACTAGTTCTCAACCTAGAGTGATTGGATTAAGAATTAGATATAAGTATTAAAAATATCTTCCAAAGATTCGTTTAGTATCTTTGGATCTTCAAAAAATGGAAAGTGAGCAACACCTTCCATTTTTTTTAGGTTAGCATCGCCAAACATAGCTATCATCTCATCAATCTTCTTCTCTGATACAAGTTTATCCATTTCACCAATAAGTATGTTGATGTTTTTAATAGCCTTAATATTATTTTCATCCATTCTATAATTCATACAAGCATGCATATCTATTGATAAAATATCTTTTGAAACTTGATTGAAGAGTTTTTTCAAACCAAAAAGAGCTACCTCTTTATCTGGATCATTAACTTTTTTAGATCCGTAGGGGCTGATTATTTTACCATCTGCTTTTTTGTAAAAACTACTTCCCATAGCTCCGAAGGCCTTTTTAGGTTTTTCTATCTTAGGTAATTTGTGTATTCCATACTTTGTCAGAAAATCTGCAGCTCCGTCTAGATTTCTTGATGATCCATCAAGTAGAGCTGAACCAACAAAAAGAGGATACTGACAATTAAACAGAGTAACACTTTTAAAAAACTTACTATCGAAAGCAGCTAGCTCCATTGCGACTAGGCCACCCATACTATGTCCACATAAATGAATATCAGATATATCAATCTCTTTTATAATATAAGAAATAAAGCTTGCATACTCCTCTATAGTTTTTGCATCACCTGGTGTCGACCCTCCATGACCTGGCAAATCGATTGATAATACTCTATTAAAGACATTAGAGTTAAGTGATATTAAATCTGCTACTCTATGATCCATGCCCGCACCCGGGATGAATACAACTATTTCTTTTTCTAAATCAAGAGAATCAAAATTGTGAATGTAGGCTGTTCCTGAATTAGTTTTTAAGAACATTTTTAGAAATATAGAAAACCATTAGAGTATATATTGCTATTAAAGGCACCGATGATAGAACTAAAATATATTTAATGCTATCAATTCCTTCGAGTGACATTATTAAAATTGGCTGAACTATCAGTAAAAATGCAAAAATTATCCTCAATGATTTAGTTGGGCGTTTTGAGGCATGCTTCATTGCTGTAGAAGCTAGAACATAAGAACATGAATCATAAGTCGTACATAAAAATATTGTAGCTATAAAAGCATATAAAATTATTAAGAAATATCCTCCAGGAAGAGTTAACAAAGCTTCAAGCGCAATTCTTCCACTTGGAATTGTCTTTACCATTTCAGGTATATCCATAATTCCTCTTTCATATAGACTTAATGTCAGCCCACCGAGAACATAGAAATGAATAAAAGTAGCAAATGAGCCAATAAATATTGTTCCAAGTATCATCTGCCTTATAGTCTTACCATTAGATATTTGAAGTATGAAAGTTCCAACAAATGGAGCAAAAGCCATCCACCAAGCCCAATAAAATACTGTCCAGCTCTGAGCAAAAGAACTCTCAGAAAAAAAGCTCATTTGTAAATACTTTTCTAGCATAAAGCCTGTTGACTCAATTGAATTACTTAAAATGTATTTAGTAGGCCCAAGTAAGAGTACTATAAAAAGTAAAATAAGAACTAATATTACATTTAAATTACTTAGCCTCTTAATTCCACCCTCAAGACCCTTATATACGCTAGTCCCAAAAATGCCAAGACAAACAAATAAAATAATAATTTGGAAAAGAAAAGAGTTTTCAATTCCAATTAAATAGGATGTCATCTCAGCAATTACAGGAAAAGATACTCCCATTCCAACACCTGCACCGGATAGGATGGCTAAAATAAAGACAATATCAAAAATATTTCTAATAATTTGATTAAACAGATTGTCACCACTAACCAAGATACCACCAAAAGATAATTGAACTTCCGGATTCTTTAATATTGCTAAAGTAAAAGCAACTCCTGGAAGAGCATATAATGCCCAACCTACAAATCCCCAATGAAATAAAGGATAAGCTTGACTATATTCAATGATTCCTGGTGATGAAATATCAAGGCCAAATGGCTTAGAGTTAATAGTTTGTGCCCATTCGACAGGTGAGGCCCACAATATTGATGCACCCATACCAGCAACAAACATCATTGCTGCCCAGGAAAGATTATTAAAAACCGGTCGTTCATTTAGCAAAATTTTCTTAGATCCTATTGGAAGAACGCATAATATTAATAAAAAAATTATGACTGCAAAAGCTCCAAATTCATATATGTTTTCAAGCTTGATACTTGCAACTTGATATAAATATCCAAGAGTATCAGTTGACTTATCAACATCAATAAGAACATACAAAGAGATAAGAAATGAGAGTAAAATAGGTGTAATTATTAATGAAGGATTCCAATCTTTATTTTTTAAAAAAATTCTATTAATCATATGAGTAAAAATAATTCTGTAGAAATAGCATACCAGAATGCTAAAGATTTAATTCATAAAAAAGATTATATACAAGCCTCTGAGCAATTAAACGAAATTCTAAAAGTTTTCCCAAATGAGCTTAATTCAATATATTTATTAATTGATTGTTATATAAAGTTAAACAATCCTATAAAAGCTCTTGAGTTCACAGATTCAGCTTTAAAAATTAGTAATAATGACAAAAAGCTTTTGCAGCTGGAGATTAGACTAAATGAATATCTTGAAAGAGAATCAGAATCTATCCATCTTTTAAAAAAATTTTTAAATAAGTTTTCTGATTTAGGCGCTTTGAAGCACTTGTCGAATTTACTTGTGAAGCAAGATAAATCTGATGAAGCTGATGAGTTAATAAAAGATTTTTTTGAAAAAAATGAGGATTATGGTTTTTTATATAAAGGAGTTAGGCACCTTCATGCATCAAGATATAGAAAAGCAGAGGATGCATTCAAAAAAGTTCTCAAAGAAGATGAAAACAATATTGATGCATTGAGATTTATGGGGATACTTGCATTTAAATCTGGGAATCATGATATAGCAGAGGCTGTGTTTACTAAGGCTCTAAAACTAGATCCTACCTACAGCTTAGTATGGGCAAATTTAGCTCAAGTATTTAGCGTGACAGGACAACTTGATAAAGCTAAGAAGTCATTTAAAAACATTCTAAGTATGGAACCAAAAAATGGCTTAATTTGGGCTGAATATGGAACTGTATTAACTAAGTTAGCCAATTATAAAGAAGGTAGGGATGCCTACTTAAAAGCATTAGAGTTTAAACCGAATAGTCCAAGGGTCCATTTAAGCTTAGGGCATATTTACAAAACTATGGGTGAAATAGATAAATCTATAAATTCATATAAAAATACAATTATCCAAAACAACCATTCTGGTGAAGCATATTGGAGCTTAGCAAATCTAAAGACATATTCTTTTTCAGAAAATGAAATTAAAGATATGGAAGAAACTTTAAAACATGACACCACAGATATAGAGAGAACGCAAATGTATTTTGCACTTGGAAAAGCTTACGAAGTCAAAAAAGATTTTGATAAATCTTTTAAAAATTATTATGACGGAAATAAATTAAAGAAAGGTCTTATTAAATACTCATCGGCTGATACAACTGACAACACGAAAAGAATTTTGAACTTCTTTAATCAAGAAAATATTCAAAAGCTTGCAAAGTCCTCAACCGAAGATCGAGACCCAATATTTGTCCTTGGCATGCCCAGATCCGGATCAACACTGGTTGATCAAATTATTTCATCACATAGTAAAGTAGATGGCACACAAGAATTACCTAATATTATTAAAATTGCAGGCGAATTAAATACTTATAATCAAAACTCTTATCCTGAAGTTCTTAAAGAATTAGATAATACAAAGCTCAGCGAGCTAGGCAAAAACTATATATCTGAAACTAAGTGGGCAAGAGATGATGCACCTTTCTTTATAGATAAGATGCCTAATAATTTTATTCATATTGGATTAATTAAAACTATTTTACCTAATGCAAAGGTTATTGATACTAGAAGAGATCCAATGGATACATGCTTTAGTTGCTATAAACAATTTTTTGCAAGAGGGCAGCGATTCACTTATAGCTTGGAAGATTTAGGAAATTATTACACTGATTATATAAGGATAATGAACCACTGGCATAATATTTACGAAAAAGACATTTTTACTGTTCACTATGATGATGTTATTAATAAAACTGAAGAAACTATTAGAAAATTATTAGATTATTGTGACTTACCATTTGAACAAGAATGTCTAGAGTTTTATAAGTCTTCAAGACCAGTAAAAACTCCAAGTGCTGAGCAGGTGAGACAACCTATATATAAATCTGGTCTTAATTATTGGAAAAACTATGAAAAGCATCTTTTACCTTTAAAGAAAATAATAGATGAAATTAATTAAAGATAAATTCGAATATCCTGATCTACAAAGAGTTGAAAATGAACTTGGAAGATTTTATATAGATTCAAAGGGCCAAGAAGTTCCCTCAGTCACCAATGTCTTATCTTCAACATCTGACCAATCTGGTATTGAGGAGTGGAAAAGAAGAGTAGGTCATGAAGAGGCAGAAAGAATATTACAAGAGAGCTCATCAATTGGCTCAAATGTCCACAATGCACTTGAAAACTATTTACAAGATAAGGAATGGGAATTAATAAATGATGGTTCTTATATTTCTAAAATCTCTATTCTTATTCTTGAGAGCTTTATCAATAATTTAGTAAATGATATCAATGAGGTTTGGGGTCTTGAATCAGGCTTAATCTTAGATGGCCTATATGCAGGAACAGCTGATTGCATTGGGATTTATAACGGTGAGGAGTCTCTAATTGATTTTAAAACTGCCAAGAAAGTAAAGCCTAAAGAATGGATTGAAGATTATTTCTTGCAGTGTTCTGCATATGCCAATGCGCATAATGTAATGTATGACACTAACATAAAACAAATAGTAGTTTTAATGGTTGATCGCAATCAAGAATATAAAAAGTTTATTGTAAAGAATCGTGAATTTGATCATTATACGAGTAAGTGGAAACAAAGACTTATTAAATTTCATAATAAAGTTAATATATAAATATGAAAATTGAAAAAAATATAGTTGCCATTGGTGGTGGTGGATTCGGAAGATCTGTTAAAGATTTAAGAATTGAAGAATATATTTTAAGTCTATCAAATAAAGAAAAACCAAATATATGCTTCATACCTACTGCTACCGGCGATAATGATTCCTATAAGGTCAATTACTACGATGTTTTTACAAAACTTAATTGTAATCCAACACATATAGATTTTTTTAAAAGAACAATGGATTTGTCGTCATCCATTCCTGATCAAGACATAATTTTTGTTGGTGGTGGTAATACTAAAAGCATGCTTGCAGTCTGGAAAGATTGGGGACTCGATTTATTGCTTAGAGATGCCTATGAAAATGGAGCGGTGATGAGTGGAGTAAGCGCTGGCGCTATTTGTTGGTTTGAAAAAGGTATAACTGATTCTTGGGCTCATGATTTAGCTGTTATGGATTGTTTAGGCTTCGTTGATGGAATATGTTGCCCACATTATGATGAGGAACCTGCAAGGAGACCTTTCGTAAAAAAATCTTTAGAAGACGATTTAATTGATCATTGTATAAGTGTTGAAGGTAACTGCGCACTTCATTTAAAAAATAATAAACCTTATAGAGCAATTAACTTTGGTAAAAATAAAAATGCTTACAATACGACCTTATTAGATGGAAATGTTATTGAGGATGCTTTTGAAAGGATTGATCTTTAGTAATTATCTTATTTCAATTTGGTTTTCAAAATCAATTTGAATTTGAGGCTTACTATTAAAGGTTGTTATAACTCCAGATATACATATATTTCTCTTCTTATATTTCTTGTCAGGCCTTCCATTAAAGTTATCTTTATTTGATGAATACCATATCAGGCCTGTAAAAGTATGATTAGGATATTTTCCACCCATATTTAGGTAAATTCTTTGAGAAGCAGTATTGGGATTAATATAGGTAGACTGCACTTTACCGCAGACAGTTCTAAGTTTACCAACATTTTGTGAGGCTGCTGTATGAGAAATTTCTATAAAATCATAGCCTTTAAGGAGAAGAGGAAGAGATGCAAGAATAATAAAAAGTCTCATTTTCATAAATTTATTATAGTTAAAAAAAAGCCCGGTATTAAACCGGGCTTTAAATATGGATTATATATAATTAGAAATTTAGTCCAAAGCTAACGCCATAAGTTCTTGGCATAGCAAGACTAGTTTGCATAACGCCACCTTGAATCTCACTTCCTCTATCATAACCTAGAACCATTCTTTTATCGGCTATGTTTTGTACATACACACCTGCATACCAGTCTCCAGAATTTGGAGTATAGTTTGCAACGAAATCCATGTTAACTCTCTCAGGAATTTTACCTCTCTCGGTATTGAAAAGATCAACATATAGTTCGCCTTTAACAGCATATGTAAATCTTGTATCAACTGAACCATTCTTAGTTGAGAATGATTGATTAAGAGCAATATTATAATCAAGCTCAGTAGTAACAGGCATTCTGTTTCCACCAATATCTTGTCTTACAACAGGTGCGAAACCTGGCAAAGCTTGAATATCAGGATCTATGACATATAGCCCTTGGCATTTTCCAAAAATACCAACTGAATATAAGCCCCAGTTACAAAAAGCCATTAGCGGCCCAATAGCTTCTTCTACACCAGCAGCAACTTGAGCACCAACACCACCAGCAGATACAAAACCAGTTAGAGCTTGGTTAATTATTGCAGCTAGACCGTCAGTATCCCTTGCAAAGTTAAATTGTCCATTAGTATCAGCTGTTAAACCAAACGGATTAATAGGATCATAGAATGCTTGATCATTGGCAATCTCAGAATCTAATGCAAATAGATTAATGTCAAGTGATGTATTTTCACCAAGTAAAAATTTCGATTGAACCTCTAGACCAGTATGAGTGTAATCAAGAGTATTTGTGATAGCACTTGTTCCATAAATCATTGAGTTATGTGCATCTGTAAAGTCTGCTTGGTAAGCAGTAGCGTTAAGAAGAACTCTTCCTCCAGCTAGGATGCTTCTAACTCCAACTTCAAAATTTGAGCTATCAGTATCGTTGTAAGGTAAAACATCACCAAACTCATTTGGCGAATTACCACCAGGCTTATTACCTGTTGAGTAAAGTGCATAAACCATTACATCGTCTGAAATATCTCTTTGCACGGCAATTTTACCAGTAATGGCATCATTACCAATTTGTCCATAAGAAACACCACATGCAGCTCCTGATCTGAAGAATTGACCTCCATTAGCTCTAGCGCAGACACCTTGAAGCTGACCTGTTCTACTTGCATCACCAAGAGTATTTAGTGCTGTAAATTCAGTATCATTTTCATCGTATCTTAAACCCAGAGTAAGCTTTGTAGCATCGTCTATCTGATAATAAAATTCACCGAACAGAGAATTACTTTCCTGTGTTCCATGATCACTATTGATTAACCCTCTCAATTCTTGAGGATGAGTAAATCTCATATAGCCAGGACCCAATGCAGCTGGAATTGGATTTCCATTAGCGTCTACTGAAAGTGTGACACCAGCAGCATCAGCTTGAATGAGTGTTTGAGTTACAGAAGCCAGTAGTTGGGCTGGTGTAATTTGTTGGGCTAGAACAGCTGGAAGTCCAGCATTGATAGCACCACCTAGGTTTTGCCAGAAATTAATTCCTCCGAAACCATCAAGAGCTCCACCAAAAAGTAAGTCACTGTATGGATGAACATCAAATTCACCATTAGTGTAATAACCTTCAGTCTGAACTATATAATCGTTCATGTAACGTCTTTCGTGGTAATAACCACCAAGAGTATAGTTAATAGGACCATCTAAGTCAGATATCCAATTTACCTCAGCTTGTGTTCTTTGCTCATCGGTTATAGAACACTCCATAGTTTGAGGAGTAGAATATACAGCGTAACCACCGAAGCAAGCAAAGTCCATTTCTTGCTCGAACGCCGGCAAGTTTAAAAGTAGACCAAGTGCATTTTGATATTGAGAAGTTGAAACCTGCTTATCGTTATCATCAGTATGTTCAGCATCGGTATGACTATAAGTAAGTTTTGCTTTCAAATCTCCGGTATCTCTTCCTTGGATCCACTCAATAGTAGAAAAAGTTGAATCTTGCGATCTACTAGGATCAACATCTTGATAAGTTTCACTTAAACTGTCAGCACTAGGAGCACCAGCATAAGTATCACTTAACTTATCCACTTGAAGAAGTGTCAAGGTACTAAATGTTGCGGCAATTGTTCCAGCAGGATGAGAACCAGTATTAAATGATCCAAGCACAGTAGGGTCACAACCCATAAGAAGATCTCTTAAACAGTATTGGTTTGCCCAGTTTGATCTTGAGTCATCGAAATTTTGTGCTTCATGAGTAAACTGAAGAACACTTTCTCCTAAATCAACATCAACTGATATCCTTGCTGAATTAGCATCTCTATTATCAATCTCTGTACCGAGATGAAGATTTTTGATTGTACCATTCTGGGTAAATGAGCTATAAGCAAGTCTTGCTGCTACATTACTGGATACTGGAAAATTGATCGCAGAAGATAATCTTGATTGACCATAGTTACCATATTGCATTTTTGCATATCCTGATGTATCACCCGTTGGCCTTGCTGTAATTACATTAAGCAATCCACCAGTTACATTTCTTCCATAAAGCGTTCCTTGAGGACCAGCAAGTATTTCAACCCTTTCTGGGTCTAGGAAACCCATATTACCAAAGAAAGAAGTATTTACTACGTGACCATTGATAGCAGTCTGAACAGAACCGATGCTTGTAGCACCAATTGCTTCTGTTGCACTTCCTCTAATACCAACAAAGAAACCAGTTCCAATAGTTGGTGCAAAGGAAAGACCTGGTGTAAGGTCGCCTAAATCATACAATTCAGTGACTTGCTGAACATCAAGATCTTCACTAGTAAGTGCTTGAGCAGAAAGTGCAACGTCTTGTAATGACTCTTCTCTCCTTGTAGCTGTAACAACAACTTCCTCAACCTCAACGGATTGAGCAGATATGTCATTAAAGCTTGAAAACAAAGCAGTCGCGAGAAAAGCGAATGCAATTCTTTTTAAATTATCCATAATTTATCCCCCTTAATAAGTTAGTTTAAGTAATTAACTATGCGATATATGCATATAATATATCTATAAATTTGTAAAAGCCAATAATATTACGGCTTTTATTTAAACTTAAAATGTAAAAACAGAGGTTTCTAATGAATATTTTAGACGCAATCAAGGGTCGACAATCTATACGATCTTTCAAAAATAAGCAGGTTTCGAAAGAAATAATTGAAAATATCTTAAATATTTCTAGATTTGCGCCCTCTGGCGGGAATACTCAACCTTGGAAAATCTATGTTCTAAACCAAGATTTGATGAAAAAACTTGAAACTTTGGTTTTATCTAACCTTGATAATGGTGTGAGTGAAACTCCAAACTTTAATATTTATCCACAACCGATGTCAGATCATCTTAAAAATAGGGTAAAAGAGTGCGGTAGGCTTATGTATGGAGCCTTAGAAATAGGTAAAGAAGATGTTGAGGGAAGATTAAACCAGCTTAAACAAAATTTCTCATTTTTCGGAGCTCCAGTGGGAATGTTGGTCACAGTTGAAAAAGAAGTTGATCTAAATGGATGGGGGCATGTTGGTCATTTTATTCAAAATATATGTTTGTCTGCAATGGAGTTTGGGTTGGGAACATGCTTGCAAGAAAGTTGGTCAATGTATCCAGAAACTGCTAAAAAAATTGTAAATTTCAGTGAATCTGAGATTTTATGGTGTGGAATAGCTCTTGGATATCCAAATGAAAATCATATAATAAATAGTTATAGAACGCCTCGAGAAGATCTAAAAGATTTTGCAAAATTCTTATAGAGATATATTGACTAGAATTGTCAAGTATTAATCATCAATATTTTCACAAAATT
>CENX01024117.1_pt1 | contig 28948 bp, 22 predicted proteins | sample 361321 | NCBI WGS metagenome assembly CENX01 (sample SAMEA2619678, study PRJEB7988) | marine metagenome | isolation source: saline water (ENVO:00002010), including | reverse complement strand
GTTAACCGATTAGATTACGATGATAGAGATATTCAACGAACAGATCCGGCTTTAGTTGATAATAATGCCGCATTTGGAAGTTACGGAACTTCTAATATAGATTTAACTACTAATTTGTGGTATCGTGTACCGGGCGGAGGTTCTTGGCCTAAGTACGGGCAAGGAAGATTTCAGTATGGACCGCTTACACCGACATGGGACAATAATACTAATTCTGAAGTACAACCTGTTGTACCTTGGACTAATCCGCCAGAAGTGACAGCTAATTATACTACGTCATGGTCTGTTACCCATCCTAGTCCTATGCTTTACAACGGGTATGATTATCAAATAGAAAGTACAAACAGTCCTACAGTAATACAACTTTCGGGTATTGATTATTATCATTGGCGAGCCCGACGTAGAACATTTGAATGGACATTAGGATCAGAAGTAGCAATGGCAGAAGTAAAATCTTCACAAGGTGTTACATTTATTTTTCAGGAAATTCAGCAATGATTAAAGCGGATATTATTAAAAATTTAAAAGATAATAATTTAATATCGGTTAATAATGGTGTCTATGCTTTGCCTGCTGATTCACAAAACGATCATCATGCAAGTCAAATATTACAGGTAAAAATGTATAGTGATCAATCAAATTCTGATGTTTCGGTATCAAATAGTTTATGGACTAATGCATATGCAACTCCACCTTTAGATTTTAGATTAATGAACAAAGATAGTTCAATATATGTTCAAATATTTTTTACACATAGAACAGTATCTGGAACACCTGACGATAGTCATTCTTATGTATCCATATGGAGGGCTACTCCATTAACTAAAGATGTTGTTATGCAACAATTAGGATCTGGATCTAGTTATTACACAGGTGCTCATAATGCACCAACACAAGCAAATATCTTATGGACTAATTTATTTGACGAAAGTAGTGTAGACGGACAAGAGATTGAATATTACGGGCAATACACAGACGGAGAAAAATGGACTTCAACTTCTATTCAGGTGGTTGATGCTACACCTAGTACAACATCTATCTATCCCGAAGGACATCACGAAAAATTTAGTTATTCGCTAGGTATTAAAAATGGTGCAAATGGAGGTAATGGACAAATCTCTTTAAGAAATGGTATTAGAATAATAATGATGGAAATACAAAAATCTAATAGATATATTCCTAGACGTAGTCCTCCGTTGCGTGATGATCCTAGTTTCTTTTTGTTCACAGATACTATAACAGACGGAGATTTTAACTATAATTTAAAAAATAAAGTAATTTTAGCCGGTTGGAAAACTAACCAAAAATTAGTTGCTCAAATTACAGCCAAGGTACCTAATTATGCTATTATGATAGACGAATTTCCATTAGAAGGAAATTCAATAGAAATACAAATGAGTGAAAAAATTTATTATGATTATGATCCTCATGCTTCTCAAGATGGTGCGATTTATTTAACTAGAGAAATACTAACAACTAATTCATATAATATACAAACACATTTTACAACAAATGGATGGAATGGTACTGCAAAAATAGATGGTAGAATTAATTGTAAACAATCAGAGGGTGCTACTGTTACTGATATAGGTATACAAAATTCTACAAGTTTACCTACTGGATCGGAGGTATTTGTTATTACAGAAGAAACAAGTAATAATGTATTAGCACCAGTATTTATTTTTAGATATAACATAACCGCACAAAGCACAAATTTAACTACACAAATGACAACATATAATTGGGATAGTCAAGCACCAGTCAATGGTTATGTTACTATTGAAGAAGGTAGAGAAAGATATGGTATTTTACAAAATACTGTTTTAGCTGATGGATCGTATTTAGATATGATTATACCTGACGGAACATTTTCTATGACTGGTAGATTATTCATACATAGAGATAAGATTCCGGCAAATACTACTACGTATAGTATATCTTCTGCATATTCTACAGACGGATGGAACAATTTAACTGCAATTAATACGTTATTAGATATTTCTAATGTTAATAATATAGGATTTACAGCAACATTTTCGACGATTGCAAGAAATAGAATAAACGGCAACGATTCTATTGCTAAAGTTTTATTCAATACAGTGAATCATGATATTAAACAAGATATAGGAGCCAATCGTTATACTTATTTTGAACTTATAACTTCTAATACTGCTGACTATGTTTTTAGTTCTGCCTTAATGCAAAGCACATATAATTGGAATGGATTTACTACATACCATGCATTTATAGGCATACCTTCCGGTGTAGTTGTTTATTCTACATCTACATCTAATCCTGCAATAGATATAACAGATATAGGTAGTAACTATATTACAATTCATAATCAAGGTGTAATTGCTGGAGCAGGTGGTGCAGGCGGAGCCCTAGGAACATATACTGCTGGTTCATATTCTGCCCCTACATATACTGAAGGAACACCTACTGTTGGATCTATAGGGCTAACAGGAGGACCAGCAATTAAATTAAATTACACAAATCCTATTTCAACAATTGAAAATTATGGTACCATTATAAAAGGTTTTGGTGGAGGTGGCGGCGGAGGTGCCGGCGGAGCAGGAGCAGGTTGGAGTACTACATGGGGATCGTGGACTGCAAATTTATCAAATGATGCAACTAATTTAGGAACAGGATTACATGACAGATCATCTCATTTTTGGACTGCACATTATGGTTTCATGACGACACATTTTCATACTCTTAGATGGGGAGATACTGTTCCTGCAGGAGCATGGTCGGCATGGAGCGACGATAATTATTTAGAATACGAAGTACAAAATAGTAGTTTTATAAATCGTATAAACATGACGACAGAATTAACAGGCCATTTTAGAATATATTTTGGCGGTCCGGGTGTATCTAATTTAGTTTGGAGCGGCACAACGTATCCAGTTTCAGAAGATGGTATTTGGGGTTACTGGGATCCTTCATGGACTGCTGGCGATTATGAATATAGTGTTTCTAATGCAGTATTATCTCAAGGTGAACAAATGTTTGTCTCTTATCCATATGCTGGCCAAGCCCCTCTTATAGAATATAGATGGATGGTTAGAAGAAAAGTTCAACGAAGAACCGTTGCCGTAAATACAGATGGAACTTTTTGGACAGATTCTAGCGGTAGTGGTTCATTAACTGCCGAACAAGAAATGGCACAATTTTTTCCATGGGATAATAGGCCAGAAAAATCAGTAACTATTGACGGAACGACATATACTTCCCGAACTCCTGATCAATATCAATATGAAATATATCGAAATCAAGATGGTTCTTTAAATACAGTTCAAGGTCAAGGATTAGCTGTTCCGAGCGTTACTACATATAGTGATTGGTTTGCAGGAGCATTTGACACTAAACGAACATTTTATATTAAAAGACGAGTATGGAATCCTGGAATTGCTGTTATAGATGGAAGCCCAGGAGGAGAAGGAGGCCAATCTCCTATATTTGATGGTACTACATTTCCTTATGATGCTGGCGATACAAGTGTGCTTAATACAAATGCTAATTCTAATAGTGTACCTGCAGGAGACGGAGCCTTAGGCGGCACAGGCGGGAACGGCGCTCAACTTACATACAGTAGTGTTGAGAATACAGTTACATTTGTAGAGAATCAAGCAGGAGCAACAGGATCAACAGGTGTAACACAAGAAGGAGCCGCAGGCGGAGATGCCGGACCGGATGGTAAAGCAATAGACCCTGGTACTAATTCTACTATAAATAATTATAGAACAATAACAGGTGATATAACATAATGCCAGTACTAGCCGTCGCACGATCATCATACAATCCGAGCGTTGTACATCATAGAACAACAGATATAACAAAACAATATTTTCCTATTGATCATTTGGCAGGAAATATAGATTTGTTTTATAATGGTGTATTAATGATTCCGCAAATTGTAGATAATACAGGAACCTTATCAAACACAAGTGGTATATATTATGATTTTCAAAGTGGTAATGCAACTACTGATACAGGCGTAAATTGGTCGGCAACTACAACTGCTGGTACTAAATGTTCGCATATTAAGTTATCATTTACATTAACAATAGATGATTGGGTATCTATAAGGAGTTATTAATGAGTAAAAATAGATTAATAGCAGTTAGCTCTAGCAATATTTTGTTAAAAGATACAGTAGTATCTGATGGCGGAACTGGCTCTGGACCTAATATTGATTTATTACAACTTTCATTAGATTTAACAGGATACGAAAACTATTTGTTATGGGTTGACGGACATACTGCAATAGCTGAAGATGGTAATACTGCAAACACATCTAGATGTAGAATCTTTCTTAAAAATGCAGGTACATCAGACCAGACCACTATATGTGGTTCCAGACAAGGTATTGGTGTATATACTGCTGGCATTACTAATGATCAAAATATGATTGCTCATATGTCTGCAACAGGTTATTTTGTTGTGACGTCAACATATGCTACTAGTTGTGCTTTGGTTCTTAATGGTGGTATAGATAGTGGGAATTTTCATTGGGGAGATCAAGGTGCACATACTAACTTTGACGGTGAAAACTTAGGCGCTTCCTTAAAATACATTTTATATAGGCAATAAATATTGATATGAGTACTTTATATGTAGATGAAATAAGGCCTAGAGATCCTAGTAATAATAATAAAATAGATTTAACAGGATCTACTGGAGCAGTTTATTCTGGAGCATGGACTTCTAACACTACTATGATGTTAGATAGTTTAACTATTAATACTGCTACACAACAAGCAGGTTTTAAATTAACAGTTGACGGAGACATACATGTTAATGATATAACATGTAATGATATTAGTACTGCCGATTTAATAATGTCTAATGATCGACCTGACAGAGAAGGTAACGAAGTTGACGGAACAAAAGGTTCTTGGGTATTTCAAGAAGGTGATGAGAATATGTATCTTATTAATAAAAAAACAGGGAAAAGATACAAACTAACATTAGAGGAAGTATAATGGCAATTTATTCAAGAACTAGAACTAGGACAGAACAAGGAATTCCTGCACCTTCTGAAGAAGCTAGAGGCGGTCATCTAATAGCTTCTAATACGGGATCATATTGGCAATATCCTGGAGCACCTAATACTGCTACATCAGCAGGCTGGCGATATAGATCTATATTTACACATGGTTATCTAGCCGCAGGTTACAAAGGTAGTAACGCATGGAGAGCTATAAACAAAACATGGCACCAAACAGATACTACACTTTATTGTGGAGAACAATTAGATAGAGAAGGATCTTATATGGGCGGAGTATGGAGTGATCACAATGCATATTTAGAAAATAATGGTCACACAGGATCAGGTACAAATTTATCTAGTTACAGTTTATCAAATGGCCAAACAAGAAAAATAACAACAACTGGTGGGTTTTCGTCTTCTGGTGTTCCGTATGGATACGAAGGCTATGATCCACTAAATGAAGGCCTTGATTATGGTACTGCAAGTTATGGAGGTGATGTCGGCGGTTGGAATTTTAGTAGCTCTAGAGGAGATAGTGCAACTGCATCAGGAATAAAAACACAAGAAGGATTGTTTGCAGGCGATATTAATAGCACGACAACAAACAATTTGCATTTTGCAACAGAAATTATGTATTCAGGACCTACTTCTCCCGGAGGGGGAGGCAGTTCTAATAGAGGTACAGGTGCTTCGGGTGAAAATGTAGCATGGTTGTCTAATGGAGCTCAATCTAATTATTCATATAATTGGACAACTAGAACCTATGGAGCAGGAGGCACATATGCATATTCTACAGATGGCCAATGTAAAATTATGGATTCTAAATGGGGGCATCATTATTGCGGAACGGGAAGTAATGTATCTATAGGTCAAGATAAATTTTCAGATAGTAATGGAGCAGTTATATCATCGTTTAATAAGAATCATTCTAATGGCGAAGAAAATCAAGAGATGGGGCAAGATTGGGGTTATACAATGGGCGACTATAATGGTCAACAAAATAATTGGACCATAAAATATGATTATGCTACTGATGCTCAAACAACCATGGGAGCCGCATGTATGCCTAAAGGCCATTATGGACAATCATCTGGATATTGTAGCACGGGCGCCGCATCGGTATGTGATGTAGGAGTAAGTTAATGGCTACTACAGATCCGCAAAATTTTGAACCCCTTGTTCAAGATCCGATTCCTCAAGCAGGTCCTAAAGCAACTGTAAAGATAAGATATATTATAGTACCCGAAGATGATATTAAGCCATATATTATTCATGGTAGTGGAGCAAATAATGATAAAAATTTTTATTGCGAATCTAGATATAATTTATTAGGTTTATCGGCAGTAGAAATTAGTAATTCATATTTAGAAACAATTAGACCACAATTAGGTAGATCGTTTGAAGAAATAAGTGAACACGAATTTTATTTTGGAACAGCACATTTTGGTGAAATTCGAGATACTGTTAAAATTGCAAAAACAGAAACAGGAGTTATTTGGGATTATACTCCAGCACTACCCGAAGATGTATTTAAAGCACCTATAGAATTTTCCGGTGAAATGAAAGAGTATACGTTAACTTTTATGAAAAAATTTGCAAAAGAGCTCATAGAAAATGAATATAGTAAAAAATTAAAATTTATAAAAAATGTTTCAGAATTAGAAGCGGCTACTTGGGAAATACAAAAACATGAAGCAAGAGAATGGTTGACTTATGGAGACGATGAAGCTCATAAGACTCCGTTTTTAGATTATATTGCAACTGAAAGAGGCTTTGAAAAAACTGCTTTAGCAAATAAAATATTAGAGAAAGCAGAGGAATATCAAGATCGACTTTCTACAATATTAGTACAGTCACAGAAATTGTTAAAAAAAGTAGAATCATGTGCAACTATATGGGATTTAAATATTATATTTGAAGATTATTTTGGTGTTATGATGCCTACTGAACAAGCAGAATCTTTAAAACGAATTGATGATGGTAAAAAAGAAGACGGTTCTATTGACGAAAACAGAAAAGGATTAAGAATGGCTTTTTTCAATGAAGACACAGGCGAAAAAACAACAGAAGATGATCCTAAAGCAAAATGGTTGCCTGACCCGATTAATCCTTACCTTGGTAACAAATTACATTTTTAATGTTTAATGACATAACAAATAAGTTACACGAATTACAAAAAAACTCTAGATGTACTCCGCAACCTTGTCAACCTTGTTTAAAAAATCCTTGTTGTAAAATTCCGGGTTGGGCTACATTAGAAAATGTAGAAGATATATACTTAAAATATAAAAAAGGACAATTAGTAAGAGAAGATGAAATAAAGTTTAAATCTAATTTAAATTTTAAACAGTTTATACAAGAATATTTTAATATAAAAACACATAATGTAATAGAAAATTTTTGTGTGTTTTTTCCTAAAACAATAGGTAATTTTGGTTGTGTTTTTAATAAAAGAAAAATTATTAATAATGAAGACAACTATAAAAATTGTATGTTATGGAATGAAGATCGTTACGATAAACATACAGAATTTCCTTTAGGGTGCATTAGTAATGGTAACTCTGTAAAAGAATGCGAGGAGTTATATTCAATATATAATAAAAATTATAAAAATAGCTTTGGAAGACTTATGGAACAAACAAATAATTTACCAGATATGCTACATGATAAGACAGATATTGTAAGTAGTGATGTGACAAATATAAAAGTAGATTCTTGGGTTAAAGAGCATATGAATTTTTCTACTGACGAAGAAAAAATATTAGAAACAGCTCTTCAGTTTGACAACGGACAATCGAATTATTCTTCTATTAATTTTGTCCAAAAGACAGGTTTAACTTCGTATAAAAAAATTCATCAATCATTTATGGAACTAGAAACAAGATATCATGCATATAAATCTATTGTAAGAAATTTGAGAGAAGCAGAAGTTCGTGTAAAAATATTAGAGCGAGATATAAACAAGGAACAAGATGATTTAGAAAAAGAATTATTAATAATAAAATATGATGATTTAGTTTATGATGTAACTGTTTTTAAACGAAAAATGAAACAATGTGAACGAGAGCTTAGGATATACTTAGAATTATTAGAAAAAACAAAAGAAAAAGATTTAACAGAATATTTGATAGAAGACGAAACAGAGGAAAGAAAATATTGGATGGCTAGAATGTCGAAGCAAGCAGCAATGGATATTGTAGCATATGGAAGAATAGGATCAGGTAATATGGATTCTATATTATTAATGCCCGAAGAAGATCAGTTAGAAACTTTAAAAGGTGCATTACATTTTTCTGGTTTGTTAACTAACACAATAGGTCAAATTAACAAACAAATAGAAGGAGAAATTAATTCTAACGAAGCTCTTTCAGGATTGCAAATGCCACAATTAACCGACAGTAAAAAGTTATTTGAAATACAATTAAATGAAGAAAATATTCAGCATACCGATCAATCCAAAATTGACGGAACCACAATTTAATGATTTTTTAGGCTTTTTACATACCTATAAAGATTATATATACGATCTATATTTTACTTGTCGCATGCCTCCTTTTGTCCAAGATGCGATGGGCGATGTATTTAATGGTCGACCTGACCATTTATCTATATTAGATAATGCTATTAATATATCTAAAGATACATCTATTCCTTTATCTGCTACATTTAATAATACATTAGTTAGGCCTTCACAAGATAATTTAGATTTGTTTGTATATAATTTTAAACAAATATATGATACTGGTTGTATTCAGAGTGTAACGATACCACATACACATTGGGTAGCAACAAAACAAATACAAAATTCATTTCCAAATTTAGAAATTAAAAATACAATATTGCGTAATGTAACAGAACCTAGAGAAGTTGTAGCATTAGGCGAAGTAGGTTTTAACTATGTTAATTTAGATCGTGATTTGATGAGAGATCACGATAAGTTAAAAGAAATGAAACGTGCCAAAGAATATGCAAATGTTAAATTATCATTATTAGCAAACGAAGGTTGTATAGGTAATTGTGCTATGATGGATGAACATTATGAATTTAATAATTCTAGAACCGGAGGTGTTCAATATTTTAATGATCCTATGTCTAGAGTTTCTTGTGAAAAATGGGATCAAGAAGACTTTTCGGTACCTCTAAAAACAGCAAATTTTCCGCCATGGCGAGAAGATTGGGAAGAACTGCTGACATATATAGATGTTATTAAAATGCATGGTAGAGAGTCTCCTGCCAGGTTAAATGAAACTATGCATATTATAAAAAATTATTCTGAAAATAAAGAAATATTATTTGATACATTTGACGAATATATTGATGATACAAACTTAATAGATACTCCTATAAATGTATGGCGCAATAAAATTAAAACGTGCAAATTTGAATGTTGGGATTGTGGTTATTGCGATAAAGTATATGCAAAAAAAAGTAATATAGAACGTAATAATAAAGTAGTCGAAGTAACAAAAAGATTGGTTGACTCTGTTAATAAAGATGTTACAATAGACATTGAAGGATTGTCTTCTCAACGAATAGTTAACCTTCTTAATAGTTTAGGTAGTATTTCTAAAAATTATTTAGAAATAGGATCATATTTAGGATTAAGTGCTTGTTCTGTATTGAAAGATAATACAGTTGATGTGTTCTGTGTTGATACATGGAAAGAAAACTTACAACCATTGACACAAGGAATTACATTACCAGAAAATTCTAAAGAAAAATTTATCGAAAATGTAAAACGATATAAAGGAAATAATACTGTAACAATATATGAATCTGATATGCTTAATGTTAACATAGAAAAAATTAAGAATATAGATTTATTTTTTTATGATGGTCCGCACGATGCAAAGTCAGTCGAACAAGCATTGTTGTATTATAAAGATTGTTTTGCAGATGAATGTATTTGTATATTTGATGACGCTAATTTTTCGGACGTAGTATTAGGAGCAGACGAAGGTTTATCATGGCTTGATCAAGATGTTATCTTTATGAAAAAAATATTAAATGAGATAGAAGACGGATCTCAGTGGTGGAATGGCATATACATTGTTGTTATTAAAAAATGAATATTTTTCATAAACTTTTTCAAGATAAATTTATAACTTTTTTTGAGGTAACTGATAATTTTAACAAAGAGTTTTCTTCGCACATTTATTCTATTACAAATCAAAGCGGAGCAAAAGCAAACAAATTATTAGTAGGAGAAATAATTAATGAGTACTATATTGATTCTAACATAATAAATCAATTTTATTTAAATACTTTTTTTGATATAATAAAAATTCATATTCAAAAACAAGTTGAACTATTAATGAATTCCGATCTCCATGATTTTAATATAAAAATTTTATCTGCTTGGTTAAATGTTATGAATAAACACGAATTTAATCCTATTCACACACACGAAAAAAATGATTTAAACTTTGTTTATTGGATGAATGATTTTGATAGCAGTAAAGAAATATCTGTTTCTAGAGATATAAAAACACCAATGTTTGATGTAAAAACACAAAAAATGATTGGCGACAGGACAGTAAAAGGAAGTCACACATTAATAAGAAATAATGAATATGTAAGTATAACACCTCAAAAAAATTTTGGTATTATATACGACTATGATTTAATACATCAAGTATATCCATTTGAAGCACACGAAAAACGAGAATCGTTTGTGATGAATTTAAAAATAACATGATAGAAATTATCTTTAATAATCAATGGTACATTTTATATCTTGCGGCTATAATGGTTGCGTCTGCTTATGTTCAACGCAAAGGTTGGATATTTCCAGCGTTAAATTTTTTAAGTAAAATTATAAAATCGAACAGATTGTTTATTGTTATAGTTAGTTCTATATGCGGAGTATTGCCTATACCCGGACGAGTATCTGTATCGGCAGGTATTTTAGATACTATGGCACCTAAAGACGAACGTCGTAGATGGTATGGTATTATAGATTATCTTAGTACACACCATTATTATTTGTGGTCTCCGTTAGAAAAATCTGTTATTGTACCTATGGCAGTTTTGGGGTTGACATATTTTGAATTTATCTATATAATGGGCCCACTTGCTATTATAGGAATAGTCCTTCCTTTGATGTTAGTATTTTATTTTTTAAAAGAAGAAGATGTAGTTTGGGTTAACCCTGCTCAACAATTTAATAAAGTAGATTGGGTTAATTGGAAACTATTAATTGCAGTAGCATTGGTGATTATTCTAGGAAATTACATTAAATCATACACAAACGAAATTAAAGCATATATTGAAAACAATGAATGGTCGCTTATTACCGGAGCATGGGTAGGGTTTGCTGGTAGTTTTGCGTTAGGCTCGTCTTCTCGTTTTGCAGCCTTTACTGCTATTTTAACAAGTATATTTGGTGTGCAATATCTTCCTTTATTTTTTGCTATTGATTATGCAGGATATATGTTAAGTCCTGCTCATAAGTGTTTTATAATAGGTAAAATGTATTTTAAAACACCATTAATTACCTATTATACCTTTGTTATCTTCCTTTGTTCTTCTATTATAGCCATCGCATTCCTGCTTGTCCGATAAATATTATACGGAGTACAGGATGAATAATGGCTTTAAAAACTACAGGTTTAATCTCAGATAATTCAGTAACAGCGTCTACACTCAATACAACAAATTCGGCTACGGCAGGCGATGCAGTAGCGACTGACGGATCAGGAAACCTAGTTTATAAAACATTACACGGTGCTCAACCAACAGTAACATATAAAAATACTGATTTTAATATTGCTGCAGGAGATAATGTTCAAGTTGATACAAGAGCTAATCCTGTTAACGTAACATTACCTGCAACTCCTAATACCGGAGATGCGGTTCATATATCTGACGGCGGCGGTAATTTTGCTAGTTTAAATGTTACAGTTTTAAGAAATGGTAATACAATTATGGATCTAGCAGATGATATGATTGTTGATTATAACAATGCATCATTTGGTTTATCTTATAATGGTAGCACATGGAGAGTATTTTAATGGCTATATATCTTTCAGATTTTTTAAGTCCTTCTAGTAGTTCGGTAACAGGTTCAGGACAAGTTAATCAAATATCCGATGAATATGCTTATCATGCACTTTCGAGAGATGCAGATGGATTATTAACTTATACAAAAGTAAAATTAAATGGTACAGAATCTATAGAACTTACAAACAATGACGGATTTTCATATAATGGTTTAGAGCATATGTTAGAAGGTCAAACTCCGGACGGAACACCTTATAATATGTGGCAAGAAGGAACATCAGAAACAGGTAAAGCAGCTCATGAAACTAATATTGGAAATAGAAACCATGAGCAATTTAGGTTTGATAATTTAAAATTATTTTATTATCTAAACGGTGCAGGTAAATTAGTAGCAAGGTATAAACAAGATTTTGTATACCAAGCAACTGGTGGATCGACCGCAGTATAAAACTATATTTTTAAATAAATATATTAAATTATATAAGGAATAGTCGAATGGCTGATTTTATTTTAGGACGATTAAAGTTTAAATGGAAGGGACCTTGGGTAACAGGTACCGCTTACATTATTGACGACATTGTTAAATATGGTGCAAACACATATACATGTATTGTTAATCACACCGCAGATGCAAGTTTTTATACAGACTTAGATACAAATTCATATTGGTCTTTGCATACTGAAAGTTTTGCTTATAATACTGCATCACCAAATTGGACTGCTGGAACAGCATATAAATTAAATGATGTTGTACGATGGGGATCTAATTTATATCTTTGTAAAACTCAACATACTGCAAATTCAGATTCTGCATCAGGTTTTGTGACAGATAATTCAAATTGGATACTATTTGTTCCAGGCTTAGAATTCGAAGATTCCTATGTTAACTCTAAACAATATCAATCAGGCGATGTTGTTACATATGGTGGTTATGTTTATACTGCTATACAAGATACAAAAGAAAATTTACCAACAGATACTGCTAATTGGGAAATTGTAACAACAGGTTTTTCTTCACAAGGAGATTACAACTCAGGCACAACTTATAAGCCAGGTAGTGTAGTTAGAGTAAATGGTTATACATATGTTGCTAAAGTAGACACAACTGGCAATTCACCGACAGTACAAGATGGAGATAGTAATTCTCCTACTTATAATAAGACAATAGTTAATGCAACTTATTGGGAACAATTAAATTCAGGTTTTAAGTTTATTGGCGATTGGGCAGATTCGACAAAATATTATTTAGGTGACGTAGTAAAAGAAACAAATAGTTCGTATGTCTGTATTGACGAACATACGGGCGACGGAAGTGCTACTACAAAACCGCCAAATACTACATATTGGGAAACATTATCAGCAGGCGACACAACTATTGTTATGAATTCACCTGGTGACATAATGATACGAACTAGTACCAACGTAGCATTAAATGTTGGTCCTAAAGGATGGAAATTACGAGCAGACGAAGGTCAAGGACATCCAATTCATTGGGATCCAGATGACGAATCATATACTTGGTACGTCGATGCAGCAAAAGGTGTTGACGAAGAAAATTTATTTTATAGCCCAGGTGGAGGCACAACTACTGCTGATTATAGCTCAACTGCTACATATCTTGCAGGTCAGGTTGCTCGTTGGGCTCCTCCTGCATGGACAAATGGCGGAACGTATACAGTAGGCGAAATTGTTTCACATGTAGATTCGGCCGCAACACCAGTAACAATGGAATGGTATAAATGTAAAGATACAACTGCTGCAGATACTACTGCTCCTATGACAAATAGTGTAGCAGGAGCACCGTGGGTTAAAATTTCACCTTCAGGTCCAGTAGCTCAAACAACTGCTAAAGATCCAAGTAATATTCATGTATTTTATGGTAAAGATAGATTGTATGGTAAAAATGATAGCACAACTACTACTAATTATAATAGTTCTGCTATGATGTATAAAGTTTATATGGCTATAAAAGAACGAGTAGGTGTAGAGCCAGTAAATGCAGAAACAGGTGCTATTAATGAAGGTTGGCGTGAAGTTCTAAATGGTATTAAAACCGATACCGACGGACATGCAACAGGTGTAATTACTTGGGGTAAAAATCCTAGCTCGTGTTTTAAGACAATACGGTATGCATGTGCTAGAGCTAGATCAGGTGATCAAATTATGTGTGCCCCTGGAGTACACAAAGAGCATTTACCGATTACAATACCAGCAGGCGTTTCTATTCAAGGTAAAGAGATGCGTACAACATTTGTTGAGCCTAATATGGAAGACGATGGCGGTAACGGTGTAGGTATATCTACATTAGGTGGCGGCAAGCCTAACAATGAAGTAGCGATGTTTTATTGTAATGATGCTACAACTGTTAGAGGGTTTACATTTAGAGGCTTAACAGGTACTGTTTTAGGCGTAGGTAATCCTCACCAAGAACCAACAGTTAAAGGTGTTTGTTTTCAATTAGATCCAAATGGTGCTATTAATTTAAAGTCTCCGTTTATTCAAAATTGTTGTGCTATTAACGATGGCGGTGGTGGTATTTACTGTGACGGCAGTGACGCACCAAATGGAAACTATCAAAGTTTTACAACAAACGATTTTACACAAATTAATTCAAACGGTTTTGGTTTGTTTGCAACCAACAAAGGAAGAATTGAAGCAGTATCGGTATTTACATATTATTGTAGAGTAGGTTATACAACTACACATGGTGGTATTATACGTTCTGCAAATGGAAACAACTCCTATGGAGATTATGGTTCTGTGTCTGAAGGACATTATGCAAACGAATTAAATTTAACACAAAAAACAGGACAAATAGATAATAGAACCGGTGAAGCAGTACCATATAGAGTAGTTGTAAACGAATCTACAGGACAGGTACAAAGAATAGAGTGGAGTTACGCAGGTGAAAGTTATACAAGTGCAACTGTATCGATATCTGCTGCAGGTGATAACGATGCTGGAACTCCTGCCGCTGGAGGCTCAGCTGAGTTTAGTGCTACATATATGAATGGTGGTATATGCCGAGTAGATATGATTAATAACGTATCAAATCTTAATAGATATACAGGTAATGCCCAAGGCGGTACTAATCCTACAACAGGAGATGCTACTATTACATTAACTGCAACAAACAATACAATAGCAGACGATGCAGTTAATGGTATGGTATGTAATATTTTAAGTGGTTCAGGAGGCGGTCAATGGGGTGTTATTAAAGATTATGATAATGCTTCTAAACTTGCAACTATCGACGGACAATGGACTTCAATGTCTGGATCTGCAACAGCAGTTCCTGATACAACATCTGTTTATGAGATTGAACCTAAAGTAACTTTATCGGGCGGGTCTACCCCAACTAGAGAAGCATATGTAAGATGTCAAGTTTCGTCATTGGCTGATATTGAACAATTATTAATAATTGATCCAGGCGAAGGATATGATGCAAACAATCTGCCTACAACTGTAACTATTGTCGATCCTACTCTTACAAGTGGTAGTCAAACAGTTAATTCTACAATAAGAGTTAAGGATGGTGTTCCATATTGGACACGAACTGCAGCTGGAGGAGGTTATCCAACTGGTATGACAAGTGGTCAAACAACACCAGGAACCACCGTTGCAACTGTATCTGGAAACGGTTTTGCTGAAGTACCTCAAACAGGATCTTATCTTTATGTTAAAGGATTACAACGAGAACCTAAAGATGGTTCTAACTTAGAAATATCAGGTGATACAACGTATTATCAAATAGTTAACACATTAGGTTATGTTAATTCGGGTGGTTCAAACGGAACTGCTAGATTACAAATATCACCATCTATGACGGTTGCAAAAGCACCTATTCATGAAGCATCTTTACAATTTAGAGAAGAATATTCTAGTTGTAGATTAACAGGACACGACTTTTTAGATATAGGAACAGGAACATTTATAACATCAAATTATCCAGGTGTACCGTCACAAGCTGCGAATCCTACACACGAAACACAAGGCCATTGTGGTGGTAGAGTGTTCTTTACATCAACTGACCAAGATGGTAACTTTAGTGTAGGTGGATTGTTTTCTGTACAACAGGCAACGGGTACTGCAACATTAAATGCTGAACAGTTTTCGTTAAATGGATTGCAACAATTAAAATTAGGAGCATTACAATTTTCTGGCTATGGTGCAACTATCGATGAATTTTCTACAGATGGTACATTAAGTGGTAATTCAGATAATGCATTGGTTACTGAAAAGGCAATAAAAACATATATAACTAATCAGCTAGGCGGCGGTGAGAATGCTTTGGAGGTAAATACAGCAACAATAGGTACTGTAGATATTTCAGGCAATGCAATAGGCACAACAACGGCATCGGCTCATGATTTAGTTTTAAAATCTACAGGCGGTAAAGTTCAATTTGATACTACATCAGGCGAACCTACCTATGATGGAACAGTAACAACAGAAAATACATTAATATCAAGAGGCTACTTTGAAGATAACTTTGTTACACAACAATTAATATCAAATATTATGAACACATTAGATAATGACAGAGTAGCAGGGACAGGAGATCCCAGTTCACCTTAAAAGGATAAATTATGGCAACAGGTAGTACTACAAAACAAACTTTATTAGACCAAATTGACACTAAAGTAGCAACAGCAAATGCAACAGAATTGTCCCAATTGGCTAAATCTTTAAATAATGTTCAGGAAATTATACCTGAAGATAGAGTATTTGGAAAAAGGCCTACCGGACCAACTGAGTTATATTTTAACAGAGATCCTGAGTTTGTTATTTGGTGCGGCAGAAATTCTAATCATAACTATACTGGTGGTGGTAGTGCTGTATATGATAGTAATTTAGAAATTTATGATTCGAGAAAATATAATGGATATCATTGTACCTCCGGTGTTGATGGAAATTACGGCCATCATGCTTGGGCAGATCTACAAAGTTTTCATCATGGCGGAAACCATTGTTGGCTAGATTCAACTTGCCATGTTACAACATCTCATTGTTATATTGCAGGCACAGATGCAGTAGGTGAATTAGGCCATTATAGATTAAAAATGGGCGAAGGCGGTGTTATTGGTTATTATAATCATCATGTAGGTACTTTTAGAAGGCAAGTTAATGGACATATTGGATCTTGGGAAGTAAGAGATAATAGATATTATATTACATATTTACGAGATTATCTTAGACTTAATAATAGATTTTTAACATTACATGGTAAAGCAACTGCAACATCTTCAAAAACTATACCTGGTACATCGGGTATGGCAAAAGGTTCTACATCTTATAACAGAAAAAGAAAAGAAGCAGTATTTTTAAATCCTGCTACGCCTGTGATCGATATTAGTAGTGCTCATATAACAGCTACAAACTCCTCACATCAGCTTGGTATTACAAATGGCGGTTTTGAAGAGGTCATGGAAGGCAATCAAAACAATCGTATAAGGATGAGAATTTATTATGGCATTCAACAGATAGACGGTTCGACAAATTTAGAAAAAGTACTTGACGACAAAACTGCAAAAAATTTATATTTTAATTGGATATACGGAATGAATTCCGCATATAGAGGATCTCATTGGAATATGAAATGTGCATTAGTTGACAATGGTTGTGTTTTTGCGTTAGCTCAAAACGCATATACTTCTTATACATTGTATAGATTAGTAAGACAGAGAGATGATAGAGCAGTAAGAGCAGAAACAAGAGGAACACAATATTGCCATTCAAGTGGATGTTATAATGATCATGATCAAGTGGGAGCAGAATTTCCTAAAATTGTAATGAGTAGAAATAAACGAAATGTATGTATGTACGGTTCTTACTATTATTACGGTGGAGGAATGTGCGGATGGATTATTTCAAGAGATATGTCTCGAGAATATCCTGAATTATGGAGTTATCATACATCACATGGTATTCAAATTGCTCCGTTTAGAGATGCAGATTTTTACTTACACGTAAGTAATGATAATAATGATTGGGGAGGTTATGTTCATTCTTCTCGTATAGCATATCAAAATGGTAAAGGACATTTTGAGTCCTATTGGGTAGGTCAACAAATGGATACAGCAGGACATACAACACAATATCCTCCAGTAATACCAATAGCCAGAGATGGTTTAACATATTAAGGTGAAATAAATGGCAACAATTAAAGCGGCAAAAAATAAATTATTAGATAGAATTAGTACACTTGCTGATACTGCAGCCACAACTGCTAGTGATACAATTTTATTAACCGATTCATTAAAAACATTAGATAAAGGGGTAGACGAAGAAACAAAAGTTGAACCTGCACCTGATTATCATTATAGAAATAATAGACCCGAATACGGTATTTGGTCCTCACATCATTCCTGGGGAGGCGGAATGACCATAGTTGACGAAATGGCAGTTCCCCTTAAACAGCGAGCATATTGGCATTATAGTTACGAAGATGGTGCCGATGGATGCTGGTCAGGAGGATATGCAGGAGGCCAAAGAGAACAATTTGCAGGTAATAATTGTTGGTTTAGGTGCAATGATCATGCTCCGTCTAATGCTGAATGTTATATTAATGGAACTACCGCAGTAGGAGAATTGGGTCATTTTAGATTGGTAGGTGGTTATAGGGCATTAGAATCTGCTAGACAAAACGACGACGGAATTCAAATTAGAGCAGAAAATTTAAATGTAGGAAATGCAGAATTAGATAGTAAAGAATGTTATTTAAGATACAAAGACACAACAGTAGAATTAAGGCTCAGATGGTTATCTTATGATCATACAGCATTATCCTCTTATAATACAAATAATAATTCACAAAGTTCTAAAGGTGCAGTTTCTTATAATAAAACAAGACAAGAACTGGTATTCGTAAATAGAAAAGGTTCTACTCAGACAATGACCTTAAAAATTTATTATAATATTGCATCCATTGATAGAAATACAGATTTAAGTGGTATTTTAACTGCCGCTGAAGCAGGATCGACTCCGGCAAAATCATTAGATTTTACATTAAATGACGGGTATAATTCAGGCGACGTTGAGACTTTCGGTAATAATAAAATTATATTAGTAGATGATGGTAGCGTGTTTATAACTACACATGAACCTAGTTCATATTTACATATTGCAAAATTAAGTAGGGACACAGGCGATACAACATTAACATATGGCAATCATGCTTCTCGTGCAGTAGGTAGTACAACTTATGGTTACGGTTCTGACTCATGTCACGGACATATGTTAGTTCAAAGTAGAGATAAAAAGAATATTTTTCTATTTGTTCCTTTTTATCAATACCAAAGAGGAATTGTAAGTTTTATTGTATCTAAAAAGAGAAGCGAATATCAACAAGGATATAACTGGGAAAGTACACAAGACGGTGCTAATGTAGGTCCATATGGTGACTCTGACTTTGTAATATGTCGAAATCAAAATTGGGATTATCCAGGTTCACAATCTCTCATTTGTTTAATACAGAAACCAGACGGAACATGGGCAGAAACAGATACAGGTAATCAAATAGATAACGCAGGCTGGTGGACGACAAATTATCCTTGTTTGATACCATTAAATATTTAAAGGAAGTATAATGGCTAGATCAGAAAGTGAACATATAGATAATATAAAAGGTCGTAAAGAAATAACGGTCAAGAAAAAATTAATTGATAAAATTAATTCTTTAGGAGCAGAATCAACTACATCACCTAAAGAATTAACCTATTTGTCAAAATCGCTAGAAGTATTGAATAAGCAAATACGAGATACTACGTCATATACTAGTGACGAATCTAAGGTAAACAGTACAGACAATAGGCCTATAAGATACGATCAGCAACAAGTACCAAATAACGCAATGCCTAACTGGAATGTTGGCAGAAACCAGGCTAGAAATTCTACTCCTGCTCAATTTGGCGTATATACTTCTCATTATGCATGGTCTTGTGGTATAACAATATATGACGAAGCATGTGAACCACAAACACATAGTAGATGGTCATGGTGTCATCATTATGGTCACGGAAACGGAGGCCAGTGGGGTCCATGGTCAACTGCTCAGCGAAGTTCTTGTTTTGATTGGAATGGCAATAATTGTTATTTTAATACTGCTGGTACAGTTACCTCTAGTCATTGTTATAATAATGGTTGTGATTCAGTTGGACCTTTAGGACATAGTAATTTAGTTACAGGCCCTGGTGCTCCATTAGCAGTTAGATTTTGGTGTAATGCTAGTAATCAAGCAAGTAGTATTGGTCCTATGCACGAATATAGAAATGAACAAGTAGAAACCGGTAACTACGAACCAACAGACAAATACACGTATTTAATATATCAAAATCAAACAGTTAGATTAAGAAATAGAAGAATATTACCAGGAGCTAATGCAGATTATTCTCAAAAACCAACAACAAATGGTAATATTGCATCATATGGTACTCTTACACATAATTTTACACGAAAAGAGTTAGCTGTTGTTAATAGAAATGATACAGTTCAAGATCATGATGCACAAACAGGATATCATTTTGATACTAAAATTTACAAGGCTGTTCCAGACATTAATTTAGAGACAAATATGGCAACAGCATTAAATGATTCAACTGCAAAGACTATTAGATCGAGAATTGAAGATGGCGGTCATAGAGGGAATCTCGGCGAAACTTCTATCGGATTAGAATATACTATGAACGATAGAAGTGTTTATCCTCGAACATTATATCAACCTGATAGAGCAGAAAGTTATCAGGGTATTAAAATATGTATGGTCGATAATGGAGATATTTATTGGAGTGTACTCCATAATTCTTGTCATTCTTTGCATAAATGTACACGATATACATATGATGGTGTAACAGATGATGATTATTATGATTGGGGTTTTGTACCTGTTTATAGTAAGGTAGCCGCTATGAGAGGTCTAAAAGGTCAAGATGAATGGAAAAATGAAAATGTTATAGGGTATGATAATAGGCCTGAACCAGTAGATACGCTTTATTGTGATAACATTAGAGGACGGGAAGAAGGCGGAGAACATCCTAATGGTACTTCTGCAGGTTGCGGACATGTTAACATTATGAGTAGAAATCATCGAAATGTTATATTACAAACCCCGTATTATTATAGAGGTTGTGGAATGGCATCATGGATTATAGATAAGAGGTTCAGTAGGTGGCAAACTGCATGGTATGTTAGAACCGCAGATTACGGTTGTCAATGGGGACCATTTGGTGAAGAAGGATTTGTTGCTAGTTATTCAAGAGATGGTAATGGTATTGATTGTGCTTATAGGTTATATATTCACAGGCAAGATCATAATACCGGTGTATGGCAACGATCGGAAATGTCAAGAACTACGGCAGAGCGTGTACCAACAAATACACATTATCCTACATTAATACCAATTTATTAAAGGAATTAGAATGGCGACGTTTAATGAGATAAAACAAAAATTAATAGATAGAGTAGATGCATTGGCTAGTACAGCTTCTGCGCCTGATGTTAACTTTTTATCTAAAACATTGGATCAGATAGAAAGTAATCCAAGACATATGGCTAAAAATCGTGTCAATTTAGATAATACAGAATTAAATGAACAAGGTTTGGATAGAGAAAGAGCAACTCAGTCCACATCAACAACTGACATATCTCCGTTAGGAGGAGGTATTCATGTTCAGCAACAAGTTAGAGCAGATGGGCAAATGGGTACTCTTACCAATTATGAAAATAATAGAAATGTAAGAGATGAATCTAGACCCCAATTTGCAGTATGGAGCGGCCATTCTAATCACACAATGGGTAGTATATCATATGATCAATATTTAAGACCATATGAACGTAGAGGATATAAAGATCAAGGTGGTCACTGGTATACAGGCGGCGACGGAGGTCCAAGTTCTGGCGTATATTCATGGCACCAACTGCATAACCAAGGTTGGAATAGTAATCATTGTTATTTAAAAACACAATGCCATGCTTCATCAAGTAACACAAGCACAGGCGAACAACATCCGAGTGGGACAGATACTGTAGGCGAATGTGGGCATTATCGAATTAGAATAGGACACGGCGGTCATCCTTCATGTAGAGGCCATGATTATGGCAATGCATATAGATATGAAAATATAGAAGCAGGTTCATGTGAACTCGAACATAGACAGTCTTATATGAAACTACAAGGTAGATGGATTCATTTAAGAGAAAAATGGATGCCAGGCACCACTGTAACTTGGGCAAGTCACGACTCTTGGGCCCAACAAGAATTTAGAGGCTCTCCATCAATGTATGAAGTTAAAATGAACGAAAGCGCCGGTATTGCTTCTGCATATGGTACATTAACATATAACAAAACTAAACAAGAATTAGCAGTGATCCATCAAAAAGCCGACGGTGCAAATGATTTTCTAATGAAGATATGGCATGATGTAGGCGCCATTGATAGATTAACTTGTTTAGAAGACGTATTAAAAGAAGAAAATACAGTTTACGTAAATTTTGCATGGGGTTCAGGATGGAGTTCAGGTTCTGTCGAAGCTCAACGATGTTCTAAAATTACAATGACAAATAATGGTGAAGTTTTTGGCACTATGATGAATTTAAATAGTGGTTATTTTTTAGGTAAAATAGATAATAAATGGCGTGTAATGGCAAATCAAACTGCTGGCGATAGATCAAGTAATGTTGTCTATGATATTATTTGTACTAAACCGGGAACAGGTTACACACAGGCACCGACATTAACAGTAGCAGCACCCGGTGATACTGTAAATGGAACTCAAGCAACTGCAGAATGTACAGTTACTAATGGTAGAGTTACTGCAACAACTGTAACCGGTGCTGGATCTTATTATGATTATAGTGTAGAACCTCATCCTACTGTAACTGTAGATAATTCAGGTTCGGGCGGTTCGGGTGCAGAATTTGTTGCTATATTATCATTAAAAGGTTCATTTACTAATTTAGATTCACAAACTTTAAATAATCCTACATATGGTAGAGACTCGGGTCCATTTGGACAAAGAATTGTAATGTCTAGAGATAGATCTAGAGTTATTCATTTTTGTCAATATGCAGGTCTTAGATGTGGTATAAGAAGTTTTTTAATAGACAAAACTGCTAATAACTGGGCACCTGGTATATCAGAAAATGACACAAGTTATGGTTATACAGTTGGTGCTTTTGGTGAGAAAGATTTTATGGTAATTGATGGTCAAAACTGGGATGATTGTAATAATGATCCTGAAAGTAGTACAAACGCTCATTCAGGTGTTATTTTGTATCAAGTATCACCTCATGACGGATCATCTAACGCATGGAAACAAAATAATGTGGGAAGACATTTAAATTGTATGGCATTTACAACAACGTATCCTTGTTTGGTGCCAATCTTCTAAAAGGTATAAATACAATAACGATGATTGCAAATTAATAAAACAGATAAAAGCAATTGATAAATACTTGTAACAAAAGGATTAGAAATGGCAAGAATAGATTTTGATACACGAAACACTGGAAAACAAATTCATGATGCTGGTGAATACGAAATTCCAGCAGAATTACATCAAGCAGATGGCCAAAATCTGGGATTACCTCAACGATTTGGTATTAATAAATCCGAAAACCCACCTATCATTTTTGATAGATTTCCGGGATGGTCTGATGCAGATGCTAAAACAGAAATGGAACGCATCTGGGAAGAAGATGAGTGGCCTTCGAGAGTAGCTCAATTTATTCAAGCATGTGAAATGGTAAAGAGCGAAGCAAACCAACGAATGCAAAATGCAGCTTGGAGATTAGAAAAAGCTCTTAGTATCAATGAAAACGACTATACACATGCAGATGTTGTTGCTGAATTAGCATTGAGGCAGGACACTCGTGACAAATCTAATGCTAGAGAAGCAGATATTAAAACCGCATTACTAGCCAGAAAACATCCCGATGACTGGCCTGATTCTAATAAATGGGATTGTGCATTAGGAGCTTATGCTGCTATTCCTGAAATTAAAGAATTACACGGTCATGGTACTTCAAAAGAAGTGCAATTAAAACATGCCAAAGATGCTTATAGTGTTGACGATCCTGGTTCAGGATTACCTTAAGCTAATAAATTATCTGTAGTCATATTATGAACGTAGTTTTTATCTGACTGTAACTCTTCTCTTGGTAGTTCTTTACTGTGATCCAACCATTTATATTGATCCACAATATCGTAAGCATGATCGGCAAATAAATCACTTAACCAAGCCCTATGGGTTAATCTGCCTAACCAATTTCTAAGTATATATAGATACTCCTTTGGTGTTCTATCTTCTAGAATTTCTCTTTCTGTTGAAAGCTGTCCCGAATTCCAAGCCTGTTCTTGTCTAGGTGTTACCGCTACTCTAGAAAGATCCCATCCGTCTATTTCGTCTCGCATTTCGTTTCCTGCAGCTAATAAAGAATATGCAGGTCTAGAAAAGAATAAATGTTGTTCATTATAATTCATAACATTGCTGGCTTTGTCTATGTATTCTTCTCGAAGTTCAGTCCAGTCATTCCAATATTTAGATTTATTATTTTTATTAAAAGCATAATGAGCTCCAATATAATTAACTGTAGATTCAAATGTATCTAAACAATATGTATTGTACATATCTATTTTTTCTTGATTCCACGCAAAAAAATAATTTAATGGTTCTTCGCTAACATCCCAAGTTTCCATACCAATCATTTGAAGATCTTTAGGCAATCTATTTTGTTTAGTTAACGATATAAATGCCATTAGATTATTATGCATAAAAAATATACTAGTACTCTCTAACGGTTCTACAAAACCAGCAGACAGTCCGCAAGTTATCCAATTTGCTCCTGCTTGCTTTTCGTAACATTCTGTGTTAAACTTAATCAAGTTACAATCATTAGGATTAATTCTACCTTCTTCAAAACTATCAATATATTCTTGAAGTGCATCTTCTTCTGAAATGTAATCCGTACTGAATACATAACCAGTACCTATTCTATCACGCAGACCAATTTGCCAACGCCAACCTGCATTCATTGTTTGACACTCTACACAAGACAAATACGGCAATTCTTCTTCTCTATTAATGTAATCTATTCTAGTTGCCCATGCTCTATTATTTTTATTATGTTTATTATATTTTTTAGGTTCATAACCACAAGCATTAGGAACTAGTCTTTTGAATCCTGAGCAGTCAACAAAAAAATCCGCATCTATTCTACTACCATCTTCTAAAGTTAAATAATCAATTTTATCGCCATCTATAATGTTAACATCTTTAATTTTAACATCTCTTAATGTAGCGCCTCGTTCTATTGCTACATCTAATAATTTTTTTCCTAATAATTCTGCATCAATATGATATGCATATTCTCGCCATATTTTAGGAATAGGCGTATTCCAATGTTCGTGTTTTAAAAATGGTGCTTTACCTCGTAACCCTAATTTTAAACCACACCAAGTTTCCCAGTATTCTTTTATAGGACGTCGAAAAGTATACATATCATTATATTCCATTGCAAAAAGACCAATAGGTGTAAAGTAAGAATGATTTTCTTTATACCAATCTTTACAATGAACTGCATATTTTATTGTTCCCCTAGCATCTCCTAAACATACTTCTTCAGGGTCTAAATTACAGGCTTCTAAAAATTGATTTATATTGCCAACGGTAGCCTCACCTACTCCTACAATAGGAACTTTTTTAGATGCTAAAATTTCTATATCACAAATATTACCTAATTTATTTTGTAGTAAACATGCAGCACTAGCACCCGCAGTACCGCCACCTATAATAATAATTTTTTTCTTTTCCATGATTCCTTATAAATATTAATAATTAAAGAGATTGTAAAATGGCTTATATTGGTTTTGATGTTGAAAATAGGTTACACAATACCGCTTTTACGTTTGATAGTTACACCTCGGATGGTGTTACTTCTATTTATACTTTAAGTGTACCGAAACCTTTAACATCAAGGGCAATCTTAGTAAGTTTTAACGGACTTACCCAACAACCCGAACTAGATTACACCCTGGATGCAGATTCTAATTTAAAAATATTAAATGTTCCTGCAAACCAAACTGCAATACAAATTCTTCATTTAACTAGGCCTGTACAGTTACACACTATACCTGATAAATCTATCAGCACAAGTAAATTAGTAGGCGATTTGCAAACACCAGGAAATCTTGTTGTATCGGGTACATTACAAATATTAGGTGGTCAAGATTCTAATGTGAGTAATGTGTTTTCGTCGTTGTCTGTACAATCAAACACTCTTATAGTAAATTCAAATGAGCAAGGTGCAGGAGTAGATAATGGTACAGGTGCGGCGGGTTTTACTGTCGAACGAGGAACCGAAACAGATAAATCTTTTTTATGGGATGATGCAGTAGATAAATGGACAACAGGCGGAGAAACTATATTAACAAATGTAGAAGGAGCAGTTACCGGTGCCGCTTCTTCAAATGTATTAAAAGTCGGTGACACAATGACAGGAGCATTAACTCTTGCAGGAGACCCTACCCAAGATAATCACGCTGCAAATAAAGCATATGTAGACAGAAAGGCATTTGTTAACGCTCTCTTATTTTAAATAAATATAGTAAAAGAGATACGTATGGCTTTAGCATCAACAGTAGTAGCAAATTCAAATACCACAATAATTACAGGTGCATCAGGAAAAGTAAGAGCAGTTACATGTTTATTTTTTTGTAATACACATGCATCAAATGCAGATACAATAACTGTCTATGCAGTACCTGGCGGAGGTACTGCCGGTGATGATAACACAATTATTAAAACTGCTGAAATAAATGCAACAGATACTCTAACATTTGATACTGAAAAATTATTATTAGATCCTACAGATTCGATAGTAGGAATAGCAGGCACAGGTACAATTAGTGCAACTGCATCGTATACTGACGTATAAGGAAATATGAATGGCCAGTAGGTTAAAATCAGACTTTAGGACAGCCGGAGATGCTACAAGATTTGGTGGGCAACCCCCATCATTTTATTTAGACGCTTCTAATTTTACAGGAACTAACGGCTTAACTATTAATGCTGGTGGAACAGGAGCATCAACTGCATCTGCTGCAAGAACAAATTTAAGTCTTTACAGTAAATCAGAAATAGATACAAAGGTATCAACTGCTACCTTAGGTAATGCAAATGTCATAGTAAACGGTAATAATAATATAACAGTAGATTCGTCGTCTATTAAAATGACATTAAATGGCACTGAACATTTTTCTTGGGATGCTTCGACTGCTTATTTAAATATTAATGCAAATATAGTATTAACAGGAACAATAGATGGTATATCTAATGTTGCAGGAAAAGCACATGCTGCAAATAGTTGGGGAGATCATAGAAATGTAGGTTATTTAACAGCAGTTCCATTATTTGCTACATCAACTTTAACAGACGTAGGAGACACTTCTCCTACAACCGGTCAATATTTAGCATGGTCAGGTACTGAATATAGTCCAGTATCATTATCAATTAGTTCATTCGGTATTAATGATTTAAATGATATTGATACAGAAAATTATAGTGTAGGTATAGGTAATGTATTAAAATGGAATGGTGCTAAATGGATTCCGGATACAGATAAAAGCAATGCGGTTCAAACAATTAATGATTTAAATGATGTTGATACCCAATCTATTGCTCCTAGTCTTAACAGAGTATTAACATGGACAGGAGCAGAATGGTCACCAAGAAAATTAGATGATATTATATCAAGTTTAAATTTAACAACTGCAACTTTAAATGACTTAAATGTAGATTTTGGAATTATACCTGATTAAAAATAAATATTTTGTAGGAAAAATATATGGCAATTCAGTTTAAACGAGGAACATCAAATAATAGAACAAACTATACTCCTGCAATAGGAGAATTAATAGTTGTTGATGTTACCGATTCAAATCCTAAATTATATGTAGGTGATGGTTCTACAGCTGGCGGAAAATTAGTATCAGCATCAGGCAGTGGCGGAGGCACGACACAAAATCTATTTGAAACAATTTCTGTTGCTGGTCAATCAAATATAGTAGCAGACACAATAACAGACACACTAACATTAGTTGCAGGATCTAATATTACAATAACAACAGATGATACAAATGATTCTATAACGATTAATAACACATATTCTGCACCAGCAGAAACAGATCCTGTATTTTCTGCACACGTAGCTGCAGGTATAAATGCCACAAAAATAACTAGTTGGGATACTGCATTTAGTTGGGGGAATCATGCAGGCTTATATTTAAGTGGATCTAGTAGCATCGACGGATTAGCAGATGTAGATACAACAACATTAGCACCTACTGCCAACCAAGTATTAGCATGGAATGGTAGTAAATGGGCACCAGCTACATCTACGTCAGGAACAACATTATCTGGGTTAACAGATGTTGTTACAACAGGTGCGTCAAATGGAAAAATATTAGAATATAGTAATGGTAACTGGATTATAGGAGATAAAAGCGGCGGCTCGGGCGGAGTTACAACTTTAACTGGACTATCTGATACACCGACTGATTATACAAATAAAGCAAACTTTTTTGCAAGAGTTAACAGTAACGCAACAGGCATTGATTTTAGAGATATAACCGCTTCAGCACCTTTGAGTTGGAATAGGTCTACAAGTACTTTATCTTTTAGTGCAGATACTGACGATATAAGTGAAGGGTCTACTAACTTATATTTCACAAATGATAGAGTAAATGCTGTATTAGGTGGTAAAACATATTTAGAAGATAGCGATTTTGTTTCAGAAGGGTTAATGAAAAGAAGTGCCACTAGTGGAAATTATACTATTGTAACAGACAGTTCCGCTAATTGGAATACTGCATACGGTTGGGGAGACCATAGCGTAGAAGGATATATAACTGGTATTTCGGCATTAAGTATAAATGCATTAAATGATGTAACCATT
>CENX01045716.1_pt1 | contig 29011 bp, 24 predicted proteins | sample 361321 | NCBI WGS metagenome assembly CENX01 (sample SAMEA2619678, study PRJEB7988) | marine metagenome | isolation source: saline water (ENVO:00002010), including | reverse complement strand
AACAATGAAGATATAGATATTTCTAATAAGTTTAATAGGATTTCGTTTTTCGATGCACTGAGTGAAAGCCTTGGGGAAGATATTTCTAATTTAGATTTTGATGGATTGAAAAAAGTGTGTTTAAAAAATGGCTTTAAAGTTGAACCTGAAGAAACTTATAGTCAACTACTAGATCGCCTTATGAGTGAACATGTTGAGCCAAAACTGATCCAACCAACTTTTATTATTGATTACCCCACTGTAATCTCACCATTAGCAAAGAAACATAGAAATGGAAATCCAAATATAGTTGAAAGGTTTGAATTATTTATAGGCGGTGCAGAATTTGCCAATGCTTTTACCGAACTAAACGACCCACTTGATCAGAGAGAAAGATTTGAATCGCAGCAAAAACTTGCCATTGAAGGTGATGATGAAGCTCATCCAGTAGATGAAAACTTTTTACAAGCGATCGAGTGCGGTATGCCTCCAACCGGAGGAGTTGGGATAGGCATTGATAGATTAGTAATGCTTTTAACTGAAAATAGATCTATAAAAGATGTAATTTTATTTCCAGCAATGAAAAATGAATAAATCTAAAAAAATTGAAAATTAGCTTTCTCTTAGCTTTAAAACATATTAGATCGAATCATAAGAGCGGTTTCGTTAAAACTGCAAGTATTTTATCTGTATTTGGCCTATCAATAGGAATCGCTGCCCTTTTAGTTACCCTGTTCATTCTAAATGGTTTTGAAAGGGTTATTTCTGAAAAAATTACAGAAGTAGATGGGCATATAAGGATAAAGCATTTTTTAAGCGAACCCTTTAGCCCTTTTGATTATGATCTTGAAGATAAGCTATCTATCGATTCGAAAAATATTTCAATAGGATCATTTACTCAAAACCCCGCACTTCTTAGAAAAGGTCAGATTGCTGAAGGTGTGATTGTTGAAGGGGTGCACCCCAATAATCTTATATTCGCTACTAAGCTGATTGTTGAAGGTTCGTCTAATTTATCGGTAAAAGGAGTAATTATTGGTAAGGGCCTAGCTGATATGTACAGCATTGGTTTAAATGATAAAATCACACTTTTTGATTTATCATCTTTACATCTTAATAGTAAAAGATTTATGCAATTCACAGTTGAAGGCATTTTTCATTCCGGAATGACAGAATATGATAAGTCATCAGTTTTTATGAATATTAGTAATTCAAAAAAATTATTTAATCTAGACGAAAAAATTTCAGGCTATGTTTTACGATTGAAAAACTTAAATGATTTAAATAGTATATTTAAATCAATAAATTCTAAAATTTCATATCCACTCATGGCATTGACTTGGAAAGAAAAAAATAGAGCTCTTTACAAGTGGTTAAATGTTCAACGTTGGCCAATTTTATTTATCTTTAGCCTTATCACTCTTGTTGGTATAATCAATATTTTTTCATCATTATCAATGATTATAATAGATAAAACTAAACAAATTGGTATATTATCAGCTATTGGGATGCCTTCATCAAAAATCAAAGATATATTCCTAGTAAAGGGTTTAATAATTGGATCTTTAGGCGCGGTTTTTGGGTCACTTATTGCTGTATTTTTAGCATCTTTGCAAAATAATTTTAAGATTATAGGGATTCCTGAAGATATTTATTTCATGAATTTCATTCCAATCGATATAAACTATTCTCAAATTTTAATTATATCAATCATTACGCTTGTTGTATCATGTTTTATATCGTATTGGCCAGCAATGCAATCTATGAAAATTAAACCCTCACAAGCACTTAAGTACGAATGAATTTTACATCTAAAATCGCTAAAAATTTTATGTTCACAAGAAAAGAAGCTGGACCTACTAGAATTACAGGTTTAATAGCAATACTTGGAATTGCTGTTGGCACTATGGCTATGGTTTTATCAGTTTCTGTATTAAATGGATTTGAAAGCAGGATAGTTGACAGGGTAATTGGTTTTGAAGGGGATATTAAGCTTAGAGGAAACTTTAAGTATGATGATAACTTAGAACCTCTTACAAATATAAGCGGCGTCGATCAGATTGTACCATATGTGGATAGAGTTGGGTTAATGATCGCAAATGATAAATCAACTCGAATGATTACATTTAAATCGATAGATTTAAATAAGATAGAAAATTTTTATGATATCAACATTGATGTCATAAATAGTCATGATCATCCAAAAATTATTATTGGTAAAACTACTGCTAGAAGGATGAATCTGCGGGTTGGTGATGAAGTAAAAATTATGAGCCCACTTGATCAAAATACAATTTTAGGGCTCCCGAGACAGTTTAGAGTGATAGTTGGGGGTATATTTAATGTCCAAGTTTTAGATTTTAATGATAAAATTGCATTTATCGAAAAAGACGTTGGTAAAAGACTTTTTCTAAGAAAAAATGAGTATGATGGAATAGATATTAGAATTAAAAAAGAATCTAGTTTGAGCAAAATTAAAAGTGAAATTTACACGCTTTTTCCTGATAGCGATCTACAAACCTGGAAAGATCTTCATAGCAATCTTTTTAGCGCTATGAAGCTTGAACGAATAGGTTCTCTAATCGTATTGAGCCTTATAGTTTTAGTAGGCTGTTTTAACCTTTCTACTACATTAATGTTGATTACGATCCAAAAGATTAAACAGTATGGAATTCTATCCACTCTTGGAGCAACAAAAAACATGATAAGAAATATTATTATTAAGCAAGGTGTATTTACGGGCACAATTGGTATTTCTATTGGAATAACCCTTGGACTCGTTTTTGTAATTATACAAAGTATTTTTGGATTAATAAAGCTACCCGGTGATATTTATTTCACTTCTTACTTGCCGATGGTATTTTATTTTTATGATTTTTTATTAATTCTACTGATATCTTTTACAATGGTTCTTTTTTCATCAATGGTTGCAGCAAAACGAACTAATTTGGCAACTTTAAAAAATTCACTAACACTTGAAAAATGATTTTAGAAGCAATAAATATATCAAAATCTTTTTATAATAATACTGGAAAATTAGATGTTTTCAGCGATCTTTCATTGTCAATTAAAAAAAGGGATCTCATAACAATAATGGGGCCAAGTGGATCTGGCAAATCCACTCTTTTAAATATTCTTGGCACATTAGAAACTTTTGATGAGGGAACTTTGAAGATAAATGACAAAGAAATCGTAAAACAAAACAACGATTCCTTATCTAAAATTAGAAATCAATATTTAGGCTTTGTTTTCCAATTTCATCACCTCATACCAGAATTTAATTCACTTGAAAATGTCTTATTACCTCAACAAATATATAAAAATGATTTAAATAACTCATACGCTAAAGAATTATTGCAATTTATGGGGCTATCAAATAGAATGAATCATTATCCCTCAGAGCTTTCAGGCGGTGAAAGATCAAGGGTTGCAGTTGCAAGAGCATTAGTGAATAAACCTGCAATAGTGCTTGCTGATGAGCCAAGCGGTAATCTTGACATAGGCAATGCCAAACAATTGATCAAATTGTTTGAAAAAATAAACAAAGAATTTGATCAATCTATTATTATCGCGACGCATGATAAAGAAATTGCTTCAATAGGTAATAAAAATTATTTTCTTGATAAAGGATCTTTATCCATATCAGATACTGTTTGAAGTTGTATTAACCCTTCTTAACTTCATCTTGCTATGAAAGAAAATTTTTCACAAAGAGTTCAACGCATTATCAAGAATGCAAAAGAAGAAGCTATTCGGTTGGGACATAGCTATGTTGGCTCAGAACACCTGCTCTTGGGGCTTTTAAGAGAAAAATCAGGATTAAGCGCCAAGGTATTTGAAATATATGATTGCGATATTTCAGATATACAATTAATGATTGAGGATTTGATCAAAACTTTGGGTAATACAATGACTTTAGGTCACTTACCACTTACTCGCAGAGCAGAAAGAATACTTCGCAATGCATTTAATGAGGCAGCAGCGCTTGGCTCTGCCGTTGCAGATGACGAACACCTTCTTTTATCTATCCTCAAGGAAAATGAAGGAATTGCTCGCGAAGTTTTAAATTCTCATAATTTAGATTATGAAAGCGTTTTAGATCTAATAAATAATGATCCCAATGAAGATTTTGAGAAATCTAATGATTCGAAATTGTCAAAGCCTTCTAAGTCAAAAACTCCTGCTCTTGACCATTTCTCAAGAGATATAACAGAGCTAGCTCGCGCCGGTAATCTTGACCCAGTTATTGGTAGAGAAGATGAAATACAAAGAGTGGCGCAAATCTTATCTAGAAGAAAAAAGAACAACCCGGTATTAATTGGAGAGCCTGGTGTTGGCAAGACTGCTATCATTGAAGGATTAGGTCAAAAAATAATTGATAAAAATGTACCAAGGACTCTTCATAATAAAAGAATCTTGTCTTTAGATCTAGCGGGTCTAGTTGCTGGAACTAAATATAGAGGTCAATTTGAAGAAAGAATGAAAACCATAATGGTAGAGTTAGAAAAAACGGACAATCTAATTTTATTTATTGATGAGCTTCATACAATAGTTGGCGCTGGAGGAGCATCAGGCTCTCTTGATGCTTCAAATATGTTTAAACCAGCACTAGCGCGAGGAGATATCCACTGTATTGGCGCCACAACTTTAGATGAATATCGAAAACACGTTGAAAAAGATGGAGCCCTAGAGAGAAGATTTCAAAAAATAAATATTTCTCCACCTTCATCGGAAGAATCTATTGAAATACTTAAAGGACTTCAATCCAGTTATGAAAAACATCACAATGTAACTTATTCAGATGAGGCAGTTCGTGCATGCGTATATTTCTCTGATAGATATATAACAGATAAATTTTTACCAGATAAAGCTATAGATGTTTTAGATGAAGCAGGTTCAAGAGCTCACATCTTAAATATTAAAGTACCTCAAAAAATAATTGACTTAGAAATAGAGATTGATAATATAAGAAATAAAAAAAATTCTGTAGTAATTGAGCAAAAATTTGAAGACGCTGCTAACTTAAGAGATAAAGAGCACAAGTTGATTAATAAGCTGAGCATTTTGCAGAAAAAGTGGAAGTCGAATGAAGAGCTGAACCCTACGGTTATATCGGAAGAAAATATTGCTGATGTAGTTTCAACTATGACTAGAATTCCTGTTCAAAGAGTAGCTGAATCTGAAGGGAAAAAGCTTTTAGAGATGGCAGATGAGCTTTCTCTAAAAATTATTGGACAAAACCATGCTATAAAAACGCTGAGCAAAGCAATTCAAAGATCAAGAGCTGGCTTGAAAAGACAAGGAAGGCCTATAGGGGTTTACCTGTTTCTTGGTCCTACGGGCGTTGGTAAAACAGAAACTGTCAAAGAATTGGCACACTATCTCTTCAGCAAAGAAGAGTCTTTAGTTAGGTTAGATATGAGTGAATACAGAGAACGTTTTGCCATGTCTAGATTAATTGGAGCACCACCAGGTTATGTTGGCTATGATGAAGGTGGTGAGCTAACAGAAAAAGTTCGAAGAAACCCTTATTCTGTGGTACTGTTTGATGAAATAGAAAAAGCTCATCCAGATATTTTTAATCTGCTTTTGCAGTTATTTGATGAGGGTATAATTACCGACAGCTATGGAAGAAAAATTGACTTTCAAAATACAATAATTATTCTTACCTCAAACATTGGAACAAAGGAAATCCAAAATAATTCAACCTTTGGTTTTAATGAAACTACTAAAGAATTAGAAAGCGATAAGATAAAAAATAAAATTCTTGAAAAAGTTAAAAGTATTTTTAATCCTGAATTTATAAATAGGTTAGACGAAACTGTTATTTACAACACTCTTTCGAAAGAGGATGTAATTAAAATAATTGATTTACAAATGTCAGACTTGTACCAAAATTTAAATAAAATTGGTTTTTCGGTATCAATAACTAAAAAAGCAAAATCGAATCTAGCAATTCAAGGTTTTAGCTCTGAATATGGAGCACGCAACCTTAGAAGAGAGATCCAAAAATCAATAGAAGATCCTCTCTCTGAATTATTGTTAAAAAATAAATTTAATGATGTTGATAAAATCAAAATAGATCTCAAGGCTGGAAAGTATGAATTTATTCCTGTTTCTCCTAAAGCTCGTAAAAAAGCACCTACAAAGCCTTAATCAATATTCGCTAACTGTCATAATTGCATATAAATAAATATACATATGACATAATGCTATATTAGTTGTAGTGGCATGCATCTTGTACAATATATTTTGAAATCACAAATTTATTTAATGGAGTAATATAAAATGGGAAAAATTATTGGTATAGATCTTGGCACAACAAATTCTTGTGTAGCTGTTCTTGAAGGTGGCGAGCCATCAGTTATTAGCAGTTCAGAAGGAGGAAGAACAACTCCTTCAATAGTTGCTTTTGCAAAAGATGATGACCGATTAGTCGGACAACCTGCCAAAAGGCAAGCAGTAACAAATCCCCAAAATACTATTTTTTCAATTAAAAGATTCATGGGAAGAATGTTTAAGGAGGTAAGCGCAGAATCTAAAGATGTGCCCTATGAGATAGTTAAAGGTAAGTCAGATTCTGTTGCAGTAAAAATTTCTGACAAAACTTATTCTCCTCCTGAAATTAGCGCTATGGTACTTCAAAAACTGAAGCAAACCGCAGAAGAGCACTTAGGAACAACAGTTACCGATGCAGTTATTACAGTACCGGCATATTTCAATGATTCCCAGCGCCAAGCTACTAAGGATGCTGGTAAGATTGCAGGTTTAAATGTTAGAAGGATTATAAATGAACCTACCGCAGCATCTTTAGCTTATGGCTTAGACAAAAAGAAAGAAGAAACCATAGCAGTGTTTGACCTTGGTGGAGGAACATTTGACATATCTATTCTTGAACTTGGTGATGGTGTATTTGAAGTCAAATCAACTAATGGCGATACTCATCTTGGTGGAGATGATTTCGATCAAAAAGTTATCAATTGGATAGCTAATGAGTTTAAAACAGCAGAAGGTATTGATTTAACTAAAGATCCAATGGCTCTTCAAAGGCTACGCGAATCAGCGGAGACTGCAAAAAAAGAGCTGTCGAGTTCAAAGCAAACTGAAATTAATTTACCATTTATTACTGCTGACTCATCTGGACCAAAGCATTTAAATCTAACTTTGACTAGAGCTAAATTTGAAGAGCTTGTATCTGATTTAGTAGAAAGAACAGTTGAGCCCTGCATGAAAGCTTTAAAAGATGCGGGTCTATCTACATCAGATATTCATGAAGTAATTTTAGTTGGTGGATCTACTAGAATACCAAAAATTCAAGAAAAAGTAAAAGAAATATTTGCTAAAGAACTCAATCAGAGTGTAAATCCAGATGAAGTTGTTGCCCTCGGAGCAGCTATCCAGGGAGGAGTTTTGGCTGGCGACGTTGATGATATCTTATTGCTGGATGTAACACCTTTATCACTAGGCATTGAAACACTTGGCAGTGTTTCAACAAAATTGATTGAAAGAAACACTACTATTCCGACAAAAAAATCTCAGGTATTTTCTACTGCCGCTGATAATCAAACTACTGTAGAAATACATGTACTTCAAGGTGAGCGCGAAATGGCTGTTGATAATAAAACTATAGGAAGGTTTCATCTCGATGGAATCCCTCCAGCTCCAAGAGGCGTTCCTCAGGTTGAGGTTACTTTTGATATTGATGCAAATGGAATACTTAACGTTGGCGCAAAAGACAAAGCTACCGGAAAAGAACAAAGTATCCGAATTGAGGCTTCAAGCGGACTATCTGATACTGAGGTTGAAAAAATGGTGAATGACGCTAAAAAACACGAATCTGACGATAAAGAAAAAAGAGAATTAATTGACATGCAAAATCAGGCAGAGCAATTAATTTATCAAACGGAAAAGAATTTGAAAGAATACAAAGATAAATTGGATGATGCTGAAAAAAAGTCGCTTGAAGATAATGTTGAAAAGCTTAAAACAGCAAAAGATGGAGAAAGCGTTGAAAACCTGAAATCTGCTCTTGATGAATTAAACAATGCATGGAACCAGGTGGCGTCTAAAATGTATGATTCTGCAAAAGAGGATAGCGCAGATCAAGCTCCAAGTGAAGACGGTTCTTCAAAAAAGAGTAAGAAAAAGAAAAAAGATGACGCTGAAATTGAAGATGCGGATTTTGAAGTTGTAGATTAGCTTATATTCAATTTTAAAAAAAGGCACACTTTATTGTGTGCTTTTTTTGTTTATGGAACCGGAGAGGTGTAATTTCATAGTAAGAGTATAGCTTCATTTTGATTATGAAAAAAAATCACCAGCAAATTGTATTATCTTTGATTGCATTATCTTTCTCGGTCTTAATCTATTTTTTTAGACCAAGCATTTGGCAAGATCGAATAGTAACCTACTTAAATAATCAGCTAAACGATTCTGGTTGGATGATTAAAAATAGTGACTTCTCAGGGCATTTGTTTACTCAGGTTTCATCAAATGATATAGTCTTGTCAAAGCTAGATGGTTCAACAGTAACTTTTCCTTCTATTAATGCGAGAATAAAAATTATTCCATTGTTATTAGGTAGGGTAACTTTGAATCAATTAACTGTTTCAAATGCTACTATAAAGCCTTCAATGACTTTTCAGGATAATAAATCAGATCAAAATATAGCGGTCTTTGATCCTAGTAGTTTCCCAATAAGCATAAAGAACTTATATATTGATGGAAGTTTATATATTCCTTTTGAAGATTCGCTGCGTTCTGTTAATTTTTTTATAAATGGTGAAATTTTAAATAAAAATGAAAGAATTAATATCAATTTAAAAGAGCTTAATGTTTCATCTATTTTTCCAAAATTTGAAGTCAGCACAAAACGCCTTAAGGGGTCATTCAGCAAGAATACAGCTTCTATAGATTTAAACTCAGCAAGTATCAACGATATAGATCTTTCCGGTTTTTTTGAATACAGCTTTTTTGATACCTCCAGTATCTATGCTCAAATTGAGTTGAAAGATTACAAGATACCTGAATCGATATTTTCAGAACTACCGCTGCAACCAAACCTTTCAAATATATCAGCAAATTTTACATTTAAATCAAACCTTTCTGAATATGTTGGCAACTTACAAATCCAAAATGAGCTTGGATTAAGTATGCAGGGTAGTTTTGAATTAAAAAGCGACTCAGGGTATGTGCGCTTAAACAGATTAGACCTTCAAGGAAAGGAAGCCAGCTTATCTTTAAATGGTCTTATAGAAGAAGCTGGTAGATTTAATGGGATTGCAAAACTTGACAATTTAGATCTAAGTGAATGGATCTTAAAAACTCAGAAAACTGGTATATCTGGATACTTATTATTAGATGGAAGTTTTCGAGACATGCTAATAACATCTCTTGATATAAATGCTGATGTAACAGAGTCGGTTAGATTTAACGAAGAGCCATCGTCTTTTTCAGGTGGTATTTCATATTCTGACTCTATCTTAACAATTATTAATCCTGTGACACTTTCAATAGATCGTTCATTAGTGAGTATTAATGGCAGCGCTGACTACAATAAAAATATTCTTGATTTCGAAGCTGACCTCACGGAGGCCTCAAGCTCGCTGATAAATTTTTTCTGGAGCGATACATTATCCAACGGTAAAGCTACAGGTTCAATGAAAATTGGTGGTATGTTTGAGAAAACTTCAGTAGATGTTGATCTCTCAATTAGCGATTTTGAATACAATGAAATTTCCTTATCTAGTTTTGAGCTTAATGCTCAGCTTGAAGACTTAAATAATTTTAGGACTGGGATTATAAAAACAAAATTCAGTGAGGGTTTGTGGAGTGATTTTATAATTGAAAATGGGAATGGTCAATTTTCATTGAATGGCAATGAGATAATCATATCGTCATTTGAATTAAGAAATAATGATGATTTTATGCAGTTTAATGGAAAGTTTAGTGCTGACTCTATTTTAATAGTAGACAAATTTCAACTTGCATATCAAAACCATTTTCTTATCAATCCATCTCAACTTCAGTTGAATTTATCTAATAATAAATTGGAAATAAGTCCTTTTGAGCTGCATGTGGATGATGGTGTTATTGAGGGATATTTTGAAACTAATCCATTTGTAGGAAAAATAAAATTTTCAAACGTTACCTCAGATATTCTACCATTATTAAAAATAAAAGGAAGCGAAAACATAAATGGTAGTTTTTTTGGTGAGATTAATTTTCCGAAAGATACAAATTTGGATATGGTTAAGTTTGATTTTAGCGTTAAGGAAGGATTCTTAGTGGATCAGCCTTTCAACAATTTACGAGTTGATGCTTTTTATCGAGATGGAGTCATTTCTATTGATACCGTATCTCTTAACTACGATAACAAATCAACCTTTTTCATTTCAGGAAAAATTCCTTTTCCGTTTGATAGATTAAAACCCCAGCCTACCAAACTATATTCTAAATACAAAAATATTGACCTATCTTTTATGTCTAATATTTCAAATAATTATCTATCACAAATTAAAGGTCAATTCACGGGATCTTTTGATATAGATGGCAATACCTTAAAAACGGAGTACTACCTTAATGGAAAAATTGACAATGCCTTTTGGGGTAGGCTTTCGCTAGGAACTGTAATAGGCAGTGGAATATATAAAAATAAAAAACTGATTTTTGATAATTTTTCCTCAAAATTTTATAAAAACCGAATAAAAGGTAATGCGAAAATACCAGTTGATCTGGATTTTATTTCTAACTCAAGAGAAGTATCTCCAAATGCAGAATTAGAACTTATATCCGAAGGCTCCTTTCGTTCAGCTGAGTTTATTTCAGCGTATATATCTGAAATTGATTCTATTATTGGCGATATTGATGTAGAGTTTAATATTGAAGGCCCTAAAAAGAATTTAAATCGAAATGGCTTCATCAATCTTTCAGAAACAAGTATCTATACTGTTCTGATGGACGAACCCGTTAAAGGAATAAATGCTAAGGCAGATTTGTTAAATAATAAGCTATCCATTAAGTCATTTGTGGGATCATTAAACAATTCCGATGGAAGGAGAATTGATAAAAGCAATTTAAATGTTTCAGGAAGTATTGATTTCACCAAATTCTTTGAGCCAAGGTATGCAATAAATACAACCGGCAAGAATATCTTTTATCGTTCTTTAAATCAGGACATTGAAAGTTTTGCAGACCTTGAAATTTATATTGTTGGTAAAGATACTATTGATATATCTGGAACAATTAGCGCTAACAATGGAGCGATTTATAAAGAGTTTGCAGGTAGCGAATCTTCTCTAGACATTGAAGACGAAGGAAGGGTTATAACTAGTTATAATATTAGATTTCCAATAGAAGATTCCTTTTCAATACGAAATTCACAAATTGATGCAAAAATTTCAGGAGAATTGGGTATGTCAAAATTATATGATGACGAATGGAATTATTCTGGAGAAATTGAGTTTATTGAAGGTCAAATTTATTATTATTTAGGTGACGTTTTTGAGAATTTAAAAGGTTCAATGGTATTTGATGGTCAAGGATTTAATCCTTTTTTAGAGCTATCTGCTTCTACAAAGATTGGTGACGCTGAAATACTTCTCGGGGTTTTTGGACCATTTGATAACCCGGATTGGAGATTTGACAGCGATAAGGGATATTCTGAAAGCGATATTTTACAATTATTAACATTTAACACCAGGGTATCTGAAGAAGGTTTTTCTACGGAGGGGCTTGGGACTCAGGCTCAAACAATACTTGGTGCGTACTTAGAAAGACAGCTTGAAAAAAACTTTATTAAAACAACTGGATTAAAATCTTCTGGGATCATTCAAGATGTTCAAATATCAGGAGCGTCAGAACTTCTTAATCCTAATCAAGGAGAGGAATTCAGTATTAATGCAAGATTAAATCAAAATTTTAGCTTAAGCTACAAAAGATCTTTTTCGTTAGAAGCAGCATATAAAAACAAAGTAGGTGTTGAATATAAATTAAATCCTAATTTCTCAGTAATAGGAAATGTAGATGAAAGCGGTCAGGTGCAAATGAAATTTCGCGTTCGCAGAGTATATTAATTCTGAGATGTATGCATAAAAAATATTATTTAATAATATCATTATTATTCTTATCAATTTCTTTTTCCCAAAAAAATAATAATAACGTAATCAATAAAGTATCTTTTGTGGGAAACAAGCTGATTGATTCAGATGAATTAAAGGATCAGATTGAGTTAAAGCCACCATCAATTATGATGTTTAGTTCAATAGATTTTGACAGGAGATTGCTGAAGCTCGATGCAATAAATATCAAAAATTATTACAATTCAAAAGGTTTTTTAGAAACTACTGTAAAAGATTCATTTTATGTTAACAATAACCAAGTTGATATCTTTTTTTTAATCAATGAAGGAAGGCAATTCATTTTAAAAAATGTGAAAATAGAAGGTTTGAATTCACTGGACGATAATGATGTCTTACTGAGTCTAGGGCTACTAGAAGGTCAACCTTACAATCCAATTATTATAAATAAAAAATTATCAATCATTGATGATTTACTCCAAGAAAAAGGAAAAATATTCTCGATAATAGATATTGATCAAGCTATTCAAGATTCTGTACAAATTGTTATAAAAGTTGATGAAGGCAAAAAGGTTTATATAAATGATTCATGGATATCAGGTGCGGAGCGAATAGACACACTATTTGTTAAAAAAGAAATTGAATTTCAAAATGGCAAAATTTTTAATAAAAAAAAGATTGATAAAACAAAACGAAATCTTTTACAGCTTGGCTTCTTTTCATCCGTCAATATTATCGCTCATACAATTTCAGGTAAAGATTCACTTGTGAATCTTGAAGTTAGGCTTAGAGAATTTAAAAATGTTGGTGAAACTGCGGTAGAATTTGGTCTTGACGAAATTGAATATGTGCCCGGCGTACGATCACTTGTCGGGTTAGGTGGCTCTATAAATTGGACTGACCGAATGATTTTTGGCTCAAAGAATAGATTTGAGGCTGATGGAAGCGTTGTGGTTCCAACTGAAGAAGGGTTTGTTTTTCCAAGGCTGGGATTTGATATAAAAATCTCTAACCAAAGACCTTTTTCCATAAAGCTCCCAGCTCAAGTAAAATTATTTTTTCAACAATTTAAGAACTTTGGCGATGAATATGGGCCTTACGTTAAACGTTTTGGTCTTCAGTATTCAAATATTTTTCGATGGAATCGCCAACGTTCGTTTGTTGATTTGGGATTAACTTTTGAAAGGTTTGATGAATCCGATGCATTTAGTCAAGATATTGAACAGAGAAAATTCAAATTTCATATCAATCAAGACAATAGAGATAATCCCATAGATCCAAAAAAAGGGAATATGGCTATTTTTCGCTTAGATGCTTATGGCGGTCCACTTGGAGGTAATAGATCGTATATAAAATATAGTTTAGACCTTAGAAATTATATTACAGTTCTAAAGCATATTACCCTTGCTTCGAGAATAAATGGGGGTATGATTTCAGGGTGGTCAAAAGAATATGATCAATACGAAACTATTCTTTTTGAAAAATTTTATTTAGGTGGTAGTAATACACTCAGAGCCATTCGCCCCTTACGCTTACTAAATTACAGCAATGATAACTATGACAATGATGGAGATGGGAATATTGATGAAGCCGATGAGGATAGCAATATACCATCTGGAAAAGAAATGATGGTTTTGACAAACGTAGAGCTGAGATTTCCTCTTTTATGGGAATTTGGTGGTGTATTATTTATAGATGGAGGAAATATTTATGAAAATTCAGAAAACATAAATATTGATAACCTTGTATGGAATTATGGTTTAGCGTTAACATTGAATCTTCCGGTTGGTCCATTAAGGATAGATCTTGCTCGTGACTCAATTGATCCTAAAATATATCAAATTCAGTTGGGTTTTCTTTATGCATTCTAGTCATATTATTTTATAATAATTCCAATTTTGATGAAATGCAGCGATTATTTAAATTTTAACATCAAAAAGCTAACTTTAATGAAAAAAACTAGTCATATAATATTATTACTTTGCTTTATAAGCTCTTGCGATCTTTTTATGACTGCTAATGAGTATTATCTCGAAGCTGAAACATTCCGAAATAATGGTAATCCAGAAGAAGCAATTAAACTGTTGAAAAAAATTATAACCAAGTTCTCCGATGATGCTAAAGCGCCAGATGCTCAATATCTTATTGCAGAAATATATTACAGAGATCTTCAAGACTTCTCTAAATCGATTGGCGAATACAGAAAATTTTCCGCAGCCTTTCCAGAAAATAATAAGGCCCCTTTTTCCATTTTTATGCAAGGATATATTCATGCTAATGAACTTATGAATCATGATTCAGCCAGTATTATTTATAAAAATTTTATAGATAAATATCCTAATCATGAAATGGTCGAATCTGTAAAATTTGAACTAAAATATTTGGGTTTAGGAATAAATGAAATCCCAGAATTAAAACATTTAATTGAGAAAAAATGAAATGAAAAAGTTTAGCTTATCAGAAATTAATGATAGAATTGCAAAAGATTCAAAATTTGTTCCCTCCCTTCGAGATTCAATTGCTGAAGTTATAGTAGGACAACATGAATTAATTGATAAGATACTTATTGGCATGCTTGCCAATGGCCATCTATTGCTTGAGGGAGTACCTGGGTTAGCAAAAACTCTTACAGTGAATACCTTAGCGAGCTCTATAAACACTAGTTTTCAAAGAATCCAGTTTACTCCTGACATGCTACCAGCAGATTTAATTGGTACATTGATTTTCAATCAGAAAACCAGCGGCTTTGAAACAAAAAAAGGCCCTATTTTTTCTAACATAATTCTAGCTGATGAAATAAATAGAGCCCCATCTAAAGTACAGAGCGCTTTATTGGAAGCTATGCAAGAAAGACAAGTTACTATTGGTGAATCTACCTTTAAGCTTGGAAAACCTTTTTTAGTGTTAGCTACTCAAAATCCAATCGAGCAAGAGGGGACTTATACTCTTCCTGAGGCGCAGGTTGATCGATTTATGATGAAGTTAAAAGTTGATTATCCAAACAAGGATGAAGAACGACAAATTATAAGATCATCAGCTAGAACCGAACCTATCAAAATTAAAAAGTCTAAAATCAAAGCTACTGCGATAACAAAAGCGCAACAATCAATTAATGATATATATGTAGATGAAAAAGTTGAAGAGTATATATTGAATCTTGTTTTTTGCACTAGAAACCCTTCTAATTACAATCTCCCGGACCTCTCTCATCTGATTGAAAATGGTGCTAGCCCCAGAGCTTCTATTAGTTTGATTCTGGCTTCTAAGGCTCGCGCTTTCCTTGAAGGAAGAGGCTATATCACACCTGAAGATGTCAGATTCATAGGAAAAGATGTTTTGAGACATAGGATCATTCTTAGTTATGAAGCTGAAGCAGAAGAAATTTCATCTGAAGATATCATACAAAGACTATTTGATTCTATTGAAATACCATAGCCCTTTTTGTTGAAAGACTATGATTCCAAAAAGAATACTTCAAAAGGTTAAACACATTGAAATAAGAACAAAAGGATTAGTTAATGATCTTTTTGGGGGAGAGTATCATTCTGTGTTTAAAGGGCAAGGTATGACTTTTTCAGAAGTAAGAGAGTATTTTCCCGGTGATGATATAAGGATGATTGATTGGAATGTAACAGCTAGAAATAATGCACCATTTGTCAAAGTTTTTGAGGAAGAGAGAGAGCTTACAGTATATGTTTTAGTTGATATAAGTTCTTCTGGTGGATTTGGTACTCTAAATTATCTTAAATCTGACATTTCAGCAGAACTAGCATCGGTTTTAGGTTTCTCTGCAATAAATAATCAGGATAAGGTTGGTTTAATTTTGTTTAGCTCCAAAGTTGAAAAATATATCCCTCCAAAAAAAAATAAATCCCACATTTTACGATTGATTCGTGAAATATTATTTCATAAGCCTTCAAATAATGGAACCTCCATTGAAACCGCATTAGATTTTCTAATGAATGTCGCTTCAAGAAAATCTGTAGTATTTTTAATATCTGATTTTTTAGATGATGACTATTGGAAGTCTTTGAAGTTAGCAAACAAGAAGCATGATTTAATTGGTATTCGTATTTCTGATCCAGCTGAAGAGAGAATACCTGATATTGGGCTGGTAAAAATTCTTGACCCAGAATTAAATGAAGAATATTGGATTGATACTACATCTAAAAAAGATAGAAGCATTTCTGAAAAATTAATTTCTGATAACTGGAAAAATTTTAATAATAAATCTAAAAAAAATAATTTCGATGTAGTTAATGTATGTATTAGCCAAGACTATGTTGAACCGTTGATGAGCTTTTTTAAAAAAAGAGAAAAAAGACCATAGCTAAAAATCCCATACTGCTCACTATCTTATTTTTATTTGCATGCGTAAATGAAAAATCAAATAATTCTATAGCTTTATCTATAGATATCGACACTCTTCAAACTACAATTGGTGAGCCTGTTATTTTAAACATTGGCATAAGTCATCCAGATTCAAATACCATTGAGTTTCAAAAGACATACTTCAGTGATAATATGCAACTTAAAAGCTCTACTTTTAATGCTAAAAAAAAATATTTTGATGCGATATTTGAATTGGTTTTTTGGGATACCGGGAGGATGGCCATTCCTGAAATTGGCATCAATATTATGGGCGAAGATAGCTCAATCATCTCAACAATTAATTCAGATTCAATTTGGGTAAATGTTATTTCGGTCAAAGAAAAAAACCTAAGCCTAAGCGCGCTTTCAGATGATATTATACCTATAAAAGGCCCCGTAGAGGTTCAATCATATGAGAACTTAAAACTTGTAATTAAAATTATTCTTTTGATTTTAATTGGTTTTGTAATTTTTTTGCTATGGAGAAAAAGAATAAAAGAAGATTTAATACTTGAAAATCCTCAGAATAACCAAAAACCCTATGACGCAGCTTTAAAAAAGCTAAAAAGATTGAAGAAGTCTGATATTTCAAGCAAGCAGCATAAAAAAGAATTCTTTGTTGAGATATCATTTATTTTGCGTGAATACATTGAAAATAGTTTTTTTGTGAGAGCTCTTGAAATGACCACAGAAGAGATAAATCAAAATAGTTATATACTTCCCTTTGATGATAATGAAGTTATTGATTTAGTTTCAATTTTTCGAAATGCAGATTTGGTAAAATATGCAAAATATGATATAGTAGATGATCAGTGCATTAAATTCCTTGAGCGTTCAATTGCTTTTGTAAAGCAAACATCTAGTAAATTATTAGTCTTAGCTGATTAGTAAAAAATTATAAAAAAAGAAAATTAAGTTATAAATTTCATAGCTATAGGGAGACAAAATGGCTAACACATCTGACATAAAAAATGGTTCTGTAATTTTTCATAAAAATAAACGTATGAAAGTTGTTGAATTTTTGCATGTTAAGCCTGGTAAAGGGCCTGCATTCGTAAGAACAAAGTTAAAAGATATTTCCTCTGGAAAAATCATCGATGAAACATTTAATGCCGGAGTAAAGCTTGAATTTTTAAAAATTGAAGCTAAAGAAATGCAATTTTTGTATAATGACTCTGATTCATTTATTTTTATGGATAACACAACCTACGAACAATTCAATATTCCAAATGAAAATGTAAATAATAATAAGAATTTTCTAAAACCAGGAATGAACGTTGATCTGTTGTTTGATGGAGTTGATATTTTAGATGTCAGGCTGCCAGCGCATGTTGAATTAAGCGTAACAGATACTGAGCCGGGTGTTAAAGGAAATACGGCTACTGGAGCCACTAAACCTGCAACGGTTGAAACAGGATATAGTCTTCAAGTCCCTCTTTTTATTGATACTGATGATCTGCTGAAAATAGATACTCGTTCCGGAGAATATATTGAACGTGTGAAAAGTTAATCGTATCTTCTTAGGATTATACATAACAACATTTAGAGAAAACTATGTGGCAAGATAAGTTAAAAGAAATTATATACATATTAGAGAATAGCGATGTCAACGAAATAGATATCAATTTTTGGGGAAAAAAATATCGAGTAGTAAAATCCCCTGAAATTAACGTTGTTGACCAAAAATTAAGCAGTGATTCAGATAATTCAACACAAATTAATTCTACTGCCTCGCCTAAGGATGAAATATCTACAAGCCCTGAAATCACTAATCATAATCAAATATTATCACCTATGCCTGGGACATTCTACTCTGCTCCTTCTCCAGAAGCTGAATCATTTGTAAAAGCTGGAGATGTCGTAAAAAAGGGTCAAACGCTATGCATTATTGAAGCAATGAAAATTATGAATGAGATTGAAGCAGAAAGCAATGGAGTTATTTCTGAAATACTGATAAAAAATGGTGCCCCTGTAGAATACAATCAGCCCTTATTTAAGATTAACCCTTCTTAAAATGTATAAAAAAATACTAATTGCCAATCGCGGTGAAATCGCCCTGCGAATTATTCGTGCATGTCACGAATTAGAGATAAAATCAGTAGCTGTTTATTCTACAGCTGACAAAAGCTCGCTGCATACAAAATTTGCCGATGAAGCTGTTTGTATTGGCCCGCCTCAAAGCAGCGAGTCTTACTTAAGCATCCCTAGTATTATTTCAGCTGGTGAAATAACAAATTCTGATGCCATTCACCCTGGTTATGGTTTTTTATCTGAAAATGCAGATTTTTCTCAAATTTGCGGTGAAAATAATTTCGCATTTATAGGGCCAAAGCCAGACATAATAAATGCAATGGGAGATAAATCTGAAGCTAAAAAGACTATGAAATCAGCTGGAGTTCCAGTTATTCCAGGTAACGAAGGAATTTTATCAAACCCTAGCGAAGCTCGGCGAATTGCAAATGACATTGGATATCCTGTTATGCTCAAGGCTTCCGCTGGTGGCGGTGGTAGGGGCATGCGCTTAGTGCATAAAGAGTCTGAAATTGAAAATGCTTTTACGACAGCAAGCTCCGAGGCTCGAAGTGCATTTAATAATGGTGATATGTATATTGAGAAATTTGTTGAAAACCCTAGACACATTGAAATTCAGATCTTAGCAGATGCATTCGGAAATGTAGCAAGCTTAGGCGAGCGCGAATGCTCAATTCAAAGAAGATATCAAAAACTAGTAGAGGAATCACCTTCACCTGCTGTAAATGAGGATTTAAGAAAAAAAATGGGTGAGGCTGCTATTGCTGGAGCCAAAGCTGTTGGATATATCGGCGTAGGAACTGTTGAATTCTTATTAGATAAAAATAAAGATTTTTATTTTATGGAAATGAACACCCGTATTCAGGTAGAGCATCCAATAACTGAGATGGTGACTGGTGCAGATTTAATTAAGTGGCAAATTAGAACACACTCGGGAGATAGGTTCCCAGATTATTTATACAAAATGAAGCTCAGAGGGCATTCAATTGAATGTAGGATTAATGCTGAAGATCCTGACAAAAATTTTACTCCTTCAGCCATTCCTATTTCAAGTTTTCATATGCCAGGAGGTAAAGGAGTTCGAGTTGATTCCCATGTTTATGCAGGTTACGAGATACCTCCGTATTATGATTCATTGTTAGGAAAATTAATTGTGCATTCACCTGATAGAAAATCCGCTATTAATCGCATGGAGCGAGCCTTGGAAGAAACAATTATTGAAGGTCCTAAGACTACTATACCTTTTCACCAGGCTATTATGAAAGATGAAAAATTTCAGTCTGGAAATTTTGACACCAACTTTTTAAAAACATTTAAATATAATAAGGATTAGAAATAAATGAGCATACCAAATGAATTGAAATATACGAAAGAGCACGAATGGGTAGTAATTGATAACAATATAGCTACAATCGGAATAACTGACCATGCGCAAGGACAGCTTGGTGATATTGTATTTGTAGAGTTACCTGAATTGGAAAGCAATATAAATCAGGATGATACATTTGGTGTAGTTGAAGCTGTAAAAACTGTTGCTGATCTCTTTGCTCCAGTTTCGGGTAAAATTGTAGAAATTAATAATGAACTCGAAGAAAGCCCTGATCTTATTAACTCTGATCCTTATGGCTCTGGATGGATAATTAAAGTATCTGTAGATAGTCTTAATGAGTATAATAATTTGTTGTCTAATGAGGACTACAAGGAGTTTATAGAATAATGCTTGATTTTCGTAAAATTATTAGAGATAGCGCTAAAACTAAATTAAGTATGCTTGATACGTGTATAGATGATATTGTTCGCGCATCAGAAATAATGCTCGAATCTATTAGAAATGGCAATAAAATACTGTGGTGTGGAAACGGTGGTTCTGCAGCAGATGCTCAACATATGGCTGCTGAATTAATGGGTGGCTTGAGGAGCCATAAAAGAAAACCAATAGCTTCAATTGCGCTTACCACTGACACTTCATTTATTACCGCATGGGCAAATGATACTAATTATGATCATATTTTCTCACGACAAATTGAAGGACTGGGATCCTCTGGTGATATTCTTATTGCTATCTCAACAAGTGGTAACTCAAAAAACGTCTTAAAAGCTTTAGAAACTGCAAAAGAAGCTGGAATTCAAAGCATAATTTTAACTGGAGGTTCACAGGGTAAGATGAAAAATAAGGGTGACGTTTTAATCTCAGTTCCATCTGATGATACCCAGCGTATCCAAGAGTGCCACCTTCTAATTGAACACATATTATGTGAAAATATAGAGCAAAATATTTAAGCGTATGCGCGAATTTATAAAAGATTTTATCAAAATATTGAAAATTGAAAAAGGGTTGGCTGATAATTCTTTGTCCTCATATAAGAGAGACCTTGTAAAATACCATTCCTTCATGTTAAGACGACAAAGATTAGATGATATTGCTTTAGTTAAAGAGAGAAATTTACGAGCATATGTAAGATTTTTGAATGCTGAAAACATGTCTGCGAATTCCATAAAGCGAGCTATTTCTTGTATAAGAACGTATCATAATTTTTTACTATCGGAAGGCAGAATTGATAATAATCCTGTTTTATCTATTGATACACCCAAAGTTGCAAAAAAACTCCCAAGCATACTTACCGTAGAAGAGATTGATAAAATTTTGCATTTCATTCCAAAAAAAGCTCCAATGTCAATGCGCGATGTAGCCATATTTGAGATGATGTATTCCTGCGGTCTACGTGTAACTGAGTTGTGCAATTTTAAATTAGCAAATATTCTATGGGATTCAGAAATGATTCGGGTTGATGGCAAAGGTGGAAAACAAAGATTCGTGCCTATTGGACCTATGGCAAGAAAAAATCTTAAAGATTATATCGAAAAAGAAAGACCTTCTTTTTCTGAAAAAGACCCTAAGACAGCAGAGCTATTTTTAAGCAGAAACGGAAAAAAACTTACCAGAATGATGATATGGATTCTTCTAAAAAAATGGGCAAACATTGCAGAAATAAATAAAGAAATTAGCCCCCATACTTTAAGACACTCATTCGCAACGCACTTACTTGAAGGAGGTGCAGACTTGCGATCTGTTCAAGAAATGCTTGGGCATGCTGATATTTCCACCACTCAGATTTATACCCACCTAGATAAAGAGCACTTAAAAGAAGTCCACAGGACATTTCATCCGAGATTTGACTGATGCTATTTCGACTCCCACCAGAGGTTTTAGTACTACTAATACCTGTTTTGCTGTTTGCTTTGGTATTTCACGAGTTCTCTCATGGATGGGTTGCTTATAAGCTCGGTGACCCTACTGCAAAAAATCAAGGAAGATTAACACTTAATCCAATTGCACATCTTGATCCTTTCGGATCAATGATGATTTTATTTGTTGGATTTGGTTGGGCTAAACCTGTACCAGTTGATTCTCGTTATTTAGCAAATCCCAGAGAAGATATGATGAAAATTGCTTTTGCTGGTCCTGCTTCAAATCTTTTTTTAGCACTAATAGGCGGGATTTTAATTAGATTAACCGGGTATGTTGGACCTTTAACATCGATGTTGATTTTATTTACACAAATAAATATTTCTTTAGCTGTTTTTAATATGATTCCAATACCTCCTTTAGATGGATCGCAGATTTTTTCAGGAATAATGATTCGAAGAAATCCTCAGCTAGTAATGCAATTACAGATGTATGGACCTCAGATTTTAATGGGTCTAATCCTTTTTGGCATGTTTACAGGAGTCTCAATCATATGGGCATTTATGAGTCCATTTGTCAATTTTTTTATGTTCCTTTTTGCAGGCATGTAAGTGAGAAGATTATTCAAAAAAATTGTTCCCTCTAGAAGATATAAGCGCTCAATTCTTAGTACAGCATTATCTCTAGTTGTAGTTATTTTTTTAATAAATTACCTATTACAAATTTCTCAGGCAGCAAAATGAGGCTTGTTGAATGCGTTCCAAATTTTAGTGAAGGTAGAAATAACAATATAATTTCAGCAATCACTGACTCAATTAAGAAAGTCGATGGAGTTTCACTTTTAGGAGTTGATTCCGGTAAAGATACGAACAGAACTGTAGTAACTTTTGTTGGAAGCCCCGAAGCCGTAGAAGAAGCAGCTTTTAATTCCATTAAAACATCTGCAGATTTAATTGACATGTCTAAGCATAGCGGAACCCACTCTAGAATGGGGGCGACCGACGTATGTCCTCTAATTCCAATTTCTGGAGTTACTGATGAAGAATGTATAGATTTATCCCGACGTCTGGCTAAAAAAGTAGGCGATGAACTTTCAATACCAATATACCTTTATGAAAAGTCAGCCTCTAGCCCATTACGAGTCAATTTAGCTGATATTAGATTTGGCGAATACGAAGGGCTTTCGAAAAAGCTAAAGAGCAATGACTGGAAACCAGATTACGGGCCAATAGACTTTAATCCAAAATCTGGAGCAACTGCGATTGGTGTTAGAAATTTTTTAATTGCATACAACATTAACTTAAACACAGCTGATCAGCGCCTCGCAACAGACATAGCATTTGAACTTAGAGAAAAAGGCAGAAGTAAGCGTAACCCCAACCCTAAATCGCCAAACCTTTTAGATGGTGATATCGTTAGAAACAGAGATGGTTCGCCTGTAAAGATTAAAGGGATTTTCAAGGATGTTAAAGCTGTTGGCTGGTATATTGAAGAGTATAAGTGCGCTCAAATTTCTATCAACTTAAATAATTACAAAACATCATCTATTTATGATGTTTTTGATGCAGCTTGTAAACTTGCTTACGAACGCGGTGTGAGGGTAACAGGCAGCGAACTTGTTGGGCTTGTACCATTAGATGCTATTATTTTGACTGGCAAACACTACTTACGCAAACAAAATTCTTTCGAAGGGATTCCAGAGAATGAAATAATTGAATGCGCCGTTCAATCATTAGGTCTTAATGATTTAGGCTCTTTTGATCCAAATAAAAAGATTATCGAATATGCTATCAGCGATGAAGTAAATAAATTGGTCGATTTATCTACTTCAGATTTTTTAGATGAGGTTTCTAGTAAAAGTCCTGCCCCAGGAGGTGGATCTGTTTCAGCGCTACTTGGATCGACCGGCGCTTCTCTTTGCTCTATGGTCGCTTCATTAACGTATTATAAAAAAGATTTTTTTGATTTGAGAGGTGAAATGAATGACTTGGGTAAAAAAGCGCAATTAATCAAAGATAAGCTTGCTGCACTAGTCGATGAAGATACTAATGCATTTAATGCAATAATGGATTCTAATAAATTGTCTGCAAAAACCGACGAAGAAGCTAGGCTTAAAAATATTGCGCTTAAAAATGCAAACGAACATGCTTTCGAAACACCTTTTCTCATAGCTTCTTTATGTGCTGATGTTGTAGATCTTTGCATTACTTTAAGTTTAAAGGGAAATCCGAATTCAGTAAGCGATATTGGTGTTGCTGTTGAATCAGCCTATGCTGGATTTAAAGGCGCATCTTTGAATGTTTTAATTAATATGCCTGCAATTGAAAATAAAAATCTTAGAAATAGAATAAGCGAGGATCTTAAAAGTAAAAAAAAGAAAATTGAAAAATCTTATAAGCTAATAATTGACAATGTTCATAAAGTAATGGCGTCATTGTGACTGAAAATTTTTTAGATGCCGTTGATAGGGCAAAGCAGTATGTATCAGAACTAGCATCCCAAAAAAACAATTATTCTGATAATATTGATATAAATAAAATCTGGCAATTGAACAATACCTATATCGTATCACCTGTTGAATCAGGTATTGTGATTATTGATCAAAAACTTGCACACCAGCGCATTCTTTATGAAAGAGCTTTAAGTTTGCTGCAAAACCCATCCACAAGCTTTCCATTGTCACAGACTCTATTATTTCCTGTTGAATTGAAGTTTTCTTCTGAGGATTATTATAATTTATTAGACGCACTTCCTTTTTTAAACAGGATCGGATTTGATTTAATAAAAAATGAAACTGATAGCGTAGTTTTAGAATCTATTCCAACAGACATGTTGCGAGGAAATGAGGCTGAAATAATTAGTAAAATATTAAAAAAATTTATGTCCTTAATAAAAAATAACATGTCAAAAGAAAAAGCTATAGCACTAAGTTTTTCTAGCCAAGCCTGCATAAAACACGGAGACAGTTTGGATGATAATGAAATGGTAGAGATTGTAAATCGCCTTTTTGGTACAAAAGATCCCTTTATTTGCCCGCAAGGTAGATCTTCAATCATTCAGATACCAATAAATGAGATTAAAGAAAAATTTTGAATTAGACATCCTATCCTAAAAATGTGAATGAATTTTTTTGATTGAACCAATACCCACCATTTTAGCTCCAACTGCGAGCGGAAAAACTGATTTAGCAATTAATTTAGCCAAAAAAGTTGAAGGCGAAGTCATTGGTTTAGATTCAAGACAAATTTACGATAATATTCCTATTGGAACCGCTCAGCCCACTAAAAAAGAAATGGAAGACGTACCGCATCATCTTATTGGAGGCAAATCTGTTACAGAAGCAGTTAACGCTGGAGATTACGCAAAGCTCGTTCATTCTTGTATTGAGCAGATAAAGTCTAGAGATAAAATACCAATACTATGCGGTGGAGCTGGGTTGTATTTTAGAGCTTTGAATAGTGGAATTTTTGATCAGAGTAAATCTGAATTAAAAATAAGAAAAAACCTTGAAGATCAATACGATGGCGGTAATGCGCAGGAAATGATGAACACACTCAAAAAAATTGATCCTGAATATTACATACATGTTCACATCAACAACAGAAAAAGGCTCATAAGAGCATTAGAAATATATGAAGGAACTGGAAAACCCCCTTCAGAGCATTTTAAAAACCAAAAAATTAAACCTACTTCTAATTTAAATCTTTTTTCGATCTACCTAAATTGGGATAGAAGTATACTTAGAGATAGAATTTCAAAAAGAACAGCAAGGATGCTTAAAAATGGGTGGATAGATGAAGTAAAAAATTTAATTGAAAAATATCCAGGGATTAATCTGCACCCCCTCGATTCGATAGGATATCGTCAAATTGTTTCATACCTGAATAACAATATTAGCCTTGAAAGCTTAGAATCAGAAATTAATACAAAAACTTATCAGTATGCTGTTAGGCAAATTAAATGGTTTAAAAAAGAAAGTATGAACCTTATCATTGATATGGATTCGGGGATCATTACTAGTCGAATCATAAAGAAGATTTTGCCTTTCATCAAATAAATCATTTTTATTTAAATTGATTATTTAATATATTTATTCGCTCTTTAAGCTATTCCTGAGAGAATGTAAGAGTTGAAAACTTATTATATTTCCTTTCAGTCGATAATTTCTTATCGAGACATTTTATGTCAAAATTTAAAAAAATAAAGATACTTGATTCGGGTGATGTCAATCGCAAAATAACCCGCATTTCGCATGAGATAATTGAGAAAAATACCGATGTGAGCAGTATTTTTCTTGTTGGTATACTTTCTAGGGGTGAACCCCTAGCAATGCGAATAAAATCGCAAATAGAGAAAATAACAAGTAAGGATATACAAGTTGGCTCACTGGACATTACTTTCCATCGAGATGATTTCAGAGAAAGGTTGGTGGTACCGCAGGTGAAGGGAACTAGTATTATTGGAAATATAAACGATAAAATTTTAATTCTTATTGATGATGTATTATATACTGGAAGGACAATACGTGCGGCACTAGACGAATTAAATTCTTTTGGTAGGCCAAGCAAAATTCAGCTAGCTGTTTTAGTTGATCGAGGTCATCGTGAAGTGCCAATTAAAGCAGATTTCATAGGTGCAAATATTCCTACCCATGAAGGTGAGCATGTAAAAGTTGAGCTTGAAGAAATTGATAAAAATGATAGCGTTAGCCTTATTAATTACAAGGATGCAAAATGAAACACATTCATCTTTTAGGTCTCAAGGACTACCCAGGTGAAGATATTCAAACAATTATTGACACGGCGTATAAATTTAAAGAAATCCTTAATAGGCCAATAAAGAAAGTTCCTTCATTGAAGGGAAAAACTATTGTTAATCTTTTTTTTGAAAATTCCACGCGCACAAGAATTAGTTTTGAGCTTGCACAAAAAAGATTAAGTGCTGACACTGTGAATTTTTCAGCCTCTACCTCAAGCTTAAAAAAAGGTGAATCCTTCAAGGATACCGTACAAAACATCGAATCTATGAAAATAGATGCGGCTGTTATGAGACATCCCACCCCAGGCTCACCCCTTCAATTAACCAATTATATTGATGCGGTAGTAATAAATGCTGGAGACGGTACCCATGAACATCCAACGCAGGCTATTCTTGATATGATGAGTCTCCATGAAAAGTTTGGGTATTTAAAAGGGTTAAAAATCGCGATAATCGGTGATATTATGCATAGTAGGGTTGCTTTGAGTAACATCTATGGATTGAAAACAATGGGCGCTGAAGTTACGCTATGTGGACCTTCTACATTGATTCCTAAATACGCAGAAGATTTAGGAGTTAAAATAAGCTATAATGTTGATGAGGTAATTGAATGGGCTGACGCATTGAATGTTCTAAGAATTCAAAGAGAGAGAATGCAAGGAGGTCTCCTACCATCTGTTAGAGAGTATCGTGATCTTTTTAGCATAACTAATGAGCGTATGTTAAAACATAAAAAAGAAATAGTAGTAATGCACCCTGGACCAGTAAATAGGGGCGTTGAAATTGATAGCTCAGTAGTCGATAGTGATCAAGCTATAATTTTAGATCAAGTCTTAAATGGCGTAGCTTCAAGAATGTCCATTCTCTACTTATTGCTTGGGGGAAAACCTGCTGAGGAATCCGATTAAATGAATATTTCCAAACTCAAAAAAAATCAGATATTAATAAATGGTACTGTACTTGACCCATTTAATGAAACAGAGAAAAAAGCAGATGTTCATATAGAAAATGGCAAAATAAAACAAATTGGAAAAATATCTGCTCCCAAAAACTCAGAGGTTGTAGAATGTGATAATCTTATGATTACTCATGGATTTTTTGATGCCCATGTTCATTTTCGTGAGCCAGGAGGAGAGGATAAGGAAGACTTAAATTCTGGATCATTAGCAGCTCTAGCTGGAGGCTTTACTGGGGTATGTGCCATGCCAAACACAGATCCCCCTATCGATACTCCCGAATTAACCAGATATATTATAAATAGATCTGAAGAATGCCCTATAAATATTTTTCCTATTGGCGCTGTTACTAAATCCCAAAAAGGTAAAGAGATTACCGAAATGGGAGCTATGATTAATGAGGGTGCAATAGCATTCAGCGATGATGGAGTACCAATAGGTGACGCAAAAGTAATGCAAAACGCGCTTGATTACTCAAGCATGTTTGACATACCTATCATTAACCACGCAGAGGACGAATGTTTAAAATGCGATGGAGTAATGCATATGGGTAAAGTTTCAACAAATCTTGGTCTACCTTCAAGTCCTGGTATTACTGAATCAAGTATGGTACACAGAGATTTAGAAATAGCCGTTCATGCTGGTGCGAGGCTTCACGTTCCACATGTAAGTTCATTCAGATCTGTTGAGCACATAAAGGCCTTAAAAAAGAAAAGCGAAAAAATATCCGCTGAAGTAACAGCGCATCATTTATTTTTTACCGATGAAGATCTTGTATCCTATAATACAAATCTAAAAGTTGCTCCTCCAATTAGATCTAAAAAGGATAAAAAAGCCCTAATTGAAGCAGTAAAGAGTGGAACAATAGATTGTATAGCAACTGACCATGCGCCACACACCATTGAAGAAAAAGAAGGAACTTTTGATATTGCACCATTTGGAATGATAGGTCTTGAATCATGCTTTGGGGCAGTCAATAAAATTTTAGTTCATGATAACAAAATGGATTTAATCTCACTAATTAAACGTTTAACGGTAAATCCACGAAAAGTAATGAAGATGGATCAAGATCTTTTTAAGTTAGGCTCAAATGCTGAAATAGCTATTTTTGATCCAGATTTAGAATGGAGTTTCTCAAGCGAGAATATTTTCTCTAAGTCTCATAATTCGCCTTTTATAAATCAAAGACTCAAAGGTAGAGTTAAAGCAACAATTGTAAAAGGGCATATCGCTAGGCTAGATTAATTAAAAGTTGACTATAACACGAAATAAAGTATAATATTGTCGGCTATAATCTAAGTTAAAACAATGAAGACAAAATCACTTAAAGCCAGCGAAATAAGCAAAGAATGGTACATTGCCAATGCTGAAGGAAAAACCTTAGGGCGCTTTGCAAGCGAAGTTGCAAAGGTTCTCAGAGGAAAGCATAAACCATCCTTTACTCCTCACATGGATATGGGAGATTTTGTGGTAGTTGTAAATGCAGAAAAAATTGGTGTTACTGGTAATAAAGAAAGTAATAAAACCTACTTTAAGCACTCAGGTTACATTGGATCAACAACTTTTACCAAGCTAGATCATATGAGAAGAACTAAGCCAGAACGAATTGTTGAGAAAGCAGTATGGGGAATGCTTCCAAAAAACAAGCTTGG
>CENX01035255.1_pt1 | contig 29134 bp, 23 predicted proteins | sample 361321 | NCBI WGS metagenome assembly CENX01 (sample SAMEA2619678, study PRJEB7988) | marine metagenome | isolation source: saline water (ENVO:00002010), including | reverse complement strand
TCCACCTTGGTTAGAACCGTTTCCTCCTGAAGCACCACCTTCATCGAGAGATTCACCAATGTAGACAACATGGCTATCAAACTGCGCAGAAACGCTGAAAGCAGCAAAACCTGAAGTTGAGGATGTATCTGGAGTCATGTATCCATCAATAGCATATGATGTACCATTTGAAGAAATACTGCGTGACTGGAAGCAGGGATTATCTTCATTTGCACATGGATTTGGATATGCGCCATTGTTTGATGTCGGTTCAACATCTGTAACGTTACGCCAAACTTCAACATCGTTTACTGTGTCACCCATTACATAGGTGTTAGATGCGCCAGCGAGAGATGCGATTGTTACTTGGTTTCCTGTACCATCATCGATAGTAGACATGGAATCATCATAAGCACCGTCAAAACCAACGGTTACAGAAACAGAACGTGCTTCCCAATCGGACACACTGCCGCCAGGAGTCATGGTGATCCTGTACTGAGAAGAAGACCCTGCATCAACAGCTTGACTGCGTGCAGCAGCATCATCAGCATAGCAAGCATCCCCATCTACCCAACAAATCTCTACAGAAATATCATTCCAATCTACAACAGAAACAGAGTATGTTAATTCGTTGTTCGTAAGGTCTGTATCTTGGTCTCCAAATCCTTCTAAGGAAACCTTCACTTGATATGTACCTGCAATGCTTGGATTCCAGATAAGGTCAGCACCACTAGCCGCTTTAACTGTGTATGCACCGTTTGCCAAGTAATCCCCTGCGACTAAAGTAGCATAAGGACAACCAGCAATAGCAGGACAAATCACCTGATCGCTAACATCTAAGATAGTCTGCTGTGCAGCCCCTGTACCTGTTGTAACTTGTACTCTTACATTCAAGTTCAGGATGTCGTTTGTGCCGTCATTCTTAATGACGACAATAAACGGCACATCGGTTCCAGCATCAATCTGGTTCCTAACTTCTCCAGAGAAAGCATCCGTGTAGGACTCTCTTGGAGAAGTTACATCGTGCAGTTTAATCTCATCTCCTGCAGCACGTCCGGCATCGGCTTGTGCTATATCGGCGTTCAATTCTTCCGGCGTGATGTAAAGCATCACGCTGGCAATCATTAGTGCAATCATAATCAAAGATAGCGTCTTTTTCATAGGTCATGACCTCCAGTCGGTCACCTCCTTTACGGATATCTTTTCTATATAAAAAATGGGGGTAGAATGTTAAAAAATGAGGGTAAAAAAATACACGTATGCCGGATTAGTGCATTTGGTTTGTTAACAAATTTAACGCCTCACAACAATCTCATCGCAGAAGAAGGAGAAATTGAAGCACTTTTTCTAACAGGAACTAAAACAGAGATTAGTGTCATGAATATGGAAAAGAGGATAATCAACAAGAACTCTAACCATGGAATTACAAATGGAGTGCCAAAATCTCTGATGTAAGTAATGAATAGAAAGCGATAGAAGACAATACCGGCAATTAGACCGTTAAATATGCCGAGACCACTAATCCAACCCACTTCTAACAGAATTGATGAAACAATTTGATTTCTTTTCATTCCTATTGCCCTCATGACTCCAATCTGTTGACTTCTTTCATTGATACTCCTTGCCGTGACTACTGCCAATCCTGTAACTCCAATGAATAGACCTAAGGCCAAGAATACACGAAGTAAACCCAATAATGAGACAAGAATTAAGCTAATTTGATTGAATAACTCGTCAATTACCAATACATTTGCTCCATCGGATCCCAATTCTAATTGAAGATTTGAAGACACATCCTCCATTACCACATCATCTGATACTTCAATCCACACCATATTTGTGGAGGATTCTATCATCGAAGAAAATGTTGATTTAGATACAAAAATACCAGATAGCAAGAGTGATGCATCTTCAGTTAATACCCCTGCAACACGAAGATTAGATTGTAGTAACGGCCTGTTAGGATCTCTTATCTCAAATGATGAGCCTGAAGATAAGCCACCCCCTTCAAGAGGAAGAGCACCCAAAACGGTGTAGCTATCCATACCTATTGATGCATCAACAATAGCTAAATTAGGGTCATTAATTACTGCAGTCCAAATTTCAATTGGAGTTTCTCCTAACGATTTATCCCATTGAGATAATGGTAAGGCACCAGATTCAATGAAAGATTGAGGAATATTACGTAATGAAGAATATGATGCATTCAAGTTTTCACCACTTATTATGCATAGACCAATATCCATAATAACCATAGATTCTATCCCATTTCTTTCAAGATCTTCAATATCCCAAGCCTCTAGTGAAGATACATCTAATTCTTGACCAGAACCAGTAATTAAGATGTCAAATTCACCTCGAGAATTTTCACCGATATCTGACACATAATTCCCAAACATAGTACTGTAACCGGAGAGAACAATTAATGCAAAAATAACAATACTGTACATACTCATTGACACAGCAGAACGAAACGGTCGAGACTGAGGATAAGCAATAGAGAGAGAAATAATTGCTGAAAAACTTGGTTTTAATCGGCCAATCAATGACATTATTTGCCTAATGAAGATCGGTCCTGATGTAGATAAAATCAACACACCTCCTATCAACATGAATATGCCAGATATTATCAAAGAAGTATCTGTTACTTCATAACGAACACGAATTGGATCTTCTATCCAACCAAAAAGTATGAGCGAAAATCCTATTATCGTACATGACCAAATTCTTGAAGCATCATTTTTAGAAAGTTTGATACCGATGAAATTTGATCTTGAAGAAAGAAATTGGGGAACAATCGCACTTAATGGGACCACTAAAGAAAGAAGAAAAAGAGAAACACCTGAAATCCATAGAGAGTGCGCAATTCCAGGTGAAAAATCCCCTAAGAAAAATGACATTATCGAACAAACTAATGCGACAACTGCAAGGAAAATAGAACCAATAATTCCCCATAAACTAAAAGAGGATTTTTCAACTCTCAATCCACGAAGTGCGGTAATCAAATTTCTTCTTGAAAGGAAGAATGATGAAATTCTTAACGTAACCACTGAAACTAGAAATCCGATACAAGCACCAATAATGATGGATTCAGAAGTCCAATAGAAACTGAAACCCACTCCAAATGTTGCTTGGAAAAATGCACCTAAACCACCCATTAGAAGGCCTGCTAGAAACATTCCAAGAAAAGACCCTAAGAAACATGCAGGTGTTGAAAGAATTGCTCCCTCAATTCTTAAGATCCATTCAATATCTTGACTCGACGCACCAATCGAACGTAGTAATCCCCATTCTTTAGTACGGTCATCCGCAGACATAATCCATAAATTGACAATAAGCAATAGACCCGCAATAACAATGAAAACTCCAAAAATTAAGAATAATGCAGAAAATGATGAACCCGCGCCATCAATAGAAAGAATAGCTTCTTCCTTCACGGGAATCAATGAGGAGGAAGAGGATTGAATATTTGCTCTCCTATCAGCCCAATCTTGGAGTGCATCCTTGACGATTATCGAGTCTGATTCATTCTCTGGCATTTGAACTAAAATCATACTTCTTTTTGGATTTCCACCTAATAGATCACTAGCAATATCCATGGACATAGTTCCAATAATGGCAGAATCTAGCAATTCTAAATCAGGATTCAAAGCTATGAAATCATCTAGAGAAACTGAAGAAGTATCAACCTCAATCTCGAGACGAAAATCATCATCTATATTCTTACCAAAAGAAAAAGTTTCAATTTGATCAAAATCAGTAATGCCATCTCTAAATCTAATTGTTTGATTTACACCAAGTAAATCATCCACTACATCTCCTTCCAATGAAATGAGGAATGGGGGGAGATGAATCCCTAAACCTACATCAAAAGAATTGAATAATTCAATAGACATATTTCCAAATTGATCGATCATGACTATTCCATAATCTGTAGAGGCAAGAATAGTGCCGTTTAATTCATCATATGCAAATCCATTAACGGTGGATGGAATTGATTTCCCTTCAACGAATGAAGACAAATTAGATGCCCAAACCAGAATAGAATCATGACCATCAATTATCATTCCGTTACTATTAGCACCCAATATTGAAGAATTAAAAACATGAACTAACTCAAAACTACTACCATTCCATCGTTTGATAGAGTTTTCAGATTCTACAAATGTCTGATTTCTATGTGAAAATATCATTTTTGAATTTCCTGAAGAAACACAACTCAATTCAAGTTCAATTATCCAACAAACACTACTATCGAAAATAGTCTCAAAATGAGTGATTATCGAAACACCATCAAAATATATCTTGGAACCTAGTACATCTGTGGAAATTCCAAAATCAATCTTTGAAAATTCTTCTTCATTTGATGATTGGCCCAAAGTATGGTGATATACGCCTCCAAATTGGTTTGACACGCCCCAAATTGTCGAATTAATTACCGAAATATCGGATAATTGATTTACATTCATTGTAAGAATTTCAGGAGTATATGATTCAATGTCTACTGTAATAATTTCCTGTTCTGTTAACACATATACAACTGAATTAAGAAATTCTGCATCAAGAATATCTTCGAAAAATAGGTGAACTGGATCTTCATTCAAATTTGAGATGTATACTGAACTATCAGTCACAATTACTTTTTGAAAAGAATCTAAATGAACAGCGACAATCTTTTTTCCATTAATGGAAGTAATTTTTTCTTCATTTTCCCAAATCCCAGAAATCGGAGTAAGAAGAAAAGAAGACGCATCAGAATCATGTTGAACAATCTGTAATGCGGAATTAATTCCGGATACATCTCCAGAAGTGAGTAAACCTCCAGCGCTAGTTCTAGTTAATGTTGCAATTTCTCCTGGGCCAATTGTATTCCAGTGAAATCCTGCATCTGATGCGATCATGGCTTCGGAAAATGAGTTCTCTATTTTAGTTTCAATATTCGGAATAACATAACCCTCGAATACATCTCCAGCTCCAGATATTACTGCTCTTGAAACAAAATCATTTTTGTTTTGTAAAACTTGAGCTTTTTCTAGAGTTGTGAGCAAAAGAGGTTGATTGGCATTCTCCCAACCTAAACCAGTCGGATCAATGACAGACTGAACTATGAAATTATGACTCATTCGAATTGACTCATTATCAATAATTTGAGACCAAGAAATAGAAAAATGACTACCTTCCTTTAGAGATAGTGAATTTGCAAGTGCTTGATTTACCAATGCTTGATCAGTTCCATCCTGAGAAGCACCTCCCAATTGAGACCAAGAAACGGGAGGAACCCCTAAAGGCTCAACCCAGGGACCTGAATTTCGTAAATTGGCATCCGGTGCTAGCCATACAACATTTGGATTCACTTTACTACCATCAACTGTTATCCCAGTTACTCCTTGATGAAGTTCAACTCCTATCCCATCAATTTCATTGTATGTCATCAAATCATTAAGAGCAGACATAACTCGTGTTTGATTCATCAATAAAGGAGTAGAAGTAAGAGGATCTATACCTTCTATTACCCAATCAGTTTCTCCAAGACTTGAAACCAACCTATCTTCTAATGTGGCATCAAAACTATCACCTACAATTAGGGAACTAGAAACAACTGAAGATGCTAACATTAAGCCACAAAAAAGTAATGCAGAACTTGTTTTTCTTTGACACGTATCTCTGAATGATAGTTTAGAAAGCATCCTTACTCTAGAAGAAATAATTACTCTAGAAATTATATGAAGCAAAACAAAAATACACCCAGAAACTAACCAGTGCCAGAATAGATATCCATTCTTTAGAGTGAGTGAAAGTAAAATCCCAGCTAATACCAAATCAACGATTACTGGAATTACCTTTCTCTTTGGGGACACAATCCCTCACTCCTCTTCTATGTTGGTTTCAGATAATATTCCATCATTGATTACCAATATTCTATTACATCTCTTAGAAACAGAGGTGTCATGAGTAACAATTACTACAGTAATACCGTGTATCCTATTCAATTCCTCTAGTGCCTGAACTACAGAATCAGAAGTATCAGAATCTAAATTCCCTGTAGGTTCGTCTGCAAACAATATCTTTGGATTATGCACTATTGCCCTAGCTATTGCAACTCTCTGTTGCTGGCCACCAGAAAGCTCTGATGGCTTGTGATGTGATCGATTAGAAAGACCTAACGTCGAAAGTGATTCTAGTGCTTTCTTTCTAGCTTCATCAGCAGGAAAATTAAGCAATAGTAAGGGAAGTTCTACATTTTCTACCGCTGTAAGAACAGGAATGAGTTGATATTGCTGAAATATAAATCCCATTCTTTCACCACGTAGTTTAGTCCGTTCATTATCAGAGATATTTGAAATATCTTTTTCTTCAAAATATATCTCCCCTCGACTAACTGTATCGAGAGAAGATAAACAATTGAGTAATGTTGTTTTTCCACTTCCTGAAGGGCCAGTGATTGCAAGAATCTCGCCTTTGGAAATCTCTAAAGAAACCCCTCTTAGTGCTGAAACTTCAGTATCACCCATAGGGTATACTTTCCAAAGATCTACCGCCCTGAGTATCTCCCCCATGATTCCCGATTAGAGCGGAGCCTGATAACACCTATTCCGAGGCGTGAAATACTCGAATCATATGAGAGACATATGGATGATGCCGTCAAAGCATGGAAAATTTCTATTCTTGTCTTTGGTCCATTACGCGAACACATTGGGAATGAAAGAATAGAATTATCAGTAGTAACAAATACTACAGTTGGAGATCTCATCAAACAATTTAATCTAGAAAAGTGGATTGAATTAGGCCTCAAGGCAGCGATTGATGGAGATATTTGTTCTTTCGATTCAATATTACATGATGGTGCTGAAATCGCTCTTTTACCTCCTGTATCAGGGGGATAAAAACACATTAGATTGGTTAAAAACACCGGAATTGTCTTTGAAGGATGAGTTTCGTGAACGTAACATGGCATTCGGACCGATGGAAGGCGCGATACTTGTGGGACTCTTTCTGATATTGTTTGGACCGTCACAACTTCCGAAGTTGGCACGGTCCTTAGGACAAGCAAAATCTGAGTTCAATAAAGGACTGGTAGAAGGAGATGTAACAAGTACTACTGAAGATGATCTTGACCGTGGTGGAATGACTGAATCAGTAGCCTTAGTCGAAGAAGCAAAAAGCAAAGGTGTTGAAGTAGAAGGAAGAAATCCAAACGAAATCAAACAAGATATTCAAGAATCTGAATAATCAACTTCCGCCTCGTTTGAGTTTGAGTTTACTACCACAATCATCACATTTACCATATGTCCTACGCCATCGAGAAACATTCTCGGGGGGAGGGAATATCTTCTTACATCCCTTACACGCAAGAACCCATTCCCAATGCTCTTTGATACCTTCATTCATTACAGGATGCCAGCCAACTCCAAAACGACCAGCCACATTTTGAATTCTATGATCGTCAGTCACAATAATTGCTCTATGTTCAAGAGCTACTGCTAGAACGTCCATATCTACACCTGATAATCCGGAAATATCTCCAGTCTCTTGGGCTGCCTCGCGTGCTCTTTGAAGAGCCTCTTCTGATGGAGAACGCCAATGTAGACGTACACCTTCAATCAAAAGAGCTCTATCTTTGTCCACACGCTCTATCTCATCCCTCTGACTATTTGCGACTAGTCCCCCTGAAAGGCGATTAGGTGGGAGATGAAGTAACGCACCTGTATCAAGTACCCTAGCCGCGCCGACCATGTACTCACACGGAGCAACATCCCTCTTGATACATCCGGCTAAAGTTAGTGACCTTTTGACATCAGATTCATGGGTAATCCCTCCTCCGCAGGAATATGGAGATTCTAGATGTATTTGACCCATTAGTTGAATTTCTAGATGGATTCGGACTGATTGGACTAATAATTCTCATTTTTACTGAGGCTATAATCAATCCAATCCCTCCTGAAACATTGTTTTTGCCAATGGTAATATCAGATGGAACTGTTCCAGGAAGTTTATTTTTAGCCTTAATTGCAACTACTGCTTCTGTTCTTGGAGCAATCGTTGGATATTGGGTAGGAGATAAAGCAGGAAGACCCCTAATTGATCGATTTTCATCTGAAAAAACTATTCGACGATTAGAAGTGTTAACGGAAAGATATGGATCAAGTGGAATTTTCATTGCAGCAGTTTCGCCGATTCCGTACAAAGTATTTGCATGGATTGCAGGAATGGGTAAAATGGATTTACGGTTATTCATTATAGCAGGAATACTTGGAAGGGGCATTAGATTTGGAGTTCCAGCAATGGCAATTGGAGCTTATGGTGAAGAGATTCTAGCAAGCCTTAATGTCTGGACATTCAGCATTATTGCAATAATCGGTGCAATATTGATAATTCCTCTTTTCAGATGGTGGGAAGGTCTTCTAGATGAGAAGGAAGAAGAAAATGTGGCCGATTGATTCTTGAACATAACCTTGCTCGGCTGATTATCGCTCGTGTAGTGTAGCTCGGTCCATCATGGCGGGTTTTCATTCCGTCGACCCGGGTTCAAATCCCGGCACGAGCACTTTAACCGCTCTTACGTACATGAAATAATCAAAATTTTCAGATAAGATTGAAAGAGTAGAATGAGTAGAATTGTTGTGAAAATACCTCAAGTGGTAATCTTGGCCGGAGGATTAGGAAGTAGATTGGGTAGTATTACTGAAAAAATTCCTAAGTCTTTAATTGAGGTAAATGGTATTCCAATAATTACTAGAATTTTAGATTGGGCATTTGAACAAGGATGTCGACGTTCTGTAATTCTTACAGGGTATCTAGGAGAAATGTTCGAAAATTATGAACATAAAATAGATCTCACTTTCGTTAAAGAATCAGAACCATTGGGAACAGGAGGTGCAATATGGAATGCAAGAGAATTGATAGAAAACGAATTCATACTTCTTTGGGGTGATGATTACCATCCAACTAACTACTCTTCACTAGTTGATTCACATCGGCAAAATAATGCATTACTAACAATGACAGTAACTGAAAAACATGAATCGAAGAATCTTAGACATGAAGATGGAAAAGTGATTGAATACAACAAATCGTCACCTTCTGAAAATTTCAACGGATATGAAGCAGGAACAAGTGTTGTAGACAAGAAGGTGATTGAAACATATGGGAAAAATGGAAAATGGAGCTGGGAAGAAACTGTTTATCCAGCATTATCTGGAGAAATAATTGCTCATATTGACAATACTAAATTCTGGGACATGGGTACACCCGAACGACTTGAAATACTGAACCAATTCTTCAAGAATGATTGTACTGAAGAAGATAGTAAGTAATCATATGAGAATTATCCAGTTAATCTTCAATAAATCCGTTGATTCCTACCGAATACAAATACGCTCATAGTAATTGCAACGATTGTTCCGAAAACGCCTATCGAAGGTAAACCGAACAGCCCCTCATCTTCAGGTTCATCCGGCTCAGTAATAACATCCTCATCAACACAATGAATCCAATGAATATCAATACCCGGTTCTGAGAATTTTTTAAATTTAGTTAAATGAAGATATTTCTTCTAAAATCGCTGGCTTAGAGGAACATAATATGGGAGAATTAGGTAATACGTCAGACCCATCAACTAAAACTAGAATCATTCCTCCAAATCCTCCCCCCATCATTCTAGCTCCTAAAACACCGTCAATCATTCTTAGTGACTCTATCTGTTTATCAATTTCAGGCAAACTAACTCCTATCGAAATCAATGATGAATGAGTCTCATTCAATAATTCCCCTAACTCTTCTGGTGATGATTTAATAGATTCTAGGACTCTAGAATTCTCACCAATTACATGATTATTAAGTAGAAAATTGTCAACTCGATAGTCAGTTGAGGAAAGATTGCGCTTGATGTCAGAATCAACCAGTTTGAATAACCAATTTTGTGGAATCGGCACCCACTTTATAGAGAAATCAGAGAAATCAATTAAAGAGGCGTGTCCTTTTTTTGCGTATAAAATTGCTAATTGATCAAGTAATCCACAAGGTGTTCCGAGTACTTGATGTTCAATACGCTGAGCTTCCTTAGCAACAGTTAGTAGATCTTGATTCCCTTGAGAACAAAGAACAACTGCTACGCATAATGCCGCAGAAGAGGAGAGGCCTTTTCCAATAGGGATAGAACTATTCACAATTATATCTGCAGGCCATCCCCCTGCAGCTTTCCATAATTCAATTACAGTATCATCTCCAGAATATCCCGAAATTCTTTTGTTGGCTTCTAAAGTCAATTGATAATTAGCAGCGAATGGGAGTGAAAGTCCCCCTGAATAATCGGTGTGTTCTCCGATAATATTGATTCGAGCGGGAACAATCGCTCTACGTCTCATAAGGTCTAACCTCATCTATTTCGAAGGTAGTCTTCCCCATACCAATGCCATTGCTCGAGGGTCCATCCAGGCGGCAATCCTTCGGGGGGCAACGGAGGTGATTGAGAGGGATTAAGAGTTTGAGAAGCAGCAGGAAGCTTTGATTGTCTCTTCATTACAATCACAAGAGAAGAGATAATTATTGAAAATACAAACAATCCAATTAAACCGATATAAAGTGAATTAGAAGAGGCGCTATGTGCATCTGCATTATTTGGAAACACATCTCCTGAATCAGACCAACCATCTCCGTCAGAATCCGGACATCCTATCAAATCGGATGTTGAAGTTCCAGCTAAATCTGGACAATCATCCGTTTCATCATACCCGATTTGATCAGGATAAAAATCACCATCTGAATCTGACCAGAATCGACTATCATCAGGGAATATATCTAGCCCATCATCCCATCCGTCACCATCTGAATCAGGACAACCACGTCGTTCTTCCGACGAGGTACCAAATAATCCTAAACAATCATCGGGGAGATTACCCTGAGGTGAATCACCATAGCCATCTCCATCATCGTCTAAATATTGAGTAGGGTCGTTGGGAAGAGCATCTCCTGAATCTGACCAACCATCTCCATCACTGTCAAGGCAACCAAATCTATCTAAAGTCGAAGTACCAAATATTGTCTTGCAAGAATCTGCTTGGAAGCCTTGCTCACGATCTCCAAATCCATCACCATCCATATCACTATGCTGCGTCAAATCATTAGGAAATGCATCGGCTCCATTCAATAAACTCCAAGACAAATCAGCATCTGACCATCCATCATTATCAGAATCTAAACAACCTCTTCGGTCTTCAGTTGAACTCCCTGATAGCGACTTACAATCATCTCCCAGATAACCATTGGATTCATCTCCAAAACCGTCTCCATCAGTATCAATCCATTGAGAAATTTCGTCAGGAAATTCATCGACTGAATCAGCATATCCATCTCCATCTCTATCTAAACATCCGATGGTAGTGCCCTTGTCGCTGGTACCTGAAGCGGTAGGACAGGTGTCAATTTCATCTTGAAAGCCATCATTATCATCGTCTGCATCTTCACCATCATCTTCACAACCATCTCTATCTTCATCATTAGAATAAATTGAATAGAAATCTAATTGACTGGAAGGGCACTCGTCAACTCCTGTTGATGAAATTTCACATACTGAATCATCTGCTGAAGCATCACAAATACGGTCATCATCATCATCCAAATCTTCTCCAGCATCACGACAACCATCTTGGTCATAATCTGTTAAAGAACTAGAAATCCAATCTAAATCTCCAACTGAACAATCATCATTATTATCTGTAACACCATCATTATCGTCATCAATATCCTCTTGAGAGAAATCCCAACAACCATCTGAATCATGATCAGTATTCAAACTAGATAACCAATCTGTTTCCCCTAATTCACAACTATCTGATGAATCAAGAATACCGTCATTATCATCATCAGTATCACATACATCACCTATTCCATCCTCTTCATGATCTTCCTGCAATGGATTTGCAATTGCAGGACAATTATCTTCGCCATCCCAAACTCCATCAGCATCAACATCAGACTGAGGATCTATTCTCAAGACCTGATCCCTACCGTTATCGACAAAATATAAGCGACCTTGCGGACCTACTTCTAGCCCCATTATAGAACTCGCTGAAGTCTGGATTGAAGCAGTTTCAGTTGCACTCTTTCCATCTGAACCTAAATCAAAAGCTACAATCTTACCATTTGCATTAAGTGAAACAAATAACCTATCATCTTCAAGAGCAATCCCAGAAGGAGCACTTAGTCCCGAAACTAAAACACCCCATTCGATTCCTGAGATTCGAGAATATTCTGCTAGAGGCTCTAATCTTGAAGGGTCATTCATAATATTTTGAACATTGTAAGTGGTATCATGAGTGTTCACCCAAACAATTCGATTAGCACCAGTATCTGCGATATACAAAATTCCAGAATCATCATCTAAAATCATATGACCTGGGACACCGGCATATCTTGTTAGTGAAACATCGGAATAACGCCGAACTATAGCATCTGAATGATCATCTTCTCCTGTATCGTGGTCCTCAACGAAGTCATAGTAAACTAACTCACCATAATATCCATCATTGTACCAGTAAGCATTTCCAGAATCATGTGCAATCCCCATTCCGTTAGGCGATTCATGATTCATATCAATGTGGCTTCCTAAGAGATTATCATTCTGATGTTCTCTAGCAAAGTGTGAGAGAGAAGAAGGCCATAACGTAGGCCCCATGAAATTATTTGGAGTACCTTGACCACAGTATGTGTTTCTTGTTTCTTGAGCAGATCCCCAAGTATAATCAAACTCTGGATGGTAGTCTCCAAAGGCAATTGCACTAACTTCTTCTAGGAAGTGGTTTCTGTGAGAATCTCGTCTATTTTCTGAATACTGATTTGAAAGTCCTGTATTGTGGATTATAGAGATACTATCCGTGCCCCGATTAGCAATCCATAATTGATCATCATTTCCAGGATGAAATTCTAAGTCTCTAGGGTCATCAAGATCATCTGATGAGTCAGCAATCAGTATTTCCTCAAAGGCTGTTCCAAACTGTGGGACTATTGTTATCTCTTCAGTAGCAGATTGGGGTAGAAGACAAATCAGAAAAAGACAAACGAGTAAAAGGGCCCTTCCGCGGCTTGCCATAGTGCTGGGGAAGAACCAAAGCATTTGATATCTCGTTTTATCTAAGTCATTTTTCTATTCAAATTAGATGGGAGCGTTGAAGGGCCATTGTACATGAGAGGCAAATATGGGAAAGCCAGCATTCGCCTATCTTCTCCTCAAGGAACACCCATATGGTAGAGAAATGCTACGTCAAATTTTGTCGGAAGGGTTTGTCCCTTCGATAATTATCAGCGAAGATTCGCCCATAGGGGATGAAGAACGTGAAAAATTCCTCAAACGAATTGAAGGTCTCCCTATTGCTCCGAGTATTGATTTTCAGCTTCAAGAATTAACGGAAAAAGGAATAGACGTAATACACAAGACGGTTTCAATACACAACTCTGAACAGGTTATGCCTTTGATTAAAGATATTGAGCTCGATCTAATTGTATTTGGCGGGACGAGAATTATTCGTGGAGAAATTTTAGATTATCCTAAGGATGGAGTAATCAATAGCCATCCAGGCTTACTTCCTGATTGTAGAGGTTCTGCATCCCCTGCATGGTCGGTTTACCATGACATACCGATTGGTAGTACCACTCATTTCTGTGATAACGGAATTGACACGGGAGAGATTCTCCTTAGAAGAGATTTCCCGGTTCATAGGGGAATGACTTACGAAGATCTATGTTTTGGAACCCTGTTACTTTCTGGAATATTAATGAAAGAGGCATTGATAGCATGGACTCAAGGAAAATGGGGTGAAATGAGGTACAAGCAAGGTGAGAGTGATTGGCCTACTTTCCGAAATGCTTCTGAGGATGTGCTTCAAGTAGTACAACAAAAATTGGAAGATAGGACATATGCCCACTATGTTGATTGAGGTGAGAAAATGGACATACCGTATTCATCGGATGCAATGAAAGGAATGAGAGCAATTGTTTGCGGGGCGTCTAAAGGTATTGGAAGGGCAACGGCTGAGATGTTTGCATCATGTGGTGCTGAAGTAATTGGTTTAAGCAGAAGTGCACCCGAAATTCCAGGAGTAAAGTCTGTAAAAATAGATCTTGAAAACGAAGATGAAATTCAACTAACTATTTCTAAAATCCTAGATGCTGGACCAGTACATATTCTGGTAAACAATGCAGGAGGCCCCCCAGGAGGACCATTGCTTTCCAATGATTCACAAGCATTTGACGCGCCTTTCAAAAGGCATTTGTTTGCTGCACATAGTATTACCCGAATGGTTGTTCCTTCAATGGAAGAGGCAGGAATAGGTCGAATTGTAAATATTATTTCTACGTCTGTTAGAGAACCTATACCAAACATCGGATTATCAAATACTCTCAGAGGAGCGATGGCTTCATGGGCTAAATCTCTAAATCTAGAATTGCCTACATGTATAACAATCAATAATATTCTTCCGGGGTTTACAGATACTGGCCGATTAGATTCTCTAGCAAATTCTATTGAAGAAAAAACTGGAAAGAGTAAATCTGAAATCCATGACGCATGGATGTCTCAAGTTCCAATTCAGCGATTAATTAATCCAATGGAAACTGCATCTGCAATTACTTTCCTTAGTCTGCCTCAATCAGGTGGCATCAGAGGTGTCAGCCTAGCAGTTGATGGCGGAAGAATGAGATCTATTTGAGGGATAAAATGGAAGACACACTAAGTCCTGAAGCTGCTGCTTCATTACTACAAGCAATTGCAGAAGGGCAAGGTATCGAGGAAAGTGTATCTACTCAAACGTTGTTAGCTTTGGCAGAAATGGCATTAGATCTTGAAAGGATGGGCATTTGCGAAAAACTAGCGTTTTCCGCACATGCAAAGGCATCATATGATGAAGATAAAGAATCTGTAGCTTGGGCATTGTTCTTAATTGCACGAGTAAAACTCACAGACACATTACAACGCATTCAAGAGGCGAGACTTGATGATCAAGAAATTCATATTGATGTAGGGTTACTAGGAGCCCTCCAAGAAGCGAGAGAAGCAGCAGAAGTTCTACAAAATATTAGACTAATCGGAAATATCGAACAATTAGAAGGAATTCATCATAAAGCACTCGGAAACATCACAGGCGCTAGAGATTCATTTGTTAGAAGTCTTGCATCTAAAGAAGAAATAGGAGATATTCTTGGTACCGCAAATAGCCTACATAGTTTAGGAGAAATAGCAATGGATCAAAATCAATTTGAGGATGCATTAGCATTTTTTGATCGTGCTGCTGAAACCTATGAAATGGCAGAAGAAATGTTAGAATGTGCTCATTCATTGTCATTATCTAGTCATGCATTAATTCAGATCAATCGTCTTGAAGAAGCAAATGAACGACTAGAGAATTCTCTTGAAATTGGAAGAGAAATGGAAGATATTTCAACACAAATTGTCGCACATTGGGGCCTTGCAGATTTAGGACACTTAACAGGAAATATTTCTCTTGAGTTAGAAAATCTCCAAGCTGCTGTAGTCCTTTTTATTCATCTAGAGAGACCAGTGCCAGAGGCATTAAGAAATAGACTAGATGAAATGATAGACTCTTTAGAATTACAAGAGTAAACACACGAACCATGAAGTGCAGAAGGCTGGTGAATATGGATATGGAGTTCGATGTATTTCTCTCCATCAGTCAAACACCGGATTCTTCGGGTTATATGCCTGATGAACAAACCATGATGAGGAATTACTTCGATCAAGTTGTAGCCGCAGACAAATTAGGTTATGGAATCGCTTGGATAGCTCAAGCTCATCTTTCTACTGAAACCCAAAAAACTAATTTAACCCCAGTTGTCCCTCATTTCCCAGGAGAAATTGGACTTTGCACTGACTTCTTTCAACTCGCTGGCGCAACATTTTCTCGAACAAAAAGAATAGAGATTGGAAGCGCAGTATTGAGTATATTAGCTAATGGAGGTCCGATTACTACTGCAGAGAGAATTGGTAATTTTTGTCAACTTTTAGGCTTAGAGGACCATGATCGAAAAGTGCATATCGGTTTCAGTGCAGGTCGTTTTGAATTCATGGCGAGACCATATGGAATAGTACCTAGAAATTCGGTAGAAAATGCTGCTTGGTCTGTTTTACGAAATAGAATTTTTAGAGAAGCCACTGAAATTCTATTACGACTTTTACGTGGTGATTCTATTTCTTCAGAAGATATCACATCAACGGTACTAACCGAAGACGATTTCAGAACAGATGATGAATGGAAAAATGTCCAACTTGCAGCAAAAAATGAATACAATTTACCCTCGATTCCGGATAAAGTTTCAATCGCGAAAAGATATGCGTTTGAAAATCTCAAAATTATTCCACAAAATTGGCCTCGTGATCGATTGAATCTTATCTTAGGATCTCATGATTCAAACACACAAATTTTTGCAAATAAATTCATGCCAGTTCAAGTGTTTAATCTTAGTATTACTCCTCCCGAAGTCATTGATGCAACCCATCAAAGAATGACTGAAAACTATCATCCTGACGGCGGGAAATGGGAACGCAGAATGATGCCTAGAACTCTAATGGTATTTCTAAATGAAGAAGAAGGACTGACTCCAGAACAGCGATCTCAGGAAGCAAAGAAAGAGGCAAAAAATGCACTGCAGTCTTACTGGTCTGCATTAGATGGGACAATTGACCCAGAAAAAGTCGAAACGGCCACCGATAATGCCGTGATTGGAAATGCTGAAGAAGTAGCAATTCAGATTCTAGAACGTTTCAATCCAGAAGATAGAATCATGTGTTGGTTTGATTTTTTCAATCATGATTCTGAAAGAGTAATCAGAAATATGGTGGCTTTCATGGAGAAAGTAAAACCTAGGATAGAGGGGAACTAAGATGACTGAGCAAGACCGCCCTTCTTCTGTTTCTCATGGCCGACCAGGATCTGGAATATACCCTTCTAATCCATTAGGTGAAAAACACGAAGGAATTCCTACCGGGCGTGATGTGGAATGGGAGCCATTAGTTGATTTCAGACGATTGGATGTTTCTGAAAATACCATACACGGAGCAATTTCTTGGGTTCATGGAGACGAAGTGATTCATTCATTTGGCGGAAATGTATTGGTATATGGCAGATCAATGATGAAGCCATTACTAATGAAAATCTTCACTGACGTTTTGGATGATGTGTTAACTGACGAACAGAAAGCCATTGCATGCTCATCCCATAATGGAGATACGGAACACGTTGCAACGGCTCAAAGTATTCTTACTGAATCAGAATGGGGGTTAATGCAATGTCCTTTAGATGTTCCATTAGTTCAATTTGGAAGGCAGGTTCGGAGACCTAGAAGGTGGTTCCATACTTGTTCTGGAGAACATGCTGCTCTTCTTCGAGCACTACGTCTGAAAGGAATCAATCGTGCAGGCTACACCTTACCTACATCATCATGGTTCCAAGATTTTATTGACCTATTAAATTCAATGTTGCATCCTGATTGGAAGCCTTTGAGAATTGCAAAAGACGGATGTGGTCTACCCACTGTATCGAATACAGTGGATGAATTAGCAACTCTTTTCTCAGCCTTAGTTAGAACTAAGGATGATGATTGGATTTGGGACGCAATGTGTAAACATCCTGATTTAATTGGTGGGTTTAATCGGCTAGATTCGACCATTATCAAGGCTGGTGAAGGACGTGTTCTTGCTAAGGAAGGTGCAGATGGACTCTTAGGAATTGCAATTGAACATGACGACTGGCCCAAAGGACTAGGCATTGTAATCAAGATCGCTCATGGATGGAATAGCCAAGCAACATGGTATGTTGCACGTGCAGTTCTAGGAGTCTTAGGAATTCAGTTAAGAAATCCATATCCATTGCATAGGCAAAAGGCATTCATTGTCCCAGGCATTGTTCCTGAAATGTATCTTAAACAACTTGAATCCGTAGTTACATGGGATGAATGGGATCCTGACCAAGATAGATTCCAGATTCTAGAAAATCAAGATAATCTAGCAAGAAATCCACATGGAAATGAGGGGCGGATGTGATCAATTGATTGATGTCCCCAACCATATCGGTGGCAAAGAACTTCAATCAATTGATGGAGAATGGATACTAAACTATGCTCCATCAACAGGAGAGATCATTTCTCGAATACCTAAATCAAACATTCAAGATGTGAATAATGCAGTAAAAGTTGCTAAAGAAGCAGGGGAAGGTTGGGGCTTACTATCTAAAAATGAAAGGGCAGATTGGTTGGATCGAATTGCAGATTCATTAGAACGTCGATTTGATGAAATTGCTTCATTGGAATCCTTGGATACCGGCAAACCAATCAGAATTTCTAGAGCAGTAGATGCTACAAGATCAGTAACAAACTTTAGGTTCTATGCACAACAAATTAGAGAATTAGAAGATGAAAATTTTACAATGGAAAATGCCACTAATCATGTCATCAGACGTCCAGTTGGGGTTGGAGTTCTTATCACTCCGTGGAATCTACCTCTCTACTTACTTTCATGGAAGGTTGCACCGGCTATTGGTATGGGTAATACCGTAATCTGCAAACCTAGTGAATTGACTCCTATGACTGCTAATCTAATGATGCAAGTGATCAAAGATTCAGGTCTACCTGATGGAGTAGTTAACTTAATTCATGGAACTGGTAGTGAAGCTGGCGCCCCACTAGTTTCTCATCCTGATGTCCGATTTGTTTCATTTACTGGTGGAACTTCTACTGGTTCAATCGTAGCTAGAGATGCTGCGGCTTCGTTCAAAAAAATCAGTCTAGAGTTAGGAGGTAAAAATGCAACTATTATTCTTGACGATTGTGATTTAGAGAAACATATGGATTCTATTGTTAGAGCATCTTTCTTGAATCAAGGGCAAGTATGCCTATGCGGAAGTCGAATATTAATTCAAGATTCTATTTATGATTCCTTCAAAAATAAATTTGTAGAGGCTGTAAATCATCTAAAAATAGGTGACCCGACAGACGAGAACACAGATTTAGGTTCATTAATCAGCCCACAACATTTGGAAAAAGTAAGTTCTTATGTCAATTTAGCAATCGAAGAAGGTGGAACGATACTTACCGGTGGAGAAACACCAGTAATAGGTACTAGATTTGAAGGAGGAAACTGGATCAGTCCAGCAGTAGTTGAGGGGCTATCTCACGAATCAAGATGTGCTACTGAAGAAATATTTGGACCATTAGTAACCTTACATCGATTCTCAGATGATGATGAAGCAGTAAGAATTTCGAATAATACTAGGTATGGATTAGCAGGAAGTATTTGGACTAAAGATTCACTTCGAGGAGAAAAAATAGCTAAACAAATGGACACAGGAATGGTATGGATCAACACATGGCTTCACAGAGATCTCAGGGTTCCATTTGGTGGAGTAAAAGATAGTGGATTAGGAAGAGAAGGTGGGAAATGGAGTTTAGGATTTTATTCCGAAACCTCTAACATTTGTATTATGGATGACTGAATTTATTCTTCTTCATCTTCAGGTAAATGCCCAATCATCCAATTAAGTGAAGGAAATAATATTGCAAAAAGGGCGATAGTAATCAAAAATGATGTGTCTAAAACTTCTACACCTATTTTCCCAATCACTAATCCAGAACATGCACCCATTCCTGCCCATATTCCAATCCTAAACGGAGGGTATGAAGATCGCCATATACTAATACACTGAATTAACCAAATAAATCCGACAATCGTTGGCCACATTAATGCAAAAATAGCAATGGGCCAGTAACCCAAATGGAGTCCAAGTATTCCACCAAAAATTCTCTCTTTTCCTCTACCTTGAGGATCACTATGAATAATTGGTAGAATCGCCATCATTGGAGTAAGTAATAACAAAGAAAATACAGGTTTCTTAAGTTCAAAAGGAGGAGTAAAATCGATGAGCATGATCAATGAAGAAATTGTCATAGAAAGGATAAATGGACCAAAGGCAAGACCCATTGGCATTCGGCTCCATCTCATACCCTTCGGTTGATTACTCAAGCATTCAATCCTGCCTATTCTAGTATCATTCAAACAGTGTATTGATGTGCTTGAAATTTATCCGAGCATTATGACCGGTGAAATTGTACTGGGCGCTCTTGCCCCACATCCGCCTCATTTGGTATATGCAGAGAACCCCGAACAAAACGAAGCTTATGCAGAAGGTGGGTGGGAAACCCTTCGTTGGGGATATCAACGCCTTGCAAGGAAATTAAAGACTATTGATTATGATGCAATGGTAGTATTTACTCCCCATTGGCAGACATATATTGGAACTCATTTCCTTGGCCTACCACACTTCAAATCTAAATCAGTCGACCCAGTTTTCCCAAATTTATTTCGTTACAATTATGATCTAACTGTAGACGTCGAATTAGCCGAAGCCATGCACGATGAAGCCGCAAATTCTGGAATAATTACGAAAATGATGAGAAATCCTGATTTTCGCGTAGACTATGGTACTATCGTAAGTTGTCATTTACTTAATCCAAGTTGGGATAAACCAATTGTCACTATTTCTAGTAATCGAAATACGCACTACTACTCAGCAGAAGTAATGAATGAACAGTCGGCAGCGTTAGGGAGAGCTTGTAGAAAAGCAATAGAAGAAAGTGGAAAGAAAGTTGTTCTAGTAAGTAGCCATAGTCTATCCCACAGACATTTCACTACTGAAGCACCATTACCCGAAGATATGAGCAGAGAACATATTTACAACCATAGTAACTACGTCTGGGACATGAAACTAATTGAAATGATGAGAGAAGGAAAGATGAAGCAAGTAGTGGACATACTCCCAGAGTATACTGAGCAAACAATTGCTGAAACAGATGCTGGTGCATTTACATGGATGATGTCAGCGCTAGAATTCCCTCAATATCCAGCAGAAATCTATGGTTATCAATCAGTAATAGGGACAGGAAATTTAGTCGCATCTTGGGACCCAAATGAACAAACAAGAGAATTGGTTCTGTAGGTGATATTATGGAAGAAGAACCAATTTTGTTTGGGATTTACTGCCCTCCTCATCCTCATCCACTACTTTGTCCCGATGGAAATTCAGGATATAGGAATTTAAGAAATGCTTTCGAAGACTGTGCTAAAAAAATTGAAGAAAGTGATGCTGATCTAATTTTGGTATATTCTACCACATGGCCAAGTGTAGTAGGGCATCAAATTCAAGCACTAGAAAACCCTGTATGGACTCATGTGGATGATGATTTTCATTATCTTGGAAGTATGCCATATGAATTCTCAATAGATGTTGATTTTGCAACCTCGATGAAAGATGCTGCAGTAGAAAGGGGACTATATGCTAGAACAGTAGCATACGAAGGATTTCCGATAGATACTGGTTCAGTAGTAGCTCTTAGTTTATTGAATCCTGAAAATAAAATTCCTGCTGTCATTCTTTCTAGTAATATGTATGCTAATAGATCAGAGACCATTGTATTAGGTAAGGCTGCTCGAGATACTCTGCAATCGCAAGGTAAAAAGGCAGTAGTCGTGGTTGTTTCCAGTCTCTCGAATAGAATGTTTACCGAACACATCGATTCATCAGAAGATAAAATACATTCTCAGAAAGATGATGATTGGAACAGGAAAATTTTAGAGTTCTTCGCCGATGGAAGATTAGAAGATTTAAGTCAATTAAGTCGAGATATACATGGTCAAATTCGTGTACAAAAGGTTGTGGCATACAAACCAGCCTGGTTCATGGCATCTACAATGGGGCAACATAACAACTACGACGGAGATGTGTTAGCCTACGAGCCATTACATGGAAGTGGTGGCGCAGTTATTACACTCACTCCATCAGGAGGATCTATTGGAGACAAAGAGTTTGATGAAGACGATGTAGAATACTACCGCGGCGATAGAAATGTTCTGGATAAGGGGATGTTAGAATGAATTCAGATAAAGATGTGATTATCTCTGATAATGCACCAGTTGCAGTTGGAGCATACCCTCACGCTCGTCGTGTAGGAGATTTTATTTTTCTTAGTGGAGTAGGGCCTAGACAACCTAAAACTAATGATATTCCTGGTGGACCAATTAAAGACAAAGAAGGAAATCCATTGAATTACGATATTAGAGCCCAAACTGAGGCTTGTATCTTGAATATTGAAGCGATTCTAAAATCTAGTGGAGCAAAATTAGAAGATATTATCGATGTTACTTCTTTTCTAGTTGACATGGACAGAGATTTTGAAGGCTATAACGAGGTTTATGGAAGATTCTTTACAAATATACAAGCCACTAGAACTACTCTCGCAATAACTGCGCTTCCCACACCTATTGCTGTTGAAATGAAGGTAATTGCAAATTTAGGGTGATTTCTTGGAAAGAAGACCATTTGTTGATATAAGTCAATTATTTGATTTTTCATCTTTAATGAAAAAATCCGTTGGATCGTTTGGTGCTGTGATTTTATCTCTATCTGCAATGGTGGGAAGCGGAATTTTTGTTCTACCTGCCTTGGCTGGAAAAGAGCTCTACTATTCAAGTGGCGGAATTGAAGGATCTTATGCTGCTCTTTGGTTAGCATACATTCTATCTGGCCTTGTAGTGATACCCGGAGCAATTTCAAAGGCAGAATTATCTTCTGCAATGCCAAAGTCAGGTGGAGCATATGTGTATATTGAACGAACATTTGGACCGATTATAGGTACAATTTCAGGATTAGGATTATGGTCGTCATTCATGTTAAAATCTGCATTTGCACTAATTGGATTTAGTGCATACGTCGTCTCAATTCAAGGAACTTTAGGAATTACTTTCGACGATAATGCTGCTAAAATATTAGCAATTTTGATTCTTATATTAGTAACAGCAATAAACATTAGAGGAGTCAAACTTCTGAAGAAAATCCTCACTCCAATTATTCTATTTTCAGTATCAATGGTTCTAGTTCTTTGTATCCTAGCATTCTCAAATGGAACTGCATCTTCAACTAGTGTACCCTTTGATGCTGCAATCAATGTAATGAGTAGTACAGACGGATGGATAGGATTAGGGTCTGCTACTGCCTATGTTTTCTTAGCATATGTAGGCGTAATCAAAATTGCTGCTGTAGGAGAAGATGTTATTGAACCGGAAAAAAATCTACCCATTGGGATGTTCTATTCTCTTGGAATTGCTATGATAATATACGCAGGAGTTTCATACACATTATTCTCAGTTTTCGATGGCTCAGATTTAGGAATTGGCAATGGTGCAGATCCTTCAAGAGCACCAATATATGCTCTCGCGCTTGAAGTCGGGGGGAGTACTGTTGCATTCATTATTGCTATTCTTGCCATTCTTACAATGAGTGGAGGAGGGCTAACAGGACTTCTTGGAGCATCAAAATTCCCTTTTGCAATGAGTCGTGATAAACTTCTACCTAAAGAATTAGAAGAAGTACATCCAGTTCATGAAACACCTCATCGATCAATCTATGGAACAAGTATCTGTATGGGGCTAGCTATAATTTTCCTTGACGTCGCTACTGTAGCCAAGTTAGCATCTGGATTCATGTTAATGATCTTTACAGCAGTAAATATCTGTGTAATTGTGCTTAGGAAGGTAGAAAATGAGCATACATGGTATCAACCTAAATATCGTTTACAATCTAGTCGATTGGTACAATATTTCGGAATTGTTTCGACTCTTTCACTTCTGGTTCTAATGGGATCGCAAGCAATCATAGGTGCAGGATTTGCAATCGTGTTGGGAATAATACTTTACGCATCTTATGGAAGAAAACATGTAACAATCACAGAAAGACCATGGAACACATTTTTTGCACAGATTAAAGATAATGAATCAGAATTAACTAGAGCAGTGACTGCATTCAATGCTTCAGATTTGGAGAATAATAATCACTTAAATCTCAAGGAATTTACAGCTGCAATCCGATCTTTAGATTGGTTACCTTCTGAAACCGATATTATCAGGGATTTCTTCCATCTTTTAGATCAAAATAATGATGGAATTTTAGATATAGATGAATTCTTGATGGTAATTAGGACCATGTCATTGGAAGAAGAATAGCATCCGCTCTATTGAAACCTAATAGAGGAGTCCCAAACAAGGGGAACGCGCATGTCAGTAGCAGGTAAGGCACGAAAAGTGACCACGAACACACTTCAAGAAATGAAGCGTGAAGGTGAACAAATCACTATGCTGACCGCATATGACTATTCTCTCGCTAGATTAGTAGACCAAGGGGGAGTAGATGTAATTCTTGTTGGAGACTCCGCTTCAAATGTAATGGCTGGAAATGATACAACAGTTCCGATTACTCTAGATCATATGATTTATCATGCTCAATGTGTTTGTAATGCTGTAAATCGAGCATTAATTGTAGTTGATATGCCTTTTGGCACCTATCAAGGAAACTCTAGACAGGCATTAGATTCCGCAATTCGAATAATGAAAGAAAGTGGAGCACATTCTGTAAAACTGGAAGGAGGTAGAGAAGTGGTTGAATCAATTCAGAGAATACTAACTGCGGGTATACCAGTAATGGGGCATCTTGGTCTAACTCCTCAATCCATCTATAAATTCGGAACATATACTGTAAGGGCTAGAGAAGATGCAGAAGCAGAGAAACTAATTGAAGATGCCAAAATGTTGGAAAAAGCAGGATGTTTCGCAATAGTTCTTGAAAAAATTCCTGCTAAATTGGCCAAGCAAGTTTCAGAATCGATTTCGATTCCTACTATCGGAATTGGTGCAGGTTCAGATGTTGATGGCCAAGTGTTGGTATTACATGACATGTTAGGTATAACAATGGACTTTAGTCCTAGATTCCTCAGACGATATCTCAATCTAGAAAATGATATCCGGAATGCTGTAGAGCAATATGTTTCTGATGTTAGATCTCATGACTTCCCTAGTTCTGATGAACAATATGAATGACAATATACGACCTATTTACCATATTGTCAACTCTGCTTAATGCCTTGCTTCTCTGGCACATTTCTCAAATCACTGTGAATACTTAGACGTAGAACACATACTGCCAAAGATGCTGATAGGATAAATAAAACAGCACCTGTATAGCCAGGTGTTCCAATTCCTACTCGAATAACAACTGTTGAGAGAATGAATCCAGTATTACGAGCAAGTTGTGGGAAATCAATGATGTGCTTGTATGAAACAAGGAGAATGATAATGTCTGAAACGATGAGCCAAGTGAAGAAATCAGAGAAGAATACAGTACGGCTCAAACTAGTTTCTCCGTCAAGAACACCCATTGACCATGATGTAAACGAATACATGGCAACTAGAACATAGACCATTGCTAGCCCAGATGCCAAGTGTTTCTTTTGCATCACAAATGCTTGGATTGAGTCATCTTGTTGGCTAATATCTACTGAAATTGCTGTTTGAGAACGGAAATACAGAGATGTTGCAAACAATAAGACAAACACGAGACCTTCCATAGCAATGAAGGCAACATCTGAATCGATGCTCACATCAGAGACTCCAATGTCTGAAAGATTTTTGAAAATGTCACGGACGACAAGAAGTGTAACAACCTCGAATTGTTTACCAATTGAATTTGAAAATGATTCAGGTATTGCTCGGATTAACTCGTAAACTTCGTATGCAAGAATAATGGAAAATGGGGTATAGAGTGCATCAAGATATGAGTCAATGAATGGAATAAGTTCGATTGATTCAAGTGAGCCAATATCATACAATAAACAGCATAAGAGATGAATGATAAAACCTGCAATAGCGACGTTAATGGCCAACTCTCTCAGAAATTTATCGGTTGACTGACCGAGTACGACTTCATGAAATCTTGATGTTTTCACATTATCCGATTTGGTGTGTGTTGTAAATAGGGTTGTTCAGATGCATCAGGGGAGCGTTCCAAAGTTGCGCTAAAATCGATAGTACTAATCGTTAAGAAACCATTAGACTACGGGCAATCGACTACCTACCATCCTGTATCCCATTCTTCTTCAACATCATCTAGATTATTTGTTGACGTTTCTAATTGATTAGAACGGTAGGAATCAATCTGTTGCTTAGTCCAACCTGCAGAGGATAATTGTTCATCAGACCACTTAGCGAGATTATTATTCGGAACAGGAGAAGATTCAGTTGTAGAATCAGGTAATTCCGAACTCATCAATGGGCGACTAAGATTTCCAATTAAGGAAGATTGCGACTCTAAATTAATTGTAGAGGGCGCAGGAGCAACTGGAGGGGGGGAATATGTTGTTTCAATCTCAGAAGTCTGTGGAATTATTTCTTGATCTACTAATTTTCTTTCCTTGATGATCTCTTTTGTTTTTCGATCTGCTGCAATTAAAACACCCAATATCATCAGTAAAACAATTACTCCTCCGAAGATTGCAGCCCCTGCATCTGAACCGAACAAACCATCCATCAAAGTAGATTCAATCGTGATATATTCTAATCCATATCCTTCATCATAAGTTCCTTGCAAACGAGCTTCTCCTTCTCCTTTCAAATCAAGAATCCAACGACCATCTATACATTCCATAATTCCTGCATCTGTTTCAAATTCCACTGCACACACGGCTATGGTTACCTTGTTGTCCGCAATATCGTATGCTCTTACCTCAATTTCTACTGATTCTCCTTGCTTCAATTCTCCTTTGATATCGAATTCAAGTGAATGCGGTGGACCGGGTAAAACACTAACCAGTATTTCCCAAGAGACCTCTCCAACAGATGCAGTTAACTGAACGGTACCTACTCCTTCTGCAGAATAAACAAAATTTCCAGTTCCAACAGAAGATACTTCAACTGTACCAAATCCTTCTGGAACAGTCCAATCTACATCAAAAGGATATGAAGAACCAGCTAAATCAAAGCCATTTACAGTCAAATTTAATTCAGAACCAGTTTCAACAGAAAGTGCCAAATCGCCATCAGATCTAACTTCTATTGAAGACGGAGTTCCTTGTTCAACTTCTATAGTAGCGGATGTGACACGTGAACCCAGAGTAGCAACTATTCTGTGTTGGCCAGGCATTGAAGGAGTGAAATAATTAGTATCTAAGTTGATGGAAGAATTCGGAGATGCACCCTCTATTATTGACCATTCTAAACCAGTCAAATCTACAGGATTTCCATCAGCATCAAATCCTTGAGGATTTAGATCAAATGGGACATCTACAGGTATGGTCAATGAATGTCCCGAAATTTCTAATAAAATCAAACGACCTGATTGAACAACAAAGCTAATGGAGGCTGTACGAATAATAGAGGGAGTTATTGGATCGTTAGCTTCTGCTAAAATAGTGATTAATCCTTGAATTGATGCATCAAAAAGTACTGATTCTCCAAAACTTGAATTTAAGCCAATCACTGTATTTTCTATTTCCCAAGTAGAATTAGCGGACCAACGATTACCTCGAATATCTTCCCACATCGCATTAAGAATAATTTCATCATCAGCAGTAATTTGATCTAACGGGAAAGAAGAGGATATTGCCAATCTCCTAGCCGAACCATGAGTGACATTTACTTCTAATTCTGCAGAAAATTCTCCATCCCCTACAATCAAAGTTTGATTACCATCCTGATTAGGAGTCCAACGGAAACCACCACCTTGTAACATTTCAAGTACCGAACCTTCTGGTAAAGTCCAATTGCTAGTTGGAACGACTATTGCTTGCCGATATCCCTGTTGATCCACTCGTTTTAATACCAAATCAATTGATTCATCAGCAGTTACTTCAATATCACTTGCAGTCAACTCTAATCCTACTACTGTGCCAATTACTACTGTAATTGAAACTGTCTTGTTTACATTTCCTGAACAAACCCAAACAGAGGCACTGCCTAATCCAGATGGAGAAAAGCGAAATTGTTCAGAACCTAATTGTGCAGTTGTTCCTCCAAGAGATCCCATTTCATAACCAGCGGAAATCGTATTTCCAGATCCATCTTTCAAAGAAAATGAGAAATCTTGAACCTCATCTGCTGATAAAATCACAGGACCAGGTGGCAGTATTTCGATTGATTGAACAGAAGTACTGCCCGCGCATGATCTGGCAGAAGTGGATGATGATGATGAAATATCTGTTAAATTATCATGTACAGATAGTGAAGAAATTAGCAATATTGCTAATAGACATACCATTACCCTAGGCGAGTCCATGTTCCTACCTCATCGACCTGCCAATAACTTGTGTTACCCATACCATCATGATACCATCCAGTTTGTCCTTGTATGGTTCCATCACAAGCCAACATCACCCCGGAAGAAACTGATTCCTGTTTCACTTCAGTTTCAACTAGAATAGGTTCTGGTTGTGTAATTTCTACTTCATCTAACCCCTTAGGTCGAGGAGGAGCCTGTACAGAATCAACATGCGGAGATTGTTCAAAATTAGATTGTGGTAAAGATGAGACTTGAGATTGCTGAGTTACTGAATTTGTCGCACCCATTGCAGCCATATTCGCAGAATTCTGCCTAGCTTGTGATGCACCCCATGATGGAGCCATACTCGAAGAGGAGCGATGCCTACCTCTTCTATGAGATGAAGTAGAAAATGCAGAGGAAGGAGGAGCGCTGAAAGCTACACCAGCAGGAGGAGGAGAAGGGCTAGAACGCTCCTCTGATATTGTGTCTTCATCTCCTTCAAATATTTCCTCTGCTTCATTTCTGAATTTAGGCAAGAGAACAAGCATTACTGCAAGAAGGAATACGACGGAAACGGAACCTAGGGCCATTCGCCCCATATTTGTATCTGTTAATTTTGAGAGTGCACTAGGAGTTGCGGAAACAAAAATAGTTTGTTCTAATTCGAGATATTTTACTGTAATTGGAACGTTTTCGCCATAGCCATCTATCTTCATTCTCCATACATCTGACTGAAGGTGCTCTGCATCTCCAATTTCTGTTTCAACAATAATCTGTGAATGTGCAACAGTAATTGGATTTCCTGACGCATCTAAGATCTTCAAGGTCAAATCAATGATCTCCCCTTCTGAAAATATCTTTCCTTCTTCAACATCCATGACTATAGAGATTCTATCAGGTATACCAGATACTACAGTGATTGATAATATCGAATCTGCAACTCCTCTTCTTGCGATTATATCCCAAGAACCTATTTCTCCAACTACGTATACATATTCACCGGGTGAATTACCTGG
>CENX01040556.1_pt1 | contig 29228 bp, 25 predicted proteins | sample 361321 | NCBI WGS metagenome assembly CENX01 (sample SAMEA2619678, study PRJEB7988) | marine metagenome | isolation source: saline water (ENVO:00002010), including | reverse complement strand
TTTAAATGTTATTTAGGGATTGTTCCATCAACCCCTTCAACATAGAAATTCATGCCAAGAAGCATACCATCGTCAGCCATCTTTCCTGCTGGAATCACAATCTTACCAGATTGATCCTTAATCGGTCCAGTAAACGGATGCACTGTCCCTGCTATTATTCCATCTTTAGCTTTCTCAGCCATGGCAACAACATCAGATGGGATAGCTTTGTTATAAGGAGCCATTTTTACCATACCTGACTTAAATCCACCCCAAGTATCTTGAGAACTCCATGTTCCATCAAGCATAGCTTTGGTACGATTAATATAATATGCATTCCAGTCATCTATAATCGCCGTTAATTGGGCTTTAGGTCCAAAATTAACCATATCGGAAGCTTGACCTACAGCCCAAACTTTATTTTTTTGAGCCTGTTGAAGAGGAGCTGGGGAGTCCGTGTGTTGAAGTATCACATCTGCACCCTGAGCAATGAGAGCTTTCGCAGCATCGGCCTCTTTGCCTGGATCAAACCAAGTTGAGACCCAAACAACCTTTATCTTTATTTTTGGATTAACTGAACGCGCCGCAATAATTGTTGAATTGATTCCCCTAATTACTTCTGGGATCGGGAAAGAAGCCACATAGCCAAGAATATTAGATTTCGTCATTTTACCGGCTATCAAACCTACAACGTGTCTTCCTTCATAAAAACGTCCGGAGTAAGTTGCGAGGTTTTTTGACCGCTTATAGCCAGTCGCATGCTCAAATTTAACTTTAGGAAAACGCTTAGCAATCTTTAAAGTAGGATTCATATATCCAAAAGAAGTTGTAAAAATAAGATCATGTCCAGATCGAGCTAATTTTGTAATTACTCGCGTTGCATCTGCGCCATATGGAACCGACTCTACGTAAGTCGTTTTAACCTTGTCGCTAAAGGTTCTAGCGATAGCTAATCGACCAGCGTTATGCTGATAAGACCATCCATGGTCTCCAATAGGCCCAACATAAACAAAACCAACTTTTGCTTTTTTCTCGGCAGCACTTCCATCAGCTGCATTAAATAACATTCCGGTTATCAGAAAGACACCAAGAATTAAACGTTTAAAAATCATTAATTTTCTCCTATCTCTTATTAAAGTTAACCACATTAATCTGAAGCATGAAAACTTTTACCCAAGTCAGCTGGAGCATTTAACATCATCCTAGAACTATTATTTGATATAAGCACAAGAACTACTATTGTCGCAAGATAAGGTAGCATAGATAAAAATTGTGAAGCTATATCTACACCAAAACCTTGAGCGTGTAATTGAATAATTGTTATACCTCCAAATAAGTATGCTCCAAAAAATGCCCTCCAAGCCCTCCAAGAGGCGAAGACCACCAGAGCCAACGCGATCCAACCTCTTCCCGCTGTCATACCTTCAACCCAAAGAGGCGTATATGCAAGTGATAAATAGGCTCCACCTAAACCAGCCATTGATCCACCAAATAAAATACAACCCATTCTAACCCAAACGATTGAATATCCTATTGAGTGTGCTGCATGATGATTCTCACCAACGGCTCTAATGATTAAACCCAAGCGCGTTTTATTAAAAACATAAGTGATAAGAAAAACGGCTATAACTGATAAGTATACTAAAATATCATGGACAAATAAAAGTGGTCCCAAAACTGGAATTTGTTCGAGAAATGGTACTCCAATTTTTGGAAGTCCAGAAAATGTTTTTCCAACAAATCCATGTCCTATCAATGCTGAAAGTCCCAATCCAAAGATTGTTAAAGCTAACCCAGTTGCAACCTGATTGGCTAATAATCGTAATGTTAAGAAACCAAAAATAAAAGCTGTAAGCATTCCCCCAGCAGCTCCTGAAATTATAGCCAAGGCTGCACTCTCAGTTTTGACCCCTACCGCGAATGCTATAACAGCTCCAACTATCATCATTCCCTCAACGCCAAGATTTAGAACACCAGATTTTTCAACGACTACTTCACCTGCTGCCGCAAATACTAAGGGTGTAGATGCCGTTATAATAGTCAGTAATACCGGAACAAACAATTCAGACATAAATAATACTCATTCAACATTCCTATGCTTATTTTTATAACCGATAATTTGAATTCTATATCGAACGAGGACATCGGATGCCAATAAGAAAAAGAGTAACATCCCCTGAAATACGCCCGTAACTGCATTTGGCAGATTTAATTCGATTTGAGCATTATCTCCACCGAGATATGTCAGTGCCATGAGTAATCCGGACAACAGGCATCCTATTGGATGTAGGCGCCCCAAAAAAGCTACAATAATTGCGGTAAAGCCATAACCTGGCGAGATCACTGGAATTATCTGTCCTATTGGTCCAGAAACTTCAATAGTCCCCGCAAGACCTGCCAAACCACCACTGATAAGAAAACTGATCCAAATTATATTCTTACCTCTAAATCCAGCAAAATTTGATGCCATTGGCGCCATGCCCATTACGCGAATTTGAAATCCAATTAAATGGTAAGTCATTAAAATCCATGCAACGGGTACACAAATCAGCGTTATTATCCAACCCAAATGTAGTCGAGTTTCATCCAGAATTATCGGTAAAAGCCCAGCTTCAGGGAATAAACGCGACTCTGGAAAATTTTGTCCCTCAGGGTCTTTCCACGGGCCATGTATCAAATAACTTAGAATCAAAAGAGCAATATAAGTAAGCATTAAACTCGTTAAAATCTCATTTGTTCCAAATTTAATTTTTAAAAATGCTGGTATTCCAGCCCATACCATTCCTCCTAGAATCCCAAAAATAAGCATTCCCGGCATTAAAAATTGTGAGCTTGAATTAAAAAACAGCAAACCCAAACCACCACCAGCTAGTGCTCCAATCGTTAATTGGCCTTCTGCGCCAATATTCCAGATATTCGCCCTAAAGCAAAAAGACAGGCCAATAGCTATCAAAACCAAAGGCGTCGCTTTAACGCAAAGTTCAGCGACACCATCAATGGAGCTTACAGGTTCAACGAAAAAAGTTATAATAGCTTGAGTTGGATTAACTCCAAGAAAACTAAATATTAACATACCCGTTAAAAAGGTCATAATAACAGCAAAAACTGGCGAACAATAGACCATGCGCTCAGAAACCTGTCCCCGAAGTTCTAGCCTCATAATTGCGTACCTAAAATGTCATTTCCAGAGGGCTTTATACCGGACATTAACAAACCAACATTCTCAACAGTTATATTTTCAACTATTTCAGGTTTTGTCAGCTCGCCCTCACATATAACGGAAATTTTATCTGAAATTTCAAATAGCTCCTCCAAATCTTGGCTGATTACGACAACTACAGCACCTCTATCAGCTATATCCATTAACGATTGCCTGATATAAGCCGCAGATCCCGCATCAACACCCCACGTTGGTTGAAAAACAATCAGTACCTTAGGGTCCTGTAAGATTTCCCGACCAAAAATAAATTTTTGTAAATTTCCCCCAGATAAAGAATTTGCTGTTACATTAACGTTCGGAGTTTTCACATTAAACCTAGAAATAATTTTCTCGGCATATTCTCTAGATTTTGTAACATTCATAAAACCATTAAGCATTAATTTCATCGATTGATATCCAGATAAAAAAGCATTCTCCCACAACAGCATTTCCGGAACCGCTCCATGACCAAGGCGTTCTTCTGGAACAAATCCAAGACCTTTCTCGCGTCTTTTTCTAGGTCCTAGATTACCAACGCTAACTTGATCAATACTGACTAAACTGTCATCAGATGCTGTAATTTCACCACTAAGAACTTCCATAAGCTCGATTTGTCCATTACCAGCTATTCCAGCAATACCAAGTATTTCTCCTTTATGCGCTTTAATAGTAATATTTTTGAGGTCAGTGCCATGTTCCATAGTTGCCTGATGGTTCAAATTAATCACAGAGAAATACGGTTTTTCTGATACCAATCGTTCATTCTTTTTAGTCACAATTAGATTTGTGCCCATCATCATCTCAGCCATACTCCTAGGGCTCTCCTCCGATGGTATACACGTGTCAACAACTTCACCGGCACGCATGATCGTTGCCACATGGCACAAATCAATAATCTCCTGTAATTTATGACTGATATAAAGTATGGCGACACCTTGTGCAGACAATCTTCTTAGTGTTTTAAAAAGCTTATCGACTTCCTGAGGCGTCAATACTGAGGTGGGTTCATCCATAATTAGTAGTTTTGGATTTTGTATCAAGCACCGAACAACTTCAATTCTTTGACGTTCACCAACGGAAAGCGTATGAACATACCGATATGGGTCAAGCGGAAGACCATATTTTTCCGAAATATCTATAATATTCTGTTTAAGATTTTCATTTGCTAAAGTAGCCGGAATTCCAAGAGCAATATTCTCTTCAACAGTCATCGCATCAAAAAGAGAAAAATGCTGAAAAACCATTCCAATACCCAACTTTCTCGCAATCTGCGGGGTAATTTGAGAGATTTCAGAACCTTTCCATTTTATTTTTCCCGTGTCACAGCGTTGAACTCCATATATAATTTTGACAAGTGTAGATTTCCCAGCTCCATTTTCTCCTAAAAGAGCATGTATCTGACCTGGCTTAATTTCTAAATTTACTCGGTTATTGGCAATAACACCGGGATAACCTTTACAAATTTCAAGAAGCTCTAATATTGGTTTTTTATCTGCCATGGTTAGCCTTCTTAGAATTATTGAGTGCCATAAGAATAGCTTCAGGAGTAGCCGGGGCGTTCAATTTAGGTGGAATGTTTGAGCCGTTACTTCGGGAAATCGCATCTCGGATTGCCAACCATACGGATATAGCCAACATTAATGGAGGTTCTCCTACTGCTTTAGATCTAAAAATTGTTTGCGCTTTATTAGGTTCATCCTCAAGAATATGTATATTAAAATCTTGAGGAACATCTCGGCTACCCGGTATTTTATAAGTAGAAGGACCATGAGTTAGAAGTTCCCCAGTTTTATTCCATACCAACTCCTCAGAAGTCAGCCAACCCAAACCTTGCACAAAAGCTCCTTCAATCTGACCATAATCCACACGAGGATTAAGCGACTTGCCACAATCTTGAATGATATCAGTCCTTAATGTTCTGGACTCGCCCGTTAACAAATCAATGACAACCTCCGAAATCGCAAACCCATAGGTAAAATAATAGAATGGGGTGCCAGAACAGGAAATTGGATCCCAAGAAATATCTGGCGTTTTATAATAGCCCGTAGCGGATAGCGATAGGCGGGCTTCCCATGTCATTTGAGCTAAATCTGCAAATGATATATTTTTATTTCCACAATAAATTCGATTTTGCCGGAAATTTATTTTATTTTTATCTGACCCAAAATATTGAGCTGCAACTGCAATCATTCTATTCTTTATTTTATCAGCCGCATCATAGGCTGCCATTCCATTTAAATCAGAACCTGCTGATGCCGCTGTAGCAGAAGTATTGGGAACTTTGTCGGTTCGAGTCGCAGAAATTTTTATATTTTCAATATCAATCTGAAATACAGTGGCGACGACTTGAGCGATTTTAACAAAAAGCCCTTGACCCATCTCTGTCCCGCCATGATTTAGATAAACCGATCCATCAGTATAAACATGTATCAACGCTCCAGCTTGGTTCAAAGCTGGCATATTAAAAGAAATACCAAATTTTACTGGCATAGCTGCGATGCCCTTTTTTAGAATTGTATTTTCAAGGTTAAAATTTTCAATTTCTTTCTTTCGGGCCCTATAATCAACTTTTCGCATTAGCTCATCTGAGAGTTTGCAAATGATATTGTCTTTTACAATCTGACCATAGGGTGTCTCATTTCTATCATTAATACCGTAGTAATTTATTTGTCGAATTTCATCTATCGGCTTATTCAGATGAAAACTAATATGTTCAAGAATACACTCTATAATCAGCATACCTTGTGGTCCGCCAAATCCACGGAAAGCTGTATTGGATACTGTATTTGTTTTGCATGGATAACCTCGAAATCTTACGTTTGGCAAAAAATAGCAATTATCGGCATGGCATAATGAACGCGCTAATACTCCAGAACTCAAATCAGCAACATTGCCTGATCTCATTGCCATAGCAATGTCTATTCCTTCAATTTGTCCGTCCATACCAAATCCCACATCATACTCAAAATCGTAGTCATGTCGTTTCCCAGTAATGATCATATCAGCATCTCTTCGTAGCCTTAATTTCGATGGTCGACCAGTTTTAACAGCGACAAGCGCTGCCAACGATGCGATAATTGTCGGCTGACTCTCTTTACCACCAAAGGCCCCACCCATTCGACGAACCTCAACTGTTACCGCGTTCATCGGAATTCCCAAAACATTTGCAATTCCGTGTTGGGCTTCGGTTGGATGCTGGGTCGAACAATAGACACTAATATCTTTATCTTCTGGGCTGGGAATCGCGAGAGCTATATTAGCCTCGAGATAAAAGTGATCTTGTCCGCCACATTTCAGGGTTCCCTGTAAGCGATGATTTGCATTTTTGATAGCTTTATCTGGGTCACCCTTACAAATAACCGGAGGTTTAAAAGTAAAGCTATCTCTCTTAATAGCATCTTGGATAGACAAAATTGGTTCTAATTCAGTATAGTCTATTTCCACCAATTTTGAAGCATGGTAAGCTTGGTCGTATGTTTCCGCCGCCAAAATAAGAATGGGGTGTCCAACGTATTCAACACAATCAATAGCCAAGATTGGCTCCCCCTCAAAAACTGGAGCAACATCATTTTTACCAATAATATCGGCTGCAGACAACACTGCTAAAACACCGGGTGAAGAAAGAGCCTTAGTTGTGTTAATAGAGTTTATCTTAGCGTGGGCAATCGGTGAAGTAATTAGAATGCATTCCAGTGTATTCGGCAATCTCGGCATATCATCAATATAAATTGCCTCCCCGGTAACATGTTTTACAGCACTATCATGTTGAACATTATCATGTGCCGCCCCAATAATTTGGTTTTTATGAACCATTATAAATCGACCACTTGATTCGGCTTATTTGGGTCTAACAGATCAAAATAAAATCGTTTAAATAAATTTCCAGCTACCTGATTTCGATAAGTTGAACTAGCACGGAAATCACTGATGGGCTTAAATTCCTTTGAAATTTTCTCAGATACTTTATAAATATTTTCCTCATTCCATGTTTTGCCGATAAGTTTTTTCTCGGACTGATTTGCTCTCCTAGGGATTGCGTCCATTCCACCAAAAGCAATAATAGTTTTTGCTACAATTTCTTGGTTAAACTCAACTAGGAAAGCTCCTATTACAGCAGAAATATCCTGATCATAGCGCTTTGAAACTTTATAAGCTTTAAATGTTTGATTAGCATTAAGTTTTGGAATACTTACCGATTGTATAAATTCTCCCTTTTTAAGATTTGTTTTACGATAGCTAATAAAAAAATCTTCCAGATCTATTCTACGCTCCCCAAGATCAGAACAAATTTGAAGCTGAGAGTTCAAAGCCATCAAACACGGCAATGTATCGCCTATTGGAGATGCAGTTGCTATATTGCCACATAGAGTTCCAACATTTCTGATTTGATCAGATCCTATTCGAGTTACTAGATTGGCAAAAGAAGGAAAAAGCTTCTCTAAGTAGGGCAAAATTTCCGAATAAGTTACGGCAGATCCAATCGTCAAAGCCTCTTTTGTCTCTTCTATGATCCCAAGCTCTTTTACATCTCCAGTGAAAATAATTAACGGTGTCGTTTTCCTATCTTTACTAAATGAGATTCCTAAGTCTGTTCCTCCCGCAAGTAACGTAGATGATGGATAGGTAGAATAAATCTTTGATAATTCCTTTAAAGTCTTGGGTTTAAAAAATCGTTGTCCATCATGATTATATTCTGCAACGGTAGAAAGATTTTCTGATATAGCTTTTTTCTTGGTAAAGGTGCGTTCTTGACGTGCAGCATCAACAATTGACCTATAACCAGTACACCTGCACAAATTTCCTGCTAGAGCTTCATGAATATTTTTATCTGTTTGGATTTTATTACTATTATAAAATGCATATAATGACATCATGATACCTGGTGTGCAAAAACCGCACTGAGTGCCATCTCCCTCTACCATTGACTTCTGAATAGGTTCGAGTACAGCGCCTCTATTTTTAGATTTGCAAGCCAGCCCTTCAATAGTGAGTATGTGTTTTCCATCGGCCTGCGGCAAAACGAGCAAACATGAATTAATAACGCGATATGTAGTATTGCGTTTCTGCCTCTCAGCAATAATAACCGTACATGCTCCACAATCTCCCTCAGCGCACCCCTCTTTTGTACCCTTTAAAGAAATATATTCACGTAAGTAATCGAGTAGGGTCACCGTAGGAGAAATCCTTTCGATTTTCTGAGATACGCCATTTATTGTAAATTGGAGTGCCATAGAGTGGTCGACCTTTTCAATATTATTCAATCATACCCATTTTATTCAAAAATCTTTTTCATCGTTTGCTATTCATCTACCGGCATCCCCCGCCTTATCCAATCTCCAACACCCTGACGCTCCTTGTTGGTCATCTGAGTTTCATTAACAAGAGGCATAGCATTAGTGAGGACCGATTGTTTCATTATTTGAGAACCATATTTCTTTATATCATCAATTGTCTCTAGTTTTACCCCACCTGGAGCCTTAACAAAATCTTTATGTAATGGGTTCGCCGCATGACAACTAACACAATGGGTTTGAACTATCGCCAGCACATCATTTGAATCCAACTGATCTTCTTCTAAAACCTCAACGACATCTCGATGACTCACAAATATAATTAATATTGTCATAAATATTGCTGCCGATGGCCATTGCCATTTTAAACGATTTCCAGTTTTACCTTGATTTTTTGAATTAAAATAATCTCGAATTATCCCACCTACAATAATAACTAAACCAACAACGAGCCATGAGTGTTTTGTAGAAAATATCATAGGAAAATGTGAACTGATCATCATTAAAAGTACGGGCAAAGTTAAATAATTATTGTGAGTTGACCTCTGCTTACCCTCCTCCCCAAGAAATTGGGCCGGTTCTCCGCCATCAACAAGGGCTTTAATTATTATTTTTTGGTTCGGAATAATTATAAAAAAGACATTTGCCACCATTATAGTGCCAATCATCGCTCCAACATGAACAAAGGCGCCGCGCCCACTATATACATGAGTAAAGCCGTACGATGCCAATAATATCATTAAAAACACGATTATTGACAATATTAAATCGTTTTCCCCTAATTTTGATTTACATATGCCATTATAAATAAACCAGCTTAAGATAAAAGATCCCAAACTAATTATAACTGCTTGCCACACATTTATGTCCATGACCTCTTTATCGATTAAGAAGCTCTCAGCGCCCCAATAATATATAATTATCATCAATGAAAAGCCTGATATCCAAGTAAAATACGCCTCCCATTTAAACCAGTGAAGCTCAGAGGGCATTTTCTCAGGCGCTACAGTATATTTCTGCATAAAATAAAAACCACCCCCATGAACATTCCAGGCTGCACCTTTAACTCCTGATGGTAAACCATCATCTTTCCTGAGACTATAATCTAAAAACATAAAATAAAATGATGAGCCAATCCAAGCTATTCCTGCAATCAAGTGGAGCCATCTAAAGCCTAACTCAATCCAGTCCGCGTAAGCTATTTCAATCATTTATATTTACCTTTTAAAAGTTTAACTGCCACGATATGTGGTGTAAGAAAAAGGAGAGACAAGAAGTGGGACATGATAATGCTCATCTGAAGAACTAATATTAAACCTAACCGGAATAATATCTAGAAAATTATTTATTCCCATATCTGAATTTAGATTTTTAAAATATTCTCCTATATAAAAATTTAACTCATATGTCCCAACTACAAAATCCTCGCCCTCCAATATGGGTTTAGAACATCTTCCGTCCTTGTTTGTTGAAACCTTAATAATATTTGCAGTTTTACTTTTCAAAATTCTCTGCAGTTCAATCTGAACATTTGAGGCTGGACATCCATTTGAAGTATCCAGTACATGTGTTGTTAAAAAACCCATAATTATTATTTTATCCTAAATATTGAGCTGATTGTAGTTAATTTTCATCTAAGTTATAATGTGTATGTTACTTCAGCTTTAATAACCGATGCAAGTATCGTTATCATTAGCGCATTGGTAAGAGGAACTATTAAATAATGTCACAAAATAATAATTTAATTACCTACCCCCGAGATGTTAGAGGCTATGGAAAAGAAACACCCCAAGCTAATTGGCCGGGAAATGCACGGATTGCCCTTCAGTTCGTTATTAATTATGAGGAAGGAGGAGAAAATTGTGTATTGCATGGAGATAAAGCTTCTGAGTATTTCCTATCAGAGATTATAGGAGCTGAAGCACGCGAAGGCGTTCGCCATATGTCAATGGAAAGCCTATACGAATATGGAAGTAGAGTGGGGGTTTGGCGACTATTCGAACTTTTTAAGAACAACGACATCCCAATCACTGTCTTTGCAATCGCTATGGCACTTGAGAGAAATCCTCAAGTTGTTGAAGCCGCGCTGAGGAATGAATTCGAAATATGCAGCCATGGCTTAAAGTGGATTGATTATCAATATGTGCCAGAGGAGATAGAGAGAGAACACATTTATGAGGCTATTAAAATTCACACAAAAATGATAGGAGAGCGGCCTCTTGGGTGGTACACAGGCCGAACAAGTCCGAATACTCGACGTTTAATCGCTGAGGAGGGTGGTTTCTTATATGATTCAGACGATTACTCAGACGAACTCCCTTTTTGGTCAAAGATTGAAAAAAACCCACATTTAATAATACCTTATTCGCTTGATACAAATGACATGCGCTTTGTTTCATCTCAAGGCTTCAACTCTGGAGACCAGTTCTTTAACTATCTTAGAGATAGTTTTGATTGTTTATATGAAGAGGGAGAGACAATGCCCAAAATAATGTCTGTAGGCTTACATTGTAGAATTGCCGGCCGGCCTGGACGCTTTCAATCTCTCAAGAAATTCATTAAATATGTTCGTTCGCACGATAAAGTGTGGTTTTGTCGAAGAGTTGACATTGCTCGTCACTGGCGAGACATTCACCCATTTCGGAGCCAAGATTGATCTATAACGAAAATATTCCCACAAGAATGGAACTAAATAATTTTTTAGAAATATTCGGCGGAGTTTACGAACACTCAGAGTGGATTGCGGAAGAGGTGTATAAAACTGGTTTGAAAGACAAACACAATAGTGTTGAAGGTTTGTTTTCCATGATGAAAAATGTGGTAGACAACAGCTCTAAAGAACAAAAATTAAATTTGCTTTGTGCTCATCCTGATCTAGCAGGAAAACTTGCGATAAATAAAAATTTAACTATAGAGTCCATGTCTGAACAGAATAGTGCTGATCTAACAAATTGTCATGAAGATGAATTCCTAAAGTTCCAAAAACTAAATTATGATTACAGAAATAAATTTAACTTCCCATTTATTCTTGCTGTTCGCGGATATAATCGCGCAAATATCTTAGAAATATTTAGTGAAAGAATAAATAATAGTGTAGAAGCTGAATTTGCTGAAGCAATCCGACAGGTCCATCGGATTGCGCTACTACGTTTAAAAGATATAAAATAGGATATGGTTTTTATGGAAAAAGATAATACTACGATTCCAAAATTTGTGATGAATGGAATTAATCTAGCATCACCTCGCCTCAAGGCAGAGGTTATTTATGCCACCGATGATTTCTTTGCTGATAAGAATCGACTAATAAAAGTTACTGATCCCATTTTTATTCCTGACAAATATGACAATAATGGTAAATGGATGGATGGATGGGAGTCAAAACGCCGAAGAACTCCGGGCAACGATCATTGCATAATTCGATTAGGCACTAAAGGCATTATAAAAGGTGTTGATATTGATACGAGTTTTTTTACGGGTAACCATCCTCCCAGAGGATCAATTGAAGCTGCTTTTTTAGAGCATGAACCTGATAAAAATACAACTTGGACAGAGATTCTGACTATCAGCGATCTTGCTGCAAATAGCCATAATTATTTTGAAATATTTAATGGTGCACCCTTCAATTATCTGCGTTTTAACATTTTTCCAGATGGCGGTGTAGCAAGATTACGTGTTTATGGTATGCCGGTAGGAATTTGGGAACCTAACCCATTAGACGGTTTTCATGAATTATCTGCAATTATTAATGGGGGAAATATTGTAGGCTTTAATGATGCTCATTATGGTGATCCTTGGGTTATACTAGCGCCAGGTCGTGGCGAAAATATGGGTGATGGGTGGGAGACACGCCGCCGCCGTGTGCCGGGTAATGATTGGATAGTTATTTCTCTAGGAGCTCCGGGACTTGTAAAACGGGTTGAAGTTGATACAGCGCATTTTAAAGGTAATTATCCAGATCGATGTTCTGTACAAGGAGCCTTGATAAAAGAAAAAACCTCATTAGACATATTAACCGATAATTGTAATTGGCAAGAATTGATGAGCCAACAAAAATTAGAGATGGACAAAATCCATACATTTGAGGGTAGCGTAATCGAAAATATAGGCGCGATTTCTCACGTTAGACTGAATATTTATCCTGACGGTGGCGTGAGTAGATTTAGACTTTTTGGAGAACTTTATAATCATGGTTTTTGAATTTGTTCCAAAAAAATTAACTAAAGATAGCTTCAAACCTTTCGGCCAAGTTATAGAACGAGATGGAGCAGAGAGGATTTTAATTAATCAAGGTACAACTGAGCGTTTTCATGATTTAGCAAATATTGATATTAAAAGTAATAATGGTTTCCCAATGATAAGCATATTCCGCGGTCAACCAAGGCCTGAACCAATTAAAATTAAGATGATGGAACGTCATCCCCTGGGGTCTCAGGCATTTATGCCCTTACAAAATAAGTCGTATTATATAGTCGTCGCTGAAGAAGCTGCAGAGGTGGGCCCAGAAGACCTAAATATATTTTTTGCTACGGGAAATCAGGGTGTCAATTATAACCGTAATATTTGGCATCACCCACTACTTGTTTCTCAGAAGAATCATGAATTTCTTGTCATTGATCGCGGTGGTTTAGAAGATAACTGCGAGGAGCACTGGTTTACGGAGAAACAAGGATTTGCTCAACTTAATATCAAATAAAAGGTATCTTGGACTTTTTCTGGCACTATCTAGCGCCGCTAGTTTTATGATATCCAATACCTTTGCAGGCGTATCTTACCAAGACGGGGTTAACCCGCTTACCATATCGGCTACCAGATTCATACTTCCTGCAATTGCATTAGTTATCCTTCTAAAAATTCTTAAAATTGATTTAGTGTTACCTAAAAGACCCGGTTTAATATGCATATTACTTGGTGTAATTACTGTTATTTACACGATAGCCCTGTTAAATGCGATTGAACTTCTGCCTTTTGCAATAGCAATCCTTATTTTTTATCTTTTTCCAGTTCTTACTGGGCTCACTCTCTCAATTATAGGGGTAGCAGATACAACATTTAGAACGGCTGCAACCACATTAATTGCATTTTTTGGCTTAGCTCTGGCTCTTGGAGTTGAGTTTACTAATTTAGATGGCTTAGGCATGATCTATGCTTTGGTTGCTGCTATAGGCCTTGCCTCTGTCTCAGTAATTAGCAGCCAATTAATGAGCAACCATGACCCAAGAAAGATAACTTTATATATCTGCGTCTATACAACATTATTGATGGCCTTCATTAGTCTTGCTACTGGAAAATTGGCCCTTCCAGTCACATTTCAAGGTTGGACCAGTGTTATGATTTCTATAATTTTCTACGCTTATGCAATGATCTCATTTTTTATTGCTATTTCAATAATCGGTGCCGGCGACACAACTTTTTATTCAAATTTTGAACCCATTTTAGCCGTAGCCTCCGGTTTTCTATTTTTAGGTCAAAATCTTGTAATGTTTCAATACATTGGTATATTAATAGTTGTAATAGCCTTATTTCTCTCTGAAAATAAAAGTAAATCCAACTAACGTCCGCCGGTCACATCAATATTAGTTCCCGTAACATAAGATGCTGCATCAGAGAGCAACCAAATAATTGATTGTGCCACCTCCTCTGGTTGACCTACTCTACCCATTGGTAAACTCGGCCCAACTTTAACAATCCTTCCCTCAGGCTGAATTTCTGTATCTATCACCCCTGGACTTACGGCATTTACACGGAGTCCCTCTCCCGCAACCTCCTGAGCCATACCCCACATAAAGCTATCCACAGCGCCTTTGCTCGCTGCATAAGGGACACAAAAATTAGGTGCCCCGATTCTAGACGCAGCTGATGAAATAAATACGATTGATCCACCTTCTCCACCGTGTTTCTTAGACATATGCTTTACAGACTCGCGAGCTACTAGCATCATAGCTGTTACATTAATATTTATAAGTTGTTGTATCTCATCATGTTTAATTTCCTCTACTCGACAATAGGGTTCAACTATACCTGCGCTATTTACAACACCAGAAATCATACCCAATTCCGTTTCGCATTTCTGAAATAGTCTTATGACATCACCTTCATTACAAATATCACCTGCCACAATAATAGCCGACTTACCAATTTTCCGAATTTCTTCAGCAGTTTGTTCCGCTCGTTTTTTATTATTAATATAGTTAATACAGACGTTCCAACCCGCTTTAGCTGCCAGAATTGATGTTTGGTGACCTATTCCGCGACTCCCACCGGTTACAACAAGTACTTTTTTCATTAAAAACCCCTACAGTCATAATATTATTTTCAATGCTATCAAACAAAAACCTAAATAATCACATATCTTTAAAGAATTGCATTATATACAGTTTACGGTCATATTATATGATAATTTATTAACTTTAAAATTATTGTATCTGCTCAAAATTCCCGACGTAAATCATTTTGAAAAAATCTATCAATGCACCCTACAAAAGTTATGATTCTTGGTTTTATATATGCCAGTCTTTCTACGATAATTGGCGGTGTAACTGTCGTTTTAACTCGTTTAATAATTACAGAAACAGATCCACTATCTCTCGCTTTTATTCGGTACGGAATTGGTGGAATTGCAGTAGCAATTATTTTATATATTGTTTCCAGTCCACCTAGAATTCAATCAGGAGATCGAATAGCAATTATTCTTCTTGGGATGGTAATGTTTGCCGCGTTCCCCTATTTAATGGCCAAGTCACTAGAAGACACGACAGCCGCTCGGGGAGGACTTTTATTTGCAACAATGCCTCTTGTTACAATCGTCATTGGAGCGATGTTTAAAGTAGAGAAACTAAACCTAACAAAAATATTAGCGGTCCTATGTGCAATGATTGGAACCAGCATCGCAATCAGCGAAAATATTGATTCAACTGCACCGAAAGCCTTAGTGGGCGACTTTTTTATGTTTCTAGGAATGATAGCTGTTTCAATATTTAATGTTTTCTCGAGACCCTACTTATTGAAGTACGGCAATTTGGCTTTAATGACCTATACGTTATTCTTCGGTGTAATGACTTTATTCCTATTAGCGGTAATATTTGGAGCACCTTTTAATGGATCACTGTCATTTGATATAAGGGGTTGGTCTATTGTCTTAGTTCTAGCAATTCCAGGCGGGACGTTGATGTTTTTGTTATGGGGAAGAGCACTAAGGAGCATCTCACCTACTCAGGCAGCAATCGCTACAGGTTTAAATCCTGTTACCGCTATTCTATTAGGGGCATGGATATTATATGAACCTGTAACATTCAGACTGATTGGGGGGTTTCTTCTAATTTTATTAGGTATTCTGATTTCCTCAAGGTCAAAGATAACTCCTGAGCCCCATGTAATTTTGGCAAAAGACTAATGCAATCATTCAATCCACGAGTTGGGATTATTTTCATGGTTTTAGCCATGTTGGTTAATTCTTCAAAAGATGGGATAGCAAAATTATTAGCAGAGGATTATACACCTTTATCGATCCTCTTAATTCAATTTATAGCAACCAGTATTATTTTAGGTCCACTAGTAATAAAAAAGTATGGATTAATAGCTATTATTCCTCGAAACCCCCTAGCTCAATTGATAAGAGCCTCATTTGTTACATCGGGCGTTGGATTATACTACTGGGCAATAAACTATATTAATATAGCTGACGCTACAGCCATGATATTTATAGCTCCCATAATAGTTACAGCCTTGTCTCCATGGATTCTCGATGAACCTCTAGGCATTCGAAGAACGACAGCTGTTATAATAGGTTTTATTGGGGTTCTCATTATTCTTCGACCAACTATGGAAGGTGATCGCATTGGATACTTCATTGCGCTAGCATCAGGCATATTTCTTGGGGCTTTCTATATTGCGAACCGCAAATTATCTGGTTCAACTCCAGTTCTTTCATCGGCATTTTACACATCCTTTTTTGGTTTAATTTTTTTAATCCCATTTTTATCACTCTACTGGGTTAAACCAGATCTTTCTGACACTGCAATATTCTTAGGATTTACAAGTTTAGCTACCTTGGGCCAGGTTTTAATGGTGGCTGCTTTCAGTTTTGCTCCAGCAAATATTATAGCGCCTTTCCAATATTCACAGATGATTGGAGCCACCCTAATTAGTTATTTTTTATTTGGAGCATTACCTGACCAATGGGGCTGGGTAGGTATAAGTGTTGTAATTGGAGCTGGACTTTATATTGCTATAAGAGAGGCAAAAATAAATAACTAATCTATTTTGTTCAAATTACTATAACAAACAATGAACTACCCAAATAATTGTTTATATACCGAAGGCCTGAAGCCTAGCCAATTTCAGAATTTTATGATACCTCAGAATAATAATATTTTTTATATTGAGAATTAGAATGAATAAATCTAGAGATAAAGTCCTTATTGTGGGAGCTGGACCTGTTGGTCTCATCGCTGCCTTAAAACTCTCACAATCTGGAGTTCCTGTAATAATACTCGAGAAAGAAAGCTCACTTCTCGATGATCCTAGAGCAGCGACAACACACCCTGCAACTCTCGAAATGCTCAGTGAGTTAGGAATGTTAGAAGAATCTGAAAAACAGGGTCTCGTATGTGATGAAATGTATTTCTGGGATCGCCCAACAGGTAAGATTATCGCCAAATTTAACCACCGTATACTAGAGGATGAGACTAAATTCCCTTATGTAGTCCAATGTGAGCAATTTAAGCTAGCAAAGATTGCTCTAAAAATGCTGGATGAATATCCAAGTTCAAAGGTCTTATTTTCGCATGAAGTGACTGCCATTAGTCAGAACTCCGACCAAGTGGAGTTAGATGTTAAAAATGGTCAAGGCAATTATAAATTCATTGGCTCATTCGTAATTGGGTGCGATGGAGGAAAAAGTATCATTCGCAAATTCTCAGAGATAAAATTCGACGGTTTTACCTATCCCGAGAGATTTGTTGTATACACCACACCTTTTGATTTTGAGGCAGCTAGAGGATGTTGTTATCGAAATTATTACGCTGACCCAGTAGAATGGAGTAATTTATTTAAAGTGTCCGGAGATGGGCCGCCAGGTCTTTGGCGCGCAGTTTTTCCAACGGACATGAAACAGTCTGACGAAGACGTTATGAAAGAAGAATTTGTACAACAAAAAATGCAGAAATTTTTTCCAAAATCTGGTGACTATGAAATTATTCATAGAAACGTATATACTATTAATCAACGAGTAGCATCCAAGTTCAGGAAGGGCCGAGTCCTTCTCGCAGGGGACGCAGCTCATTTAAATAATTCAATTGGCGGTATGGGATTGAATGGTGGTATTCATGATGCCTGCAATGCCGCTGAAAAATTAATCAGCGTCTGGAAAGGCAAATCCAATATAGATTATTTGGATACGTATGATTTACAACGCCGCACTATTACGCATGAATTTACACAAGCTCAAACAATAGCTAATAAAAAGCGTCTTGAAGCGAAAGACCCAGAGACACGTAAGAAGAATCTAGCCGAGCTAGCGGCGACAGCTAAGGATTCTAAAAGAGCTAAAAATTTTCTGCTGAATAGCTCAATGTTATCAGCGGTGCGCCGAGCAGCTACATTAAGTTAATTTACATGAATAGAGAAAATAAATGACTGAACTTGATATTTATGAAAAACAGAATTTTGGTAATATAAGTGGTATTGGCTCTAATCCTGCCCTTTTAATCGTAGATTTTGTAAATGGATTTACTGATCCCGATGAATTTGGCGGTGGCAATATTAATGATGCCATAAATAAAACATCAGAATTATTAAAATTTTCAAGACTACAGAAATTCCCAATTGCAATGACTAGAGTAGTTTATGCTGATAATGGTAGCGATAACGGTATTTTTTGTATTAAAGCACCCGCCTTGGCAAATCTAAAAGAAAGCACTGCAAGTAGCCAAATAGTTGAGCAACTAACTCCTATTAATGGCGAATATATTGTTCGGAAAACTCAACCATCAGCATTTTTTGGTACAAATCTTGTTGGTTGGTTAACCAGCAAGAATGTTGATACAATATTAGTTACTGGGTGTACAACCTCTGGATGCGTGAGGGCATCTGTAATTGACTCAATGAGTTATAATTTTAAAACAGTTGTGGTAACCGATGGTGTTGGAGATAGGGCTATCGGACCCCACGAAGCAAACTTATTTGACATGCAACAAAAATATGCTGATTTAATGTCTGTAGATGAAATTAAACAGTATTTCTTATGCAAATAATTTAATGTATTGTTTGATCACATAATAGGATAAAGTTTCGACATAATTTAAATTATATCAGACAATGGATTTTTGGATGAAATTATCTTACTTTATACAACCAGTTCATCCAATAAACCGCAATTATCGTGAGATCTTAAATGAAGATATAGATTCTGTTATATTGGCTGATCGTCTCGGCTATGAAGAAGCTTTTATTGGTGAACACTTTACTGATATTGCAGAACCAATCACATCTAGTCTCATGTTCTTGGCAAGACTTGCTCCAGTGACGAATAAAATTAAACTAGGTAGTGGAGTAACAAATTTACCTGTTTATCATCCGGCTATGATTGCTGGGCATATTGCCATGATGGATAATCTCTTAGATGGCCGCTTAATATGGGGAATAGGCCCTGGGGGCCTCCCCTCAGATATTGAAATATTTGGAAACAGAGAGTTGGACCGTAACATGAAAATGGTGGAGGTCTTCGATCAAGTTATGAGTTTATGGTGGGGTGAACCCCCTTATAACTTAAAAGGTGAATTTTTTGAAACAACAACTAGAGAGACACTCACGCCAGAAATTGGACAAGGTATAGTTCCTAAACCATTAACTAATCCTCATCCGCCCGTTGTGGTGACAGCGCTAGCGCCATATTCTAAAGGAATAACATTAGCCACAGAAAGAGGTTGGCACCCAATTTCTTGTCAATACGTTCAAGACCATTGGACTGCGACTCATCTCCCCAGATATTTAGAGGGCCTCAAAAATATTGGTAAACCCCAAGATCCAAGAGGATGGCGAGTTGCAAAGTGTATATTTGTAGCCGAGGACGAAAAAGTAGCCAGCAAATATGCTAAAAGTATTGATGGACCTTACGGATTTTACTTTTCAAATCTTATGAAGAAATTATCCGGTGGAGGAAAAATTGGACTATTCGCAGCATACCCTGATCAAGATGAAAAAGAGATCACTGTTGAACAATCTCTAAAGATGCAAGTTATCGCAGGTAATCCGAATAGCGTCGCAGAGCAAATTATAGCCTTGAGAGAAAAAATAGGTGATTTTGGAACCCTTATTTATACGGGACTAGATTGGGTTAACAAAGAGCTAGGAATAAGGTCTATGGAACTAATGGCAGAGAAAGTAATGCCTCAGGTCAACGATGCCCTAAAATTAAGCGATAAAGACCTTGACCATAAATTCAACCTATAAATATTGTATCAGTGTTAAATTAACATCGGGTCAAGGAGTAGAGCGACGACTACCACCGTCCATATAAATAGAACTGCCATAAACATATGAACATACTTCCGATGATAAAAAGCAGGCTACGTTAGCAATTTCATATGGCTCAGCAATGCGTCCAGCAGGCAGGCCCTCCCCTAACTGAACTAGTAATTCCTCAATATTAACACCTTCTTTATCAGCACGCACTTTATGAATATCCCTTGCTCGCTCAGTATTTGTAATACCAGGACAAATCACATTGACCAAAATTCCATCTTTGGATACCGCATCAGATAAAGCCCTTGTAGTATTTAGGACCATCGCATTGGCAACAGACGTCGGTAGATTAGCGCGGTTTGGGCTCACACCCGCTGCACCAGCTATGTTAACTACTCTTCCCCAATGATTCTTCTTCATATGAGGTACAACTAATTGAGACATACGTAAATAGCCGTATGACTTCAGTGATAATGCATCGGTTATTGATTCAGTTGCCAAGTCAAGAATATCTCCCCCACCTGCTGCGCCAGCTACATTAATCAAGATATCAATCCCACCAAAATCATTGCTACAATAATCAACGACTTTCTTACACTCTGATAGTTCAGTAAGATCAGCTGCCATGAATATGCATTTTCCGAGACTTAAATGAATATCTCTCTGAATTTCTGCTAATAATTTTTGGTTACGTGCTGTAATACAGACCTGAGCACCCTCTGCCGCAAGAGCAAGTGCACATGCCTTTCCTATACCTCTACTAGCTCCGGTAATGATAGCTCGCTTACCTTTTAGACCTAAATCCACTTTTAACCTCCAATTTATTTGGAAATTAGAACTCTTAGTATTATTTAAATTTTTCACCGCATTAGAGTTAAATTTTAAAATACTTTATAATTCTAATTTTTTCGTTACTTATTTCAAAATAAGTTTCAATTTTAATAAGTTAAAATATAGGGATAATTATATATGCCAAAAATAGATTTCAATAAACACAGTTATTCCGTTGGCCGTTATCCAGAAGCATTAAAAGAATTTTATGAAGGAATAACTGACTCATGTAGACAAATAAAGGCTGGCGACTTAGCGGGACTAACCCAATTTGGTGTAAATAAGGTAATTTTGCCCCCAAAATCAGGTACATCAATGCGACACTGGCATGAGAATGAGGATGAATTCGTAATTATAATTTCTGGTTTAGCTACACTCGTCGATAATGACGGCCAGCACGAGCTCTCTGCTGGAGATTGTGCTGGATTTAAGGCTGGTGATAATAATGGTCACGCGATTTTAAACTATTCAGATGAGGATGTGATTTTATTTGAAATTGGAACGCGAGCCGAGCAGGAGATTGTCCATTATTCAGACAAAGATCTCAAAGTTGATAGAAAAAAAATTCGGGGTAAAAATAAAGTCACGTTTATCACTAAATCTGGTAAAATAGTTTTTCAACCTAATTAGGAATTTTTAGCTTTTTTTCTCCCCTGTTCCATTCAAGTTTTTGGGATTACCGGCAAGAGAATAAATGGCTGTTTGTCTTCGCCAAAATGCAATGTTACCTCATTATCAAAAATCTTGACGGGGCGATCATCTGGATCATCGTGCAAAAAGGGGCCGACGCCTGTGAAAGCATTTTTCATATTTGAAAGTCCCGAGTCTACTGGTCCCGGGTAGACATAATCTTTCCCTCGGACACTTAAAGCTAATCGATATCCTTTAGGCACCACAATACATGTTGGCCAGATCTCAATATCAAGCGGATAAATCTGATCTGGAATTAATGGTTGTCTTTCATCGTGGGTATGATACGGCCTCCATTCTTCACTTTTCTCGCTATCAACTTTGCGATGCGATGCTCTCAACCAACCTTGACCAACAGGCGTATGTGGGTCAAGCGCTCCCTGAAATGTAATTTCCTTAAGATCAGGGGTAAAAATACGCATAATAAGAAATAGATCCGCATCTTTTGTATCAGATGATATCCAAAGTTTTGCTGCCATCGGTCCAGTAATTTCCATCTCGGAATCTAAAGGTCGAGACATAAAAGTTAAACCATCCGAAAGCCCCTTATAGGATAATGTAGTCTCTTCATTACCTTTGTCTAAACTAAGAGCTGCATTACTTGCATTCAAATAAAACTTCGTCCACTGGGTCTGTTTCAAAGGCCAATTATTTTCAAACCGCTCGACAAACTTCTCCCCTGGATGCCGAACTTGCAACTGTACTTTAGGCCTTTCATCCCAGCCATTTTCCTTGCCCTTTAAAAAATGATCAAAAAAGGCAAGCTGTATTTGACGCCCATAATCAGTATAAAACTCAGTCCAGTGTTCAATACCATGAACTTCCAGCCATTTATTTTTTGTGCCAGCTAAATAGTAGCCCTCAAAATTCCCGCGGGGATGCAAACCATTACCCCCCCAATTTGCTGAAGAGAGAAGTGGAACATTAATTTTAGATAGATCTGGGGTACGATCTTTCCAATACTTATCGTCTAAAAAATGTTCAAGGGCGCTCGCACCTAAATCCTCACGATTTGCGCCAAGTTGCTCTTCTGTAAGTGTTTCTGGACCAGAGACCCAATCACCAGTCATCCTGGACCTCTCGCCACGGGAACCTAACCCATACTGGACACTATGAACCTGCTTATCATACCAATTTTTAACAAAAGTGGTTAAAATACCACCGTGATGGCTCATATCACGATAGAAATCTACCGCACCTTCCCAAACACACATGGCTGCCAGAGATGGCGGTTGTTCAGCTGCTACTTGCCATTGATTAATAGCATAATAGCTAATGCCGTTTAGTCCAACCTTTCCTGATGACCAGGGTTCTCTCGCTGCCCATTCGATGCAATCGTAAAAATCTTTAGTCTCACGCGGGCTCCAACATTCAACATAGCCAGGAGAGCGACCACATCCTCTAGAGTCAACGCGAATACAAATATACCCCTCCGGTACCCACTTTTCAGGATCAACAACTTCCCATTGTTGGTATTTATTTGTCGAGTTTGCAGTTACGTCTGGATGCTCTTCTGCCATTCGTTGCCAACATGTAATGTAACCATCTTCAAAGTGCAGCCACTTTCCGTATGGACCATAACTGATTAACACAGGATAACGGCCTTTATCTAGAGGACGATACACATCACAACGCAGAATTATGCCATCATCCATCTTAATCGGTACATCCCAATCAATTGCCATATTATCACGAAAATCGGTCATAAAAAAATAATCCTAAGGAATAATTGGTAGCATTATATACGCTTGACGATCAGCACCTGTATGCAATTTGACCGTACCGCCAAAAACTTCAGCAGGCCTATCAACAGGGTCATCATGCTTAAATAGTCCACAGCCGGTCCATCCAGCATATTCACCAAAATCAGTTCCACTATCACCAGGATAAACATAATCTTTTCCTCGGATGGAAAAGGCTAATCTATAACCTTTGGGAACTACAATACACGTTGGCCAAACCTCAACGTCCACTTCATAGGTTTCATCTACTTTAAGTGGCTGAATTTCATCATGGGTATGATACGGCCGATAAGGCAAAGATAGGTCTTTATCAAGTTTACGATGTGAGCAACGCAGCCAACCTTGAGCCAAAGGAGTGTGCGGATCGAGTGCACCTTGAAATGTCACTTCTTTCATATCGGGACTAAAAGCCCTTAAAACTAAAAATAAATCGACATCATTTGTCTCTGAAGACACCCATAGTTTTGAGGCGATAGGGCCTGTGATCTCAAGGTCAGCCTCCAACGGATCCGATAAAAAAGTTAAGCCGTCTGAAAACCCCCCATATTCGGCAGAAGATTGAGCAACCTGTTTTTCAGTTGAAATTGTCATTGTATCCGGATGGACATAGTATTTTGTCCATTCCGTGCGCGCCAGAGGCCATTCATTCTCGTGGCGCTCAATAAATACTTCATTCGGGTATCTAATCTGAAGTTGGACTTTTGGTTGACTCTCTAACCATCCGGTGTCTTCCCCCTTGAGAAAATGACCAAAAAAACGTTTCTGTAAATCAAGCCCATAATCTGTATAAAAGTGCGTCCAATGCTCAATCCCGTGAACTTCAAGCCATTTATGATTAGATGCTGAACGCATAAATCCCTCAAAATTTCCCCTTGGATGAAGACCTTGACCACCCCAATTTGCCGAAGATAACATAGGTGTTTTAATTTTTGAATGGTCAGGCATACGCGATTGCCAAAAATCATCTGTGTCCAACTTATTGGCCAAGCAGTCTTCGTAAAAATTACGACGATTTGCGCCAAGCTCTTCCTCTGTTAATGTTTCGGGACCAGAAACCCAGTCTCCCGTCATACGTGATCGGTGACCTCTTGATCCACGTCCATTTTGCAAAGTATAAACTTGGGCAGTTGACCAATCTTCAACGAAACCTCTACAGAAAATTCCACCATGCCACGCCATATCGCGATAAAAATCAAGTGCTCCTTCCCAGGCACACATGGCACTTAAGTGTTTCGGCTGCAAGGCCGCCGTTTGCCATTGATTCTCTGCATAATACGATATTCCATTTAATCCCACTTTACCATTTGACCAAGATTGAACACCCGCCCAATCAACGCAAATAGATTGATCTTGAGCTTCACGGAGAGACCATATGTCGATAACACCTTGTGAGCGTCCGGCACCCCGCGAGTCGACTCTAATAACAATATAGTTATCTGGAACCCATTTTTCGGGATCGACTACCTCCCATTGCTGGTACTTGTTAGTTGAATTAGCTGGCACGTCAGGGCGAGATTCGCACATTCTTCTCCATTGATCTCCATAACCATCTTCAAAGTGTAACCATTTCCCATACGGGCCGTAAGATAAAATTATAGGATATTTGCCCTCTTTAACTGGCCGATAGACATCGCACCTTAAGATAACGCCATCATCCATTTCAATTGGCACATCCCAATCAATTGCCATTCCATCACGAATATCCGTTCTATAACTTTGATCGATTGATTTATTTAAGTCACTCATTATATTCCTCCGGTGAACAATCTAATATTTTAATAGAGTTTCTTTATCTTTTGGGAAAAAATTAAACAAAAACATCCTAGATTATTTTTTTATTTTAATAAAAATTTATATCATAATAAAATAATACTTAAATACAATGACCAAAACGCTTTATAAAAAATAAATGTTTCATAATACTATATATTTTTATAAAAGATAAATGTAAAAGCTCATTAAATTTATTTTGTTTAAACTTAGAGAGGAATCATAATCGATAAACAGAAATTCTTACCTGAAAAGAATTTGAAGAATTAATGATTTAACAATTGGACTTCAAATCCAAAATAAATACGATAATTGAATTTTAATTCAAATAATATAACCAATACCATTCCACCGTTTAGTTGAAAGAATAAAAAATATGGCTAATAGTATGAATTTAAAGAATAATGAGCCTGAATTAAAATCTTTCAAGCATGATGGCAACAGTCATTTATTAGGGTTGCATGTAAGAAATCTGCGAAAGAAAGCAAATTTGACCTTGTCTCAACTTTCAAATGCCTCTGGAATGTCGGTTTCAGCAATATCAAAGATCGAAAATAATATAATTTCTCCAACCTTTGTAAATTTAATCCGACTGGCTGAGGGCTTGAAAATGCACATAGCTGATCTGGTCACATTTGAATCAACAACTCAATCGCCCTCGGCGAGACTGGCAGTAACAAGAAAATCTGAACAAACTTTTACAGAAGCCGATCATTATGGATTTTCAGCATTATGCAGCAGCTTGCAGCATAAAAGAATGAAACCCCTGATTACCCGAGTGAGTCCTGAAACGAAAGATTACCCTATCGAGAAAGTTGCTCACCATGGTGAAGAATTTATTTACGTTTTAAAGGGAGCTATCGATATTCGCACCGAATACTACAAACCTGTTCGATTAGAAACAGGGGATAGCATGTATTTTGATAGTTCTATGCCACACTGTTATGTTAGCCCTAATAGTGAAGAAGCTGAAGCTTTCGTAATGTGGTTACCTGATCCCAACCATAGTGAAGAAGAGGTGAATGAAGTCATGGGGAACGTTGCCAAAATAAGGAATCCTAAGATAAAGTAAGCCGTTTTTTGATCGATTGAACTTTTAAGAGTTCAGAAATGGAATTACTGAATCCAAAAATTTTGATGGATCTTGGAGTTGTGGACAGTGACCTATCCCAGGCAACTCTATTAACAGTGAATTATTGATACCTTTATGAAGGTCGTAAGACAGCTGCGGAGGGGTGGTAGCATCCGCAAGACCAACAACAATTAATGTGGGATTATTAATTTTTTCCAACTTTGGATTATTATCTAATGAAGTGAGCCCGAGAGCAGCATTAGCAAAAAGTTCTGGGTCGGCCTTGGAAAGATATTCTTTTCTGATATCAATTATACTTTTATTATTAATGATAAAATCTTCAGGAAACATTCTCTTTATAGCTAAATCAAGAACAGATCCCATCCCCTCACTTTTGGCTTTATTCGCGAGAATTCTTAGGGGTTCCTTTGCCGCATCGGGAAAAGCAGCGCCAGTATCAACCAAAACGAGTTTATTAATAATTGTACCATGATGTATTGCAATTGTACCCGCAACAAACCCTCCAAAACCGTTTCCAATAAGATGCGTATCTGGTGGAAGGGATAATTCTTTAATTGCAGCTGAAATCAAATCAGCATAAGCCTCAATACTTTGGGTTATAGGCCCAGTGGAAGAACCAAAACCCGGGAAATTCATTCTTGTTACTCGGAAATGCAAACTAAGTTCATTGATGACGCCATCATAAACAGACATTTCTGCTAGAAGGGTTGGAAGCAAAATGAGATTAGGTCCTGCGCCAGCCTGCTCATAATGTATTGTATTTTCACCAACTATAATATCTGCCATATCTAACCCCTAAATAATATTGCTTTAATACTGGTGATTTCCATCTATTAAATTACACAGATATTCAGGTGTAACTGGATACTTATCGATTATCACATTAAATTCTTTTAACGCATTTTCAATTGCTGCGACGATAGCTCCCGCCGCTGGAATAGTCCCACCCTCACCCGCTCCTTTTAAACCGAGGGGGTTTAAGGGCGATGGTGTTTCCTGATGGGCAATATTTATTGGCGGCATTTCAGTTGCCAGAGGAAGAAGGTATTCACCGTAATTTGTAGTTTGAGGCTGACCACTTTCATCATAAATCATTTCTTCAAATAGCGCATTCCCAATGCCGTGAACAACTCCCCCAATAATCTGCCCTTCAACAATTAATGGATTTATTTTTCTACCACAATCGTGGGCAACACAATAGTTTAGAAGCTTTACTTCACCAGTTCCAATATCTACTTCAACTTCGCATACGTTACTTCCACTAGCATGAGGTGGCCCCTTCGAACCATTATATGAAGTAGCCTCTAAACTTGCTGAATAACCTGTCGGGATTGCCCCGCCGCTCATTGGAGCGAATTTTAGTGCAAGCTCACCCAAAGTTATGGTAATATTGCTTCTTGCTTTATCGCGAATAATGCCATCCACGATTTCTAAATTTTCATAATCAACGTTTAGAATTTCGGCTGCAAGGCCTAGAGCTTTTTCTCTGACTTCTGTAGCAGCTGAGAAAGCTGCTGTGCCAATATTTACGCCCACCCGACTAGCTACCGTACCCACTCCCTGAGGAAATTTAGACGTATCACCTATCTCCACATGAATGTCATCAATACTAATACCTAATTCATCTGCTACTATTTGGCGGAGTATCGTCTTATGTCCCTGGCCTTGGCTCGCCGCACCTGAACTAATATAGACCTTTCCAAGATGATCAACTCTTACTGTCACGCCTTCATAAGGGCCCACACCAGTATCCTCAATACACGAAGAAATTCCCAGACCCAAGAACCGACCTTCTTTCCGAGCAATCTCCTGACGCGAGATAAAACCATCATAGTCGGCCAGTTTGAGAGCTTCCTCAAGTAACTTATGGTAATCACCACTGTCATAAATCATTGGACGACCGTTAAAGTGAATTAAGCCTGTCTCATATGGAAAATCACTTTTATGTACGAAATTTCTTTTTCGCACCTCGGCAGGATCGATCTCCAATGACCGAGCAACTGTCTCCATTACCCTTTCCATTGCATAGGCTGCATTTGGCCTTCCTGCCCCCCTAACCGGCGAGTTTGTTACTGTATTTGTAAATACAACATCCTGAGTAACATCAAGTGAGGATATCTTATATGGACCAGGTAAAGGTGTTATGGTAGTAAATGGAAGTAAAAGACCGTAAGGTATATAAGCTCCATTATCTAAAATAATTCTGCCTTTCACGCCTAAAACACGTCCATCATCATTCGCAGCAATTTCTAGTTCCCACCAAGTATCCCTCTGTGTGTTTGTTGATAAGAAATGTTCTCGTCTATCTTCAATCCACTTTATTGGGCGCTCTAATTTTCGAGATGCCCACGGAACTATAATTTCCTCAACATAAAAACCAGCCTTGGGGCCAAACCCCCCTCCAACATCGGGGGCAATTACTCGGATACGGCTCTCAGGCATCTCAAATTGACTGGCAAGTGACCGACGAATTAAATATGGACATTGCGTTGCAGACCAAAGGCTTAATTCATCCAAAGAAGCAACATAATTTGCGAGAACGGCTCGCCCTTCCATCGAATGACAACCGCCACGATGTTGAAGGAACTTGGTCTCAAAAATATGATCTGCTACTTTGAAGTTTCCATTAATATCGCCGTAACTAACATTAAGCTTCGCTACAATATTATCCTTTGAATCTTTATGTGCTCGAGGTGCATTTTTGAGGGCAGCGTCTTTAACGCGAACAATGGGTTCTAAGACTTCAAATTCAATTTTTACAAGAGGGATAGCGTCCTCAGCGATATGACGCGTATCTGCAACTATAAATGCAATTGCTTCCCCAACAAAACACACCTCTTCTTTCGCAAGGGGAAATGGTCGCAAATCTTGTTTAATTAATGGACTTGGATAAGTTTGCATTGCTGGTCGGTTAATGGGCTCCTCTAAATCCTTAAAAGCAAAAACCGCATGAACACCGTCAAGTGCCAGCGCATCTGTTGTATCAATAGTTTTAATAAGTGCGTGCGCATGTGGACTTCGCACAAACGCACCATGCAGGATGCCTGGTAATCGAATATCATCAACATACTGACCCTTGCCAGTAATTAATGGCCGATCCTCTCCTCTTAAAACCTCTGCCCCAAAATATCTTGCACCCATAATACCCTCTACTTTGCTCTCAATACTTCCGC